>ENA-UOOK01001243-UOOK01001243.1-fermentation-metagenome-genome-assembly--contig:-NODE-1243-length-33782-cov-4.515018_pt1 | contig 33782 bp, 34 predicted proteins | sample MGYA00245777_ERZ724023 | MGnify/ENA primary metagenome ERZ724023 (study PRJEB28704, sample SAMN03018312) | fermentation metagenome | biome: anthropogenic terrestrial biome; feature: soil; material...
GGTACGCACGGTGCTGTGAGAGGACGGCGGTTAGTCACCGCCTCCTACTCGATTGATTTTACAAAAAACCTGAATGGGGAGAAGAATTGAAAAGCTATAAAACGATCCAAAAGGAAGGTACCTATATCCTGGAAGAGAGACGTTCCCGCTTTATCGCAAGGGCCAGACCCGTGTCCGACGAGCAGGAAGCCGTTTCTTTTATCCAGTCCGTCAAAACATCATGCTGGGATGCAACCCACAATTGCTATGCCTATTCGGTGGAAACCGACGCCCTTTATCAGCGCTACAGTGATGACGGGGAACCGCAGGGTACGGCGGGGTTTCCTATTTTGGAGGTCATAAGAAAAAGAGAGCTTCAGAATCTTGTGGTGGTGGTAACAAGATATTTTGGCGGTATTCTTTTAGGTGCGGGCGGCCTGGTCAGAGCTTACGGAAAAGCCTGTTCTGGTTCTCTTGATGCAGGGAAGGAGATTTTTGTAAAGCCTTGCCTTGAAATTGAAATACCGATAGAATATCATTTGGCTGGAAAACTTCAGAATGCTCTGATCAATGAAGGATTTATTCTTGGCGGCACCAATTATACGGAGGAAGTGACTTTTACCGTTTATTCCCCAAAAGAGAGGCTGGATTTTCTTGAAGAGCAGATAAGGGAGATAACCGGAGGGTTATTGAGACTGGAAGTGCTGGGAAATAAAAATATTCGGCTCGACAAGGGCGGGAAAGTTTTAGAAGATATATTATAGATTTAAAAAGATAGGGGTGTTTTTTTTATGTCGGGTCATTCCAAGTGGGCAAATATTAAACGTAAAAAAGAAAAGACGGATTCCCAGAAGGGGCATCTGTTTACAAAATTAGGGCGGGAGATCGCCATTGCGGTAAAAAGCGGGGGGCCGGATCCCGTATCCAACTCAAAGCTCCGGGATGTCATTGCAAAGGCTAAATCCAACAATATGCCCAATGATACCATACAGAGAAGCATTAAAAAAGCCGCCGGAGAAGGTGACGGCGCCAATTATGAGGTCATTAACTACGAGGGCTACGGTCCTTCTGGTGTTGCTATCATATTAGAGGCGCTGACCGATAATCGGAACAGAACCGCCGGTGATGTCCGCCATCTGTTCGACAAGTTCGGCGGCAATATGGGAACAACGGGATGCGTATCCTATATGTTTGATCAAAAGGGCCAGATCATTATTGAGAAGCAGGATGATGCCGATGAAGATGAAATGATGATCACTGCTTTGGATGCCGGGGCGTCGGATTTTCTGGTGGAAGACGAATATTTTGAAATCCTCACCGAACCGGAGGAATTTACAACGGTTCGAGAGAACCTTGAAAAAGGGGCCTTTGAATTCTTATCGGCGGATGTTACCATGATTCCTCAAAACTATGTGAAGCTGACGGACCCCGAAGCGGTTGAAAATATGGAAAAGCTTATTGAGCGCCTGGAAGAGCTGGATGATATACAAAATATCTGGCATAACTGGGAGCAGGAATAGGAGGCTTTTAAATTGGATCAGGTGAAAAGAGAGCTGAGCGGTACCGAAATATTGAAGCTGATGCCCCATCGATACCCTATGCTGATGCTGGACAAGCTTACGCTTCTCCCCCGGGAGGGAGCCACTCAGATAGAGCCCGGCATGAAGGTGGCAGGGATAAAAAATGTAAGTTTTAACGAACCTTATTTTCAAGGACATTTTCCCGAAAAACCTGTTATGCCCGGTGTTTTAATTGTTGAGGCCCTTGCGCAGTGTGCCTGCGCCGCAGGCTTGCTCCTGGAAGAAAACCGCGGAAAGCTGGGGCTTTTCACAGGGATTGAAGGAATGAAATTCAGGCGGCAGGTTTTGCCGGGAGATGTGCTTTTACTGGAAGCGGAATTCCTGGCCTACCGGAGAAATATGGGCAAAGTGGCCGTTAAAGCGTCTGTGGACGGTTCTATTGCCGCCCAGGGCGTGATCCGCTTTGCAATGGTGGCGCCTGACGGCAAATGGCTATATATGCAATCTCAGATCTTCACCTCTCATTTGGGACGGACAAGCCCATGGATATATTCGGCATGCACTGGGAAAACCATGCAAAGCGGCTGCAGGAAAACTGGCTTCGCATGGTCGGGGCCGATGACTATGTGCTGATTTGCGGGGATATATCCTGGGGCATCAATCTGGAGGAGGCCGATGTGGATTTGGCCTTTATTGAGGCGCTGCCCGGCAGCAAGATTCTGTCTAAGGGCAACCATGATTATTGGTGGAGCACGGCTCATAAATTTTCATCCCATTTTGAACTGAGAGGCTATAAAACTCTGAATATTCTCCATAATAATGCCTATAAAGCCGGTGATTATACCATATGCGGTTCGAGAGGGTGGAAATCCCCTGATGAAGAAGGGTTCAATAGCGAGGATCAGAAAATTTTCAATCGGGAGCTGGAGCGGCTGAAACTTTCTTTAAAAGCGGGGCAGGAATTAGGCGGTGAAATCATTGCCATGCTGCATTATCCTCCCTTTGACAGCAGGCACCGTCCAAACGCATTTGCTAAGCGGTTGAAGGAATTTGGCGTCAGAACATGTATTTATGGGCATATCCATGGAAATGCTAATGAATCATGGAAGGACGAATGGATAGATGATATCAGATACCATCTTGTGTCTTGTAATATTATAGGATTTTCCCCTATAAAATTGCGGTAAAAATGGGATAGTATTGGCATCATTTTTTCACTGTGATATAATTTAATAGTTTATGATAATATGGCGATACACGGCGTAATTGTTCCATGTTATATAGAAAAACTTGTACATAATTTAGGAGGATATAAACAAATGAGCGTTAAAATTGAGAACGTCGAGAAAAACGTGGTAAAACTTGAGATTGAGGTTGACGCAAAAGTGTTTGACGATTGTATGAATAAATCGTTTAACAGAAATAAATCACGTTTTAACATTCCCGGTTTCAGAAAAGGCAAAGCTCCTCGCAGTATGGTTGAAAGATATTATGGTGAACAGGTTCTGTATGATGATGCCATTAACTTTGCCTGCGGCGAGGCCTATGACCATGCAATTGATGAAAAGGACATTCACCCCGTCAGCAGGCCCGAGATCGACATTGTTCAGGTCGGCGGCGGCCAGGACCTGATTTTCACAGCTACCGTTACCGTTTTGCCCGAGGTGGAGCTGGGCGAATACAAAGGCCTTTCTGCAGAAAAAGAGGAAGCCGTTGTCACCGATGACGATGTGGAAGCAGAGCTGAAAAGAGTTGCAGACAGAAATTCCAAGTTGATCGCCATTGAAGATCGTCCTGTTCAGGACGGCGATACAGTGAATATTGACTTTGAAGGCAGTGTCGACGGTGTTCCCTTCGAGGGCGGCACAGCCAAGGGATATACGCTGGTCATCGGCTCGGGAAGCTTTATACCGGGTTTTGAGGATCAGCTGGTCGGCGCAAACTTGGGCAGCGAGATGGATGTCAATGTTACCTTCCCGGAGGATTACCACAGCGAGGAGCTGAAGGGCAAAGCTGCCGTATTCAAGGTAAAGGTGAACGAAATAAAGTTCAAACAGCTACCTGAGATCGATGATGAATTTGCTTCCGATGTCAGTGAATTTGAAACCCTTGAAGAATACAAAGCCGATATACGGAAAAAGCTGACCGAACAGGCTCAGGCCAGAGCCGAAAGAAAGTTTGAAGACGATATTATCAAATCGGCAGTGGACAATGCCGCATGCGATATTCCAGAGGTTATGGTCAATAACCGCCTGGATGATATGATGCGCCAGCTCGACATGCAGCTTCAGTATCAGGGTCTCAATCTGCAGGGCTACCTCAAGATGATGGGTATGGAGGAGAGCCAGGTAAGAGCCGACTATCGTGAGAATGCCCAGCGGGATGTGAAAACCCAGCTTGTCATGGATAAAATTGCCCAGACAGAAAATATTGAGGTAACTCCCGAAGAATATGACAGCGAGCTTGCCAGAATGGCAGAAAGTTATAAGCAGACCGTGGAGGAAATGAAGAAACATTTACATGAGGACGATATAGAATATATTAAGAATTCAATTGAACGGAAGAAAACTATAGCCCTGCTTGTGGAAAGTGCAAAAGCATAAAACAAATTTGGGAAAACAGGTTAAAACCACTCTTGGAGTGGAAATCTATTAGAAAGAAATAAAATGGAGGTAATTCTCATGGCATTAGTGCCCTATGTAATTGAGCAAAGTAGTAGGGGTGAACGTTCCTACGACATCTATTCAAGACTTTTAAAAGATAGAATCATTGTTTTAAGCGACGAGGTAAACGATACAACTGCCAGTCTTATAGTTGCCCAGATGCTGTTTTTGGAAGCTGAAGATCCCGATAAGGATATCCAGCTATACATAAATAGCCCTGGAGGTTCCGTAACAGCGGGATTTGCTATTTATGACACAATGCAGTATGTAAAATGCGATGTTTCAACCATTTGTATGGGGATGGCAGCCAGCATGGGCGCATTCCTTCTGACAGCAGGCGCCAAGGGCAAGCGTTTTGCCCTTCCCAACAGCACCATCATGATCCACCAGCCTCTTGGCGGGGCTCAGGGCCAGGCAACAGATATCAAGATCCACGCGGAATGGCTTTTAAGGGTAAAGACACATCTCAATAAAATATTGAGTGAGAGAACCGGTCAGCCTCTTTCCAAGATAGAAATCGATGTGGAGAGAGATTACTTTATGGACGCCTCAGAGGCGAAAGATTATGGCTTAATCGATCAGGTGATGGAGCGCAGAGTAACGGGGTGATGGTATGGCAAGATATGATGAAAAAAAGCAGGTAAAATGCTCATTTTGCGGAAAAACTCAGGAGCAGGTCAACAGAATTGTAGCAGGTCCCGGCGTATATATCTGCAATGAATGTATAGAACTTTGTTCCGAGATCATCGAAGAGGAATTTGACGATGACCGTGTTGAACAGACTTTGGATGAAATTCCGAAGCCCCATGAAATAAAAAAGGCCCTGGATGAGTACGTTATTGGTCAGGATAAAGCCAAAAGAACCTTGGCCGTCGCCGTTTATAACCATTACAAACGTATTGGCAGTGACGCAGGCAGGAATGACATTGAGCTTCAAAAGAGCAATATACTTATAATGGGCCCTACCGGTAGCGGTAAGACCTATCTGGCTCAGACGCTGGCGAAAATACTGAATGTCCCCTTTGCTATTGCAGATGCCACCTCCCTGACAGAGGCCGGCTATGTGGGCGAGGATGTTGAGAATATTCTGCTGAAGCTGATCCAGGCGGCCGATTATGATATTGAACGCGCTGAAAAAGGCATTATTTATATTGATGAGGTGGATAAGATTTCAAGGAAGTCCGATAACCCCTCCATCACCAGAGATGTGAGCGGTGAGGGCGTCCAGCAGGCGCTGCTGAAGATCCTGGAGGGAACCATGGCCTCGGTTCCGCCTCAGGGAGGACGGAAACATCCCCACCAGGAATTCATACAGATTGATACGACAAATATTTTATTTATCTGCGGCGGTGCCTTTGATGGCCTTGAAAAAATCATTCAGAGCAGAATAGGCAAAAAGTCGATGGGCTTTGGCGCAGATATTGAGAGTGAGGGGGAAAAGGATCTGGGTGAATTATTTGCCCGGGTAAATCCTCAGGACCTTCTAAAATACGGTCTTATCCCTGAGTTTGTCGGCAGGCTGCCCATTACTGTTTCCTTGAGCCCGCTGGATAAGAATGCTCTCATTGACATTCTGACAAAGCCGAGAAATGCGCTGGTAAGACAATATAAAAAGCTTTTCGAGTTAGATGGCGTTCAGCTGGAAATAGATGAAAACGCATTGGATGCCATTGCTGACCGGGCCATTGAAAGAAAGATCGGCGCCAGAGGACTTCGGGCCATCATGGAGGATATTATGCTGGATGTGATGTATGACATTCCTTCACAGGATAATATTGAGAAATGCATTATTACGAGGGAGACTGTTGTGAATAATCAGCAGCCTGATCTTGTTATGGGCGAGCAGCGTAAGGTGCTTCCTCCGCCTAAGAAGAAAAAACGGGAAATCGACCCGGCGTCATAAACTAAACAAAAAAGCAGGAGTGCCGCTGATCTTTGCGGCACTCCTTTTTTCATTGGATTGATGTTCTTAAAGCGAAACTTTGCTATTCCAGATTTAAACGCCTGCTCAGAATATAATTTGTGATAAAAAAGAATATTGCCGATAGAATTGTACCTGTTATAATACCCAGCCAAAACAGGCTTTGCACAAAAGCAAGCACTTCCGAAGGCGCCGTTTTCACCACAAAGAGGTCGTCGCCGTATAATTTAATGATCAGAGTGGGAAGGGTGATCTGAAGAATGGTATAAATACCGAAATATGCACCGATGGAAGCCATTATTCTGTGCCGGTTAAGAAGGTGCCCGATAGATATCGACACGTAGATCATCAGGATATTGGCAATAAGAAATATTGCGATACATATAGGCACCTGGATGGCCAATATGTTGACGCCTGATCCCAAAACACTGTAAATTTCTTCATATAACAAGCTTATAGCCTGTACAAAGGATGAAAGAGAAAATTCCCTCATGGATATAATCAGTATGGACAGGATTGCGAAAAAGGTGCTGAGCACTGTCCACAGCAGGGATACAAGGAGTTTGCTCACAATATGCTGCCAGATTTGAGCGGGCAAAGTAAACATCAGATAACCTTCATCGTTCAGAAGGTTTTTATAAAACCGCTGGATCATTACAATCAGGGTAGTCACAAATGTGCCGATGAGAATAAATACATATAGGCTCATAGTGATGGCGGCCGGTACCCCGAATTCGCCGGGTGATACGGAAAAGCAGTTTATGACTCCGAATAGGATCAGAACAAGATAGATCGGCAAAAATGTCCGCGCCGTGGCTTTTATTTCATATTTCAAAAGCTTTTTTAACATTTGAATACCTCCCTGAACATAGCATCAACAGATTTACCCTTCTGGTCCCTGATATCATCCACCGGGGAAGTAAGAAGAACCTGACCTTCCTTAATGAATATAACATGGTCCAGTATTTTTTCTATATCTGAGATTAGATGAGTCGAGATCACCACGGTTGCATTTTCGTTATAATTTTTGAGGATGGTGTCCAGAATATAATCTCTTGCCGCCGGGTCAACGCCTCCGATGGGCTCATCCAAAAGATACAAATCCGCTTCCCGGCTCATCACTAAAATGAGCTGAACCTTTTCCTTGGTTCCCTTGGACATTGTCTTTAGCCGGTCTCTTCTGTCGATATTCAGTTTCTTTAGCATGTCATATGCTTTTTCCTCTTTAAAGTCCGCATAAAAATCTGAAAAAAGCTCAATGATCTGATAGACTCGCATCCAATCATTCAAATAAGTCTTTTCGGGAAGATAGGATACAATTTTTTTTGTTTCGGTTCCGGGCTTTTTCCCATCAATCAGGATCTCTCCGGTTGTAGGGGTAAGAAGTCCGGTGGCAAGCTTAATGATGGTAGTTTTTCCGCTGCCGTTGGGACCTAAAAGCCCCACAATCTGCCCCCTGCCGATTGATAAATTTACTGAGGTTAAAGCATGGGTGTGCCCAAAGCTCTTTGTGAGGTTATTACATTCAAGGATAGCATTCATTTTTTTATCTCCTCCAGCATTTCGGTGATAAGAATAAGGGTCTCCTGCTTTTCAAAGCCGAGCATCTGCATCTTTTCAATAAATTCAGAAATTTGATCCCGCGCCAGTTTGCTTTTTGAATTCTTAATCATTTCTTTATCCTCCGTCACAGATCGCCCGCTGGTGCGGTGCGTGATGATAAGCCCGTCTTCTTCCAGCTTTGCAAGTGCCCGCTGCATGGTATTTGGATTCACAGAAGCCTCTTGAGCCATATCCCGAACGGAAGGCAGTCTGGAGCCGGGCGGGTATGTCCCGGAGAAGATCTTCAGTTCAATTTGCTCAATGAGCTGAGTATATAAGGGCCTGTCAGATTTTAAATCCCATGTCATGTTATCGCTCCTTTGTACCACTGTATTAAGTGACTAATACAATGATACAATAGAATATATCTATTGTCAACACTTTTTTAAGAGGGACTTCAATTCGCGCCGCTCCGCAATCCTGCTCCGCTTACGCACTTTAATATCACTCACGGCACCAGTAGGGAGTACTGAAACATGACTCTATCGCTTTTAACTAGGAGCGGCTTTTGCTCCTGCAAGCCGTTTTTCCCTTTGCATTAAGAACAAATGTTTGCTAAAATAAGCAAAGAAATATTTAATTTTGATGACAGCACACAAATTAGCATAATCCATGCAAATTTTCCCTTGTTTTGGACAATATAATTCTAAATATTTACCTGGGGAGGATTATGTAATGATTAAGAAAATTATGGTATCATTATTAAGTATTTCTTTAATAGCGGTTCTGACCATTGGATCGGTTATTCCGGGCTTTGCGCTGGCAGCTGTGGGTCTGTCGGCAGGGGAGAGGCCTCCGAAAGCGGAGAAGAAAGATCCGGTACAGCTTTTGAAAACAGGATTATGTGATCTGTCCCTGAAAATGGAGGCTGGTTCCAAAGCAAGCTATTCCTCGGAGGATGGGGCAGTGACCATCGAGGTCCTGAAAAGCAATGAGGATTTTTTGGCCAGTATAGCCGCAGATACAAAAATGATATCCATCACGGATATTCAGGATATAGGAAAAATCATAGAGATGGCAAAAAACTATCTGGAGCCTGTCTTTACCGGAGAGCAGACCTTGGCATTGGGCAGTATGCTTCTGGGCGATGCCTATATTCAGAAAACGCAGGGGAAAGACAAAATTTTAATTGCTAAAAATTACGATGGTATTGCCATTACAGCATCAGGAGAAATATCCACCGGCCTGTTAAAGGTGGATATTAAAAGTACACTGGGAGTGAAACAATGTCAGCTAAACGAAAGCAAAGCTACGGAAATGAAAGTATTACCTCGTTAAAGGGTGCGGACCGCGTCCGGTTAAGGCCGGCCGTTATATTTGGGTCAGACGGGTTGGAGGGGTGCCAGCATTCGTTCTTTGAAATCCTGTCCAATTCTATTGATGAAGCCAGGGAGGGCCACGGCCGGCTTATACGTGTCACCCGCCATAGGGATTATTCCATAACCATAGAGGATCAGGGGCGTGGTATTCCTGTGGAATATAATCAGAAGGAAGAGCGATATAACTGGGAGCTGGTCTTTTGCGAGCTCTATGCCGGCGGAAAATATTCCAACAATACCGGGGAGAACTACGAATTTGCGTTGGGGCTAAACGGCCTTGGCGCCTGCGCTACCCAATACAGCTCCGAGTTCATGGATGTGACGGTTTTTCGTGACGGCTATAAATATGAGCTTCATTTTGAGCGCGGAATCAATATCGGCGGCTTAACAAAAACAAAATTCAATGCGGAGTATACGGGCACTATTCAGACCTGGAAACCGGACAGGGAAGTTTTCACGGATATCCGGATCCCGGCTGAATTTTTTAGGGACACTCTCAAGAAGCAGGCCGTGGTCAACGCCGGACTGGTCTTTGAATTTACCGATGAAGAGAGCGGGACAACAGAAACCTTCCTTTATGAGAATGGTATCGTTGACTATGTCCAGGAATTAAACGGTGATAGGGGGATAACGGCCCCGCGCTTTTTTGAGGGGGCGGCCCGGGGCAGGGACCGCGACGATAAACCTGAATACAGGGTGAAGATGCAGATCGCGTTCTGCTTTAACAATGAGATCAACACCATTCAATACTATCATAATTCCAGCTGGCTGGAGTATGGAGGAGCGCCGGATAAGGCGGTTAAGGCCGCCTTTGTCAATGAGCTGGACAAGTATTTGAAAAATAACGGCAAATATAATAAGACGGAGAGCAAAATAACTTTTACCGATATTGAGGACAGCCTTATTCTTATTACCAATACTTTTTCTACCATGACCAGCTATGAAAATCAGACCAAAAAGGCCATCAGCAACAAGTTTATTCAGGAGGCCATCACTGATTTTCTGAAACAGCAGCTGGAGATCTATCTTATTGAAAATAAAGAAGAGGCTGAAAAAATAGCCGCTCAGGTTCTGGTCAACAAGCGAAGCCGGGAGTCCGCCGAGAAAGCCAGGATTGATGTGAAGAAGAAGCTCGGCGGCTCCATGGATATCTCAGCCAGAGTCAAGAAATTTGTCGACTGCCGGAGCAAGGATATCGCAAGGCGTGAGCTCTACATCGTCGAGGGGGACTCGGCGTTGGGCTCTGTTAAAATGGGGCGGGACAGCGAGTTTCAAGCAGTCATGCCTGTCCGGGGAAAAATACTCAACTGTCTTAAAGCCGAATATAACCATATTTTTAAGAGCGAAATTATTACCGATCTCATCAAAGTCCTTGGATGCGGCGTTGAAATCAGGACCAAGCATAATAAGGATTTGAGTTCCTTTGAGTTTGAAAATCTGAAATGGGATAAAATCATCATCTGCACCGATGCGGATGTGGACGGATATCAAATCAGGACATTGATACTGGCTATGCTTTTCCGTCTGGTTCCTACGCTGATAGAAAGAGGAAAGGTTTACATAGCCGAATCGCCTCTGTTTGAAATTGCCGCCAAGGGCAAGAACTATTTTGCCTATACGGAACGGGAAAAGGCTGACATACTGGCATCTCTAAAGGATCAGAAAGTATCGCTCCAGCGTTCCAAGGGCCTGGGTGAAAATGACCCGGACATGATGTGGACGACCACCATGAATCCTGAGACCCGCCGGCTGATCAAGGTGGTGCCTGATGATGCCAGCGAAACTCAAAAGTTTTTTGACCTGCTTTTGGGTGATAATCTGCAGGGGCGCAAACAGTATATTTCCGATCATGGCCATGAGTATATGGAACTGATTGATGTAAGCTGAGAATTCCGGCCTCTACAGATTCTTATACGAAAGGATTTTATTTATGCAGGGAAACCATGTCGAACAGAAAATTGTAGATACACTGAAGATTAATTATATGCCCTATGCCATGAGCGTCATTGTATCCAGAGCCATTCCTGAGATTGACGGCTTAAAGCCCTCTCATCGAAAGCTGCTGTATACGATGTATAAAATGGGGCTTTTAAAAGGGCCGAAAACAAAGTCCGCCAATATTGTAGGCCAGACCATGAGATTGAATCCCCATGGTGATATGGCCATATATGAAACCATGGTCCGCCTTACCACGGGCAATATGTCGCTTCTGCATCCCCTGGTGGAGTCCAAGGGCAATTTCGGAAAGGTGTATTCCAGAGACATGCGCTTTGCCGCGCCTCGTTATACCGAGGCTAAGCTGGCCGATATCAGTGAGGAATTGTTCCGGGATATGGATAAAAATGCCGTGGATTTCATTGATAACTATGATGGCACCATGAAGGAGCCGGTACTGCTGCCCTCGGCATTTCCCAATATTCTGGTGAACCCCAATCAGGGCATTGCCGTGGGTATGGCCAGCAATTTCTGCAGCTTTAATTTGAAAGAGGTCTGTAATGCCACCATCGCCTACATAAAAAATGATGATATCGATTTAATGCGCTATCTGAAAGCTCCTGATTTTTCCACAGGGGGCCAGCTGATTTTAAATGAGCACGAAATGAGAAAAATTTATACCACAGGCCGGGGCTCCTTTAAAGTCAGAGCTAAATATCGATACGATAAAAAGAATAACTGCATCGAAGTTTATGAAATTCCCTATACCACCTCCACAGAAGCCATTATCGAGGCCATCGCCGGTATTGTGAAGGAAGGAAAAATGAAGGAGGTTACCGATGTACGCGACGAAACCGATCTTGCAGGCCTCAAAATTACCATTGATATAAGAAAAAATGCGGATGTCGATGACATTATGAATAAGCTCTTCAAGCTGACTCCCCTTCAGGATAGCTTCGGGTGCAATTTCAACATTCTGATCGATCAAAAACCAATGGTTCTGGGTATTACAGAAATATTAGACCATTGGATACAATTTCGTATGAACTGTATCCGGAGAAAATCAGCCTTTGAAATTGAGAAAAAGAGCGACCGCCTTCATCTTTTAACGGGGTTGTCCCAAATACTCCTGGACATTGATAAAGCCATACGCCTTATCCGGAACACCGAACAGGAGGCGCAGGTGGTGCCTAACCTGATAAAAGGATTTCATATAGACCAGCCTCAGGCTGAATTTATTGCCGAAATTAAACTGAGAAATTTAAACAGGGAGTATATCCTGAAACAAACTGCGGATATTGAAAAGCTGAAACAGGAAATAGACGATTTGAAGGGTATTGTAGCCCGTGACTCAAGAGTGCTGGAAATCATCTGCACCGAGCTTGCAGAAATCTCCCGGAAATACGGGGGCAAGAGAAGGACGGAAATCATATCTGAGCAGCATGTAGAGGAGGTTACCGAGGAAAGCTTTATCGAAGACTATAATGTTCGTATGTTCTTGACCTCCCAGGGTTATATAAAAAAAATATCCCTGATTTCACTGCGTTCTTCAGGGGAACAGAAGCTCAAGGAGGATGATTTCATCCTTCAGGAGGCGGAAACCCACAATAAAGCCGAACTCCTTCTGTTTTCCGACAAGGGTGTGGTTTATAAGCTTAGGATACATGAATTGGCCGACAGCAAGGCCAGTATGCTTGGAGATTATCTGAACAATATTCTGAATTTGGAGGCCGAGGAAAAGATCATTAAGATGTTTGCCACCGATCACTACGAAGGGCATTTCCTCTTTGCCTATGAAAACGGGAAAATGGCTAAAATACCTCTTTCCAGCTATGCTACAAAGACCAACAGAAAGAAGCTTGCCAATGCATATAGCTTAGAATCCCCTCTTATAGATATTTTCTTTCTCGGGGAAGACAGGGATTTTGCGGCTCGCAGCAGTATTGATAAGGTCCTTGTTTTTAATACTTCGCAGATAAACCCGAAAACTACGAGGTCTTCCCAGGGGGTCAGCGTACTTAAGTCCAAAAAGGGCAGCTTCCTGACAAAATTATTGCCGGCAGAAGAGGCCCGGCTTTCCGATCTTGATTATTACAGGGCCAATATCCCGGCCATCGGCTGCTATTTGAAGGAAGAAGACAAGGAAGACCGGCAAATCGGGCTTACGGATATTGACGGCAAAGCGTCAGAATGATGTTTTAGCATGTAAGCGGAGCGGGATTGCGGAGCTACCGAATAAAATCCAGGACGGATTTTCTTGAGGGCACACAAAACATCACTCATGGCGCTAAATTGCTAAATTATGGATTGAAGATTTCACAGGCGCCCGGGAACCTTGTTACTTCATAATAAAAAAAGCCAGAAAAGACATGCACGTTTTTTAGTGATATGTCCAACCCCTCCCTGAATATCTTTATATAAAGATGCAAGCGGGGATGGGAGTATACATGATAGTGTTGGTAAAAAGAAAAAACGCTGTTCTGATTCTTCTTATTTTGTTTTTGTCGGTAGCTATATTCAGCATTGACAGCGGTGTAAGTCCAATTGCTGAAACTTCGAAAAAGAGCGGAGCTGTAATCGTAGTGGACGCTGGCCACGGAGGCGAAGATCCCGGGGTAGTGAGCGATTATTCGGGTATCGCCGAAAAAGATCTCAATCTCAGAATCGCTCAGCTTGTCAAAAACTTTCTTGAGGCAGACGGCTATACGGTAATTATGACAAGAACAGAGGATACTTTGAACTATGCGGCCGGTACAACTAAAATATATGAAAAAAGAAAACAGGATTTGACAGCGAGAAAGAAGCTCATTGATGAAAGCAATGCCGATATAGCAGTGACTATACATATGAACGGATTTAAAGACACAAAGTATAAGGGCGCCCAGACCTTCTTTCCGCCTTCCTCGGTGGATAGCGAAAGACTGGCCAAAAGTATTCAGAATTCTTTGGTGACGTCGGCGGATCCGGAAAATGATCGCGTAGCTCTCCTGAAAAAAGAGCGCATCATCCTATTCAAGAATTTAGAGGTACCTACGGCTCTTGTGGAATGCGGCTTTCTCTCCAACGCCCAGGAAGAGGCCAAACTTCAGAGCATTGAATATCAGGAACAGCTGGCCAGAGCAATAAAAATGGGCATTGACGATTTTTTCAGCAAAGGCCTTAAACAATAAGGGAAATAGACCGATAAATATATTATAGATTGAGTCATATAACCTATATTTTACAAAAGATGGAGTGAGCAAAGCCAATGTATCTATATTATAGTTTGACTGCTCTTATTATTATCTCTTTGGCATCTTTGTTTTTGTATGCCTTCAGAGAAAATCTGAAACTGCGGCATCTAATTAATAAGTTCAATCTTACTGTATGTACAGCTTTTTCCATGGCTTGCGCGATAGGTACCCCTCTTTTGGCAAAATTCATGGTGCAAAGGCTGTACCTTCCTGTTTTCCTATCTGTGATACTCAGCCTGATGATCTTAAGCGGTCTGTCAGGCTTTGCTTTTTTATTTATAAAAGGCCGTATGGAACTGAAGCTTCAAGAAAAAGAAAATCAGGGACAGATATCTGCCGGGGCTGATGAAGCATCTCATGCCGAAAACGGTTCCCCGGAATCCGAGATATCTGAGATCTCCCGGCATACCGTTGAGGATTCCGGCTTGGAAGAGGCTGTTCCCAGCCTGAAGGAAGTTGCTTCTGCATTGGAAGAGGAACCTGCCCCTGGCCTGGAGGAAGTTGTTTCCGGTCCGGAAGAGGCTGCGCCCAATCTGGAGGAAGCTGCACCCGGCCCTGAGGAAGTTGTTTCTACCTTGGAAGAACCTGTTCCCAGCCTAGAGGAAGTGGTCCCCGGCCTGGAAGAGGTTGCTTCCAGCTCGGAGGAATCTGTTCCTGTCGCGGAGCAAGCCGCTTTGGCTGCGGAGAAAGAACTTTCCGAAGAAAAAGCCCCGGTTTTACTCAATCTTTTAGAGGAGGCCCTGGCCTGCAAAAATCGGCATGAGCTCCAAAGAGCCACTTTTTTATATGAGGCCGCCTTGCTCCAAAAGCCTGATGCGGAGCTTCTGGAATGGATTGTGATTGACCTTTGCGCACTCTATAAAATGACAAATCAACAGAAACTAATCCATAAAACCCTAGAATCCGAGTACAGTAATTTATTGAATTTACAAATAAAAGAAGAAATTTTACGAAATATTTGAAAAAATGAAGGATATTCATTGATATCTATTTGTTTAACTGTTATTATAATATTGATCTGGCATAATTTCTGGGAAATTATACGCTGACAATTTTGGATAACCAATAAGGGGGTAGCTGAGAAATGAAGACCGCTCAGCAGATTATCGGTTTGCCTGTTGTAAGTATTTTTGACGGCAACGAAATTGGAAAAGTAAAAAATGTCATCATTAATGCTTCCAAGGGCACAATAGACTTTTTTGTCATTGACAGTGGCATCAGATCGCTTGCAGGAGGTGTTATACCGGCCGACAGAGTGTTGGGGATCGGTGAATATGCTCTTACAATTCAACAGCCTGACGATATCAGTGATATTGTTAAAATACCTGCAGCCATAGAGCTGATGCAGAAAAATATCACGGTGCGCGGAACACGGGTTTTAACCAGGAAGGGAAGTCTCTTGGGAGAGACAGGCGATATTTATATTAACGATGAAGACTCCTATAATATTACAGGTGTTGAGTTTATACCCGCCGGAAACGAAGCACCCTCGGGAATCATTCCGAGAGGCAGCATCATTACTTTTGGAAAGAACCTTCTGGTGGTTCATGACGATTTTATTAGCCGCCTGATTGAAGCATCAAGCGGAATTGAGACCGTGCTGAACGAAGAAAAAAAAAATATTAATTTAAATTTTCAAAATAAGGATCCCGAACATGAATTAGCACTTGAAAACGCAGATGAACCTGCTGACAAGTTTAAAGCAGAGAGCGACGAGCTTTTTAAAATCGATTCTTTTGTGCCGGCGCAGAGCACGGAAGAGGATTTGCGGATATTGGCCGCTGACGACACCGGTGGTAAGATAGAAGAAGCCGATGCCCAGGCTCCTTTAAGCTCCGCAGATTTATTTGAACAGCGCCAGCGCCAGTATCTGGTGGGAAAGAAGGTTACCAAAACCATCGTTGATGCTTCCGGGGGAATTCTAGTGAATTCAGGAGAAATTATCACCGATGAAATAGTGCAAGCTGTTAAGGAAAATGGAAAACTTATAGAACTGGTTATGAACTATGGGGAATAAATAATACCGGGGTCAGGGCAACCTGACCCTTTTTATTTTAACGGAGATGATACCAATGATAAACCTTTTCAGGAAATATTTCTGGTTTTTATTTATCGCATTTCAATCCCTGCTGGGCCTGCTTGCAGGTTTTTTGCTCCTTTCCTCCATAGGGACCCATACCGTTCCTGCCGGTACCAGGATGGGCGGATTATCCATTGGGAATTTGTCCTTCACCGAGATAGAACCGGCCGTCAGCAGTTATTACGGCGAGCTTGAAAAGAATGGCGCTTTGATCATAGAAATAGATCGAACGCCCTTGAAGCTTTCCTATGCAAGCATTGACGCTTTCGTTGATGCAAAGCGGACCGCGGAGAATATTAGAAAATCCGTCCCGCAGAACGAACTGGAAAAATTTTTTAATGTTCCTGTCGAAAGTTCTGTTTGGAAGCCTGTATTTACCTACAATTCAGGGAAATTGCTTGGGCTGTGTGAGCAGTTGTTTGCAGCCTACCAAAAGGAACCTGTTCCCGAATATTATGAGGTTGATCAGGACATTTTAAAATACAATCCTCAGGTTCCGGGCCTGAGGGTCGACTATGGGGTCCTTGAGCAGGAATTGAAAGCCCGGATGTTCAGTGTGCCCGAAGAGAAATTGGCAGTGGATATAAAAACCTCTCCGATTTTTGTTAAAGCGGCGGGGAACGGCATTTATAAGGAGCCTTTTACCACATTGGTCTCCAAAGCGGCTATTGCACTGGAGCCGGAGCTTTTAGACAAAGCCCGAAAGGCTGTGGCACCGCTGGACGGTGTGGTATTTGAAGGCGGACAGGATATAAATCTCGGTTCGTTGATAGACTTCTCCCACTTTACTTCCGATATTGACAAAGATTTATTGAACCGTATTGCCACAGCGCTTTATCAGACGGCCCTTCCCATAGACGGCGTTCAGACCGTTCACCGCAAGCCCTCCAAACGTGCTGTCGCCTATACAGAAGCGGGGCTGGAGGCTGTGATTGAGGGCGAAGAGGCCAATCTCATCTTAAAAAATGATACCGGCCGGCCGTTAATGCTGCTTGCAGATGCCGGTGATACCGGTATAACCTTTTATATGGCATCGACGGGGGATATAAAAAGCGGAATTTTAATTGTACAAAAAGAGAATGAGGTGCCCCCGCCGGTTATTACAAGCGTTAATAAAGACCTTAGTCCAAAACAGACAAAGGTTGTTTCCGAGGGAATACCCGGCTTCACAGCTATTGTGAGCCGGGTCATTGATGATGACAGGGTCGAGCTTTACCGGGACCAATACCAGCCGGTAAGCAAGCTCGTTGAATCCGGGGAGAAGCCTCGCCTGACAACAAATAAGTGACTTTCTTATTTTGCAAAATTATGCTTTCCTATCTTAACGATGATAGGACGGCTCCAGATCCATTTGCTTGTGGCCGTTGCCGGGTTATAGTAATAAATGCATCCATAGCTTGGATCCCAGCCGTTTAAGGCATCCCGTGCAGCATTGTAAGCGGTGGTATTGGGCGTTAAATTGATTTGCCCATCCACAACAGCGTCAAATGCGCCCGGCTGATAAACCACCCCGGCAACACTGTTGGGAAAGCGGCTGTCGGCCACTCTGTTTAAGACTACCGCCCCCACGGCCACCTGTCCTTCATAGGGTTCTCCCCGTGCTTCTCCGTAAATAATATGGGCCATCAAATCCAGATCCCTGTTTGTAGTGCTTGGGGTGCCGGTGGGCAACCCCAATGCATAAAGTGTCGCTTTCCCGGCAATACCGTCCACTCTCAGGTTGTTTTTGCTTTGAAAATATCGTACGGCTTGGTATGTCTGGTATCCATACTTGCCATCGACCACTCCGTTATAATATCCCCAGGCTTTCAGCCTTTTTTGGATGTTGATGACCTCCTGGCCGCTGGAGCCGTAATAGGATACAGCCGCTCTGCTGAACTCATCCAGATTCCTGGCATTATTGGACAGGAAAAAGCCCGTTAAAAGCACCGCAGCTGTAATAAAATAGACCCATGCAATTTGAGTACGCTTCTTCATGAGCACCTCCGGAATAGAGTATTCATGAAAAGCTTTTGCAATAGGTCTAAAATTATTCACAGTAGTTTAAAACACGATATTAAAATCCTAAAGAAAATCCATCAAAACCGGTTAAGAAAATAAATATCAGGACTCCCACCAGGAGGTAGTCACACTCACTTCCTTCGGTTAAAAGGAGAATAATAAGCACAATAAGGATAATATCATCCGCCTTTAAATTTTTGAAAAAAGAGGGTAATAGCTGGGGGCCCGGATAATAGGCAGGCTGCGGGCGCCCATAGCCGTCATCCATCTCATAAGGCGGCGGGATGGCATGTAAACCCCGTGGCTCCATTTGGTGAATCACCCCTTTGTATTATTACGGTTTATTGATGGTGCAATGGAATTAACCGCTGCAATGATCCTTAAAAGCTGGATCGCCCCGCCTAATCTCTGCTGTCGCTGAGTGCCCAGGAAAGGTTGTACCGAATTAAGAAGTGTGATCCGGGAATCTTGTATATGGTTGAACATATTTATCATTTCACCGGCTTTGGATACCAGGTTCATGTCCAGGCCGCGGTTATAATTGGGCGGGGGATAATTGCCCGGTCCGGCTTCATTGGATTCAGGGGATGCGCTTTGCCGTGAAGCACCCGAATCAGGCGGCACCATACTCTCAACAATATTTTTTAGGCCGCTTGTATCCGAAACGCCAAACATATCAGCAATCTGTTTCAGCTTTTTGTCGAGGTCATCTGCCACTAAGACCGCCTCCCATCCTATCTGAGTATAGATTTAAGTCTCTGGGCTATCACAGCCCCATCTTTTCCAAGAATCTGGCTGAGTTTCTCAAAGTCTTTTTCGGTAATTTTGCTTTTTATTTCATCTAATGAGATTCCCATCTGATTCAGCTGTTTTGGATCAAATTCGTCAATTTTCTCTAAAATTTCATTGGTATCGTATTGTCCCAGCTTTCTTCTAAGCTCTTGAGGGTTTTCGTTGCGCAGCATTTCAAGAGCCTTCTCAAGCTTTTTTTTCTGAATGTTGCCGCCGAGCTTATCAAACATATTATAGTTATCAGGCATAGTCTCACCATTAAAATAAAGTTCTGCATTCAATTGTATGCAAGAACGCTTGTCAAGTTGCATAAAAAATTCGAAGGAGCCGGGGCGCCTTTGCTGGCATGGCTAAAAAAAGACTGCCGAAGCAGTCTTTGGAATATTAAGCGGATAATTCCGCAAAGATCTTGTCCAGCGCTTTAATGCACCCGTCAATATCCTCTTTGGAAACAATAAGGGGAGGGAGAAGACGAATGATCCTTTCGCCCACTGAGCCGATCAGGTAGCCGGATTCAAGGCATTTTTTCTTTACCTCCGCAGCCTTTGGCACATGAAGCTCCACACCTATCATAAGGCCTTTGCCGCGTACCTCCTTGATAAAGGAATATTTGTTTTTAAGGCCATTTAGCTGATCCATCATATAGTCGCCCATTTTGGCTGAATTATCGCAGAGCTTGTCATTGATGATGGTGGAGAGCACCGCAAAGCCGGCACTGCAGGCCAGCGGGTTGCCGCCGAAGGTAGAACCGTGATCTCCGGGCGCAAAAGCATCGGCAAAGGGTTCTTTGGCACAAAGGGCCCCGATGGGGAAGCCTCCGGCCAGGGCTTTGGCCAGGGTGAAAATATCGGGTTCCACCCCGTAATGTTCATAGCCAAACATTTTTCCGGTTCTTCCAAGACCGCATTGAACCTCGTCGAAGATCAGGAGAAGTTCTTTTTCGGTGCACAATTTACGAACCTGCCTGATATACTCCATCCCGGCGGGGTTAACGCCGCTCTCCCCCTGAATGGGTTCCAGCATCACCGCGCAGGTGTATTCCGTAATAGCATTTTCAAGGGCCTGGATATCATTCATTGGCACACTTAAAAATTTAGGGGTCAAGGGACTATAATTCTTCTGGTATTTTTCTTGCCCTGTAGCAGCAAGGGTGGCCAGTGTTCTGCCATGGAAAGAATTCTCCAAAGTGATAATTTCAAACTTCCGGGGAAATCCCTTTTTCCTGAAATAAAGCCGTGCCAGCTTGATAGCGCCTTCATTGGCTTCTGCACCGCTGTTTGCAAAAAATACTTTATCGCAGCAGGAATTTTCAACAATAAGCCGGGCAAGCTTGGCCTGGGATTCTATATAATAATAGTTGGAGCAGTGGATCAATTTTTGGGCCTGCTCGACGATGGCATTGACCAGTGCAGGGTGGGAATGACCCAATGCGCTTACCGCAATGCCGGCCAGAAAATCCGTGTAAACTTTGCCTTCTGTATCCCAAAGCTTCATGCCATTGCCGCGTTCAAAGCATACCGGCTGTCTGTCGCCAAATGTGTTCATAAAATACTTTTTGTCCAACGCGATAATTTCGTCTAATTTCATTTCGAATACACCTCCTAAGTAATTCATAATAATCATACATTTCAATGCATAATTATTCAATACAAAAATAGCTATTTGCAACTTATCCATAAAAATTATGTTCAAAGGGCAAAAATTTGAAAATATAATAATTGTAAATGATGTTGCGGATATTATATAAAAGTAAAGTGGAAAAAACCTTAAAGCTGTTCCTAAAATGCTTATATATAGGCACTAGAAGGTGGTGTGGAAAGTGGAAGAACTGATAAAAAAAATTATCGAAATCGAGCATGAAGCCCAAAGCCTTGTTGACGATGGAATTGCCCAAAAGGAAAAAATACGGATGGACACCGAAAACGAACTGAAAGCCATCGAGGAAAATATTCTTGATATGGCGGAGCGTAAGATTGAACAGCTTGAGGTCAGGAACCGTAAGGAGGCGGACGAGAAGCTTGCTCGTATTCGTGAGCATACGGCTCTTAAGGTTAAGCAAATCAATGGGGTGATTGCCGGGCATAAGGAAATGTGGGAAAATCAGATATTCAGCCGGATTACCGGAAGGAGAACAGATGCTCAATGAAATGAAATATGGCGCGCTTTCCGGAAAAACCAGAGCCATGTACGGGAAGCTGCTCAAAAATGAGGACTATACTTCATTGATGCAGAAAAAGAGCGTGGGCGAAGTCGTTTCCTATTTAAAGGACAATACGCACTATAGGTCCGTACTTTCGGAAACCGGCGAAGAATCCGTTCATCGCGGCCGATTGGAAAATCTCCTGAAGCACGATTTGATCAATGACTATTCAAAGCTGCTCAAATTTGCCAACGGACATACCAAAGAATTTATAAACCTTCTCTATATGAAAATTGAAATTGAAAACTTAAAACTCCTGTTCAGGTTATTTGAAGCCGGACATACAGACCGGATCGATGGTGAAGATTTGCGTTTCTTTTTGTCGGGCAGGAATCGTGGGAATATTCAAAAACTGGCTCTATCGCGCAGTTTTAATGAGTTCCTGTCGGGCCTTGAGGGGTCGGTATATTATGACGTATTAAAACCCTTTGCACAGGACAGCAATGCAAAGCGCCTTTTTGATATTGAAATGGCGCTGGACCAGCTTTATTTAAGAAACGTCCAAAACAAATACAAAAAGCTTCTGAAGGGTCCGAACCTGGCGATCATGGGAGAATTTGCAGGCCTTGAGAGCGACATGTTCAATATATTCTGGATCTACCGGAGCAAGGCGTTCTACCGAATAGATCATGAAGTCATAGGAAGTTATATCCTGCCGCCCATTTACAGGCTGAATAAAAAGACAATAGAAGGGCTGATTAAAGCCAATAGTGTTGAAGAATATATCAGAATCATGAAGGGGACTTTCTACGGTTTTCTTTTTGAAGGCCGGCATGAGCTTCTTTTTGAGCACAATTATTCTGAATTTATGTATAGAGTTCACAAAATGAGATTCCGAAGACACCCGTTTTCCATTTCCTGCGTTACTTTCTATTTGCGGATGAAAGAATTTGAGCTGTCTAATATTATCACCATTATAGAGGGAATCCGGTACGGGCTTTCGGAGGAGAATATCCGAAAATATCTGGTAGGAATCAATATTAAATGAAAGGGCGGATGGTAAAGTGGCAGTCGAACAGATGAAGTATGTTAGTATTTTGGGGCCTATATATATGTTTGACGAGTTTGTATTAAAATGTGTTATCAACAAAAATATACAGCTTGAACCTCCCTACAAATCCATCAATGTACCGGGTCTTATTCCCTTTGAGGAAGACCATTCTTTGGAACCCCTACGCAAGCGCATGAGCCTGCTGAATGAAAAGTTTGGCGTTGCGGTGAGGCAGTACGGCAAAGAAGAAATAGAAAAAAAGCTGCTTGCTCCTGTGGACATTTCGGATATGGAAGCTTTTACGGTCCAAATAGAGGATCGGATATCGGAATACAGAAATCAGAAGAATGCCCGTCGTGCCCAAATGGAGGAGAGGGAGCAGATATTGAGCCAACTCCTGCCTTTGGCACGGCTCCAAATAAATATTGATGAAATGTTTCATTTTTCCTTTATGAAGATTCGTTTTGGATACCTTTCAAAGAGCACTTACATGAAGCAAAAGAGCTACCTTGAAGGTTTGGATGTCGTTATCGCACCGGTCACAGAGGAAAATGAAAAGGTATGGATGTTTTATTTTATGCCCCAGGCAAACGCCGCCGTGATGGATAATGTTTTTTCAGCCATTGGCTTTGAACGGGTCAGAATTTCGGGAGAGGCCAAAGGAATGCCAAAAGTGACCATTGAAAAGCTTCAAGAGGAGATCAGCTTGCTCAAAGAGGAAATGAGCCGGGAGGAAGAGATGCTCCACCAATTTCTCCGGGAAAGCAAAGAGCAATTTGATCATTATTATCACAGGATACTCTATTTTTCAAAGCTGAATGAGGTAAAAAAGCTGGCTGCTCATAATAGTGAGACCTTCTTTTTAGCAGGCTGGATTCCCCGCAGCGATTTTAAGCTTTTCCAGAGCGGAGCGAGCTCGCTCGATAAAATTATATTAAACTGTGAGGATCCGGGGCGTCTGACAAACCTTGAGCCGCCGACCATTTTGAAAAACAGCCGTTTGTTCAAGCCTTTTGAAAGCCTTGTCGGCATGTACGGCATACCTTCACCAAAGGAACTGGATCCTACGCCCATAACCGCGCTTACCTATGTGCTGATGTTCGGCATCATGTTTGGGGATGCGGGGCAGGGAGCTGTCATAGCATTGGCTGGCTTCCTCCTTTACCGGTTCAAAAAGTCCAATTTAGGCGGGATGATGATGTATGTGGGAATTTCCTCGACGATTTTCGGTTTTGTCTACGGCAGTGTCTTTGGCAGTGAAAAAATACTGGAGCCCCTGTGGATCAGTCCCCTCCACGGCAAGGATACCATTAATACCCTGCTGTATGGAGCGGTCGGGTATGGCGCATTCATCATCCTCCTCACCATGGTGCTGAATATCGTAAACAATATACGCATGCGGAGATGGGGCCGGCTTTTATTTGATAAAAACGGACTGGCGGGCCTTTTATTCTATGGCGGTATTGTAGCTGTTGTGCTGAATTTTATCAGAACGGGCAAATTTGTTATGACATGGCCGGTATGGATTGTGGTCATCATCATACCTACGCTGATGATACTTTTTAAGGAACCCCTGGAAAACCTGATTCTGCGGAAAGGCCGCATTTTCCCGAAAGCGCCGGGCATGTATTTTGTCGAAGCGTTTTTCGACTTGTTTGAAACGGTCATGTCCTTCTTCTCAGGTACGGTTTCTTTTGCCAGAGTGGGCGCTTTTGCCCTGAATCATGCAGGCCTCTCCCTTGCGGTATGGACGCTCTACAATATGATGGAGGGCGTGGGCGGAATAATTGTTGTTATTATTGGAAATCTCTTAACCATAGGGCTTGAAGGGCTGATTGTAGCAATCCAGTGTATGCGTCTTGAATATTACGAGATGTTCGGGCGGTTCTACACGGGGGAAGGCAGGGAATTCAGGCCGGTTACCATTACAGAGAATCAATGACGCGAACACTAATTTAGAGAATAAAATTTATCGGAAAGATTTTGTCGGCAAATTATTCATTCATAAAAAATATTTCGGCTTTGGAGGTCATGATTATGAAATTTATTTTAACTGTTGGAATGATACTGGTTATGAGCACGGTAGGCATTGGACTGGCCTGCACCAATAAAGCGGTCAAAGGCAGGAATGCAAAGAAGCTTATCGGTATGAACGTCACGGCCCTGATAGGGATTGTTATTGTGGCTGGTATTATTGTACTGTCGGGCGGAGTATCGGCTTCGGCTGCAGAAAATTCAGCTGCCGCTGCGGCCGGCGATGGGCTTAAGTATATCGGCGCGGCCCTTGCAATCGGTCTTTCGGCAATAGGTTCGGGTATCGCGGTCGCATCCAGCAGCGCGGCGGCTCTGGGAGCCTTAAGCGAAGACCCGGGGATCTTTGGCAAGGCCTTCGTCTTTGTTGGTTTGGCAGAGGGAATCGCCATTTATGGTCTTATTATATCCATCCTTATTTTAAATGCTTAAAGCGAGGCGTTTCCATGAAAATGTTCCTGATCAGTGACAATATTGATACGAAAGCGGGTTTGCGCTTAGCAGGTGTGAACGGAGTCGTCGTCCATGGAAGGGAAGAAGCCCTTAAAGCGCTGGAAAGCGCCATGAAGAACAAGGAAACAGGCATTATCCTCATCACGGAATTATTAGTTGAGCTGTTTCCGGAGGTGATCTCCGAAATCAAGCTCAAGGCCGCCAGGCCCCTGGTGGTGGAAATTCCCGACAGGCATGGCACCAGACGTTCTTCGGATTATATTATGCGCTATGTGAATGAAGCAATCGGTATTAAGGTTTAACAAATTTTAGGCCAACCGGGGGGGTTTTATGGACAGAACCAGTGAAAAGCTGAATAGATTTTCTTATACGGTTATGAAGGAAGCAGAAAAAAAGAAAAATGAACTGATTGCGGAAGCTGAAAAGCTTCGCCGGGAGGCCATTGACACAAATGAGATCCGGTATCTGAAAATGGCCTACGAGCATATTCAGGATGTTGTTCATAAGCTGGACAAAGAAATCAATGAAGAGATATCCAGGGCTATCATTGAAGGCAAGCAGTCCCTGTTCGCCCGAAGGGAAGAAAATATTCAAAATATTTTTCAAAACGTCAGGGAGAAACTTTTAACTTTCAGACAGAGTGATGAATATAAAGGGCATATGCGAAATCTCATTGACCGGGGCCTGCAGGAAGCGGGTGCGGGAGAGCTCTGCGTCCTGGCCGATTCTGAAGACCTCCCGCTCTTAGAAGAGATCCGCGCAGAGAAGAAAAATGCTTTTGAGGTCTCGGAAAGCGAGGATGAGCTTCTGGGAGGCTGCCTGTTTTTTAATAAAACGAGGGGCTGCATGCTGGATCTCTCTTTTGCAAATCGTTTAAGAGAGGAAAAGGGCGCTTTTCTTGAAAACTATGGAATCAGCCTGGATTGAAAAATATAATACAGCAAAAGTCAGAGGGTGAAAATATGGCAGAACCATCACAGGGTACCATTTACGGCATCAATGGCCCCGTCATAAAGGTTCATGGGCAGCATGCCTTTAAAATGCGCGAAATGGTATTGGTCGGCGAGGAAGGGCTCATCGGTGAGGTTATCAGAGTTCTGGACAAAGAGACCATTATACAGGTCTATGAGAATACGACCGGTTTAAAGCCCAGAGGTCCGGTTGTGTCCACGGGAAAACCTCTTACCATAAAATTGGGCCCCGGCATCATCGGAAGTATCTTTGACGGCATTGAACGGCCCCTTACGCGCATTGCGGAGAATACGGGCGCATTTATCAGGCGCGGAAGCACCATGGACAATCTGGACCGTGACAGGCTCTGGAATGTGAAGGTCCTGGCTAAAGCCGGCGATATGGTAAAGTCCGGCGCGGTCGTGGCTGAGGTACAGGAAACAGAGTCGGTACTTCATAAGGTCATGGTTCCTCCCGGAATCCAGGGCGAGGTTGTTGAGGCAGTTGTCAGCGGACAATACAATATCAGCCAAACCATTGTCACCGTAAAAGAGGGGAAGGAGATATATAACCTTACCCTTGTTCAGGAATGGCCGGTCCGCGAGGCCAGGCCCTATCGGAAAAGATTGCCTCTCAATATTCCGCTGGTGACGGGCCAGCGTGTCATCGACACTATGTTCCCTATTGCTAAAGGCGGAACGGCTGCCATACCCGGCGGCTTCGGCACAGGCAAAACCCTCACCCAGCACCAGCTCGCCAAATGGTCCAATGCCGATATCATCGTCTACGTGGGCTGCGGCGAGCGGGGCAATGAGATCACAGAGGTTTTGGAGGAGTTTCCGAAGCTGATCGATCCCAGAAGCGGAAGACCGCTGATGGAGCGGACCGTTCTTATTGCCAATACCTCCAACATGCCTGTGGCCGCCCGGGAAGCATCGGTATATACAGGGATAACCCTGGCCGAATATTTCAGGGATATGGGCTATGACGTAGCCGTTATGGCGGATTCTACATCGCGGTGGGCGGAAGCCCTCCGGGAAATTTCAGGGCGGCTGGAAGAAATGCCGGCTGAGGAAGGATTTCCCGCTTACCTGCCGTCGAGGCTTTCTGAATTTTATGAACGAGCCGGGCGGGTGGAGAATTATAATGAAACTTCGGGCTCGGTCTCTATTATAGGCGCGGTATCGCCTCAGGGCGGCGACTTTTCCGAACCCGTGACGCAGAATACCAAGCGCTTTATACGCTGCTTCTGGGCCCTTGATAAGGCCCTTGCCTATGGGCGGCATTATCCGGCCATCAACTGGACCAACAGCTACAGCGAGTATACGGAGGATCTGACGGAATGGTATAAAGAGAATGCCAGCGGCGATTTTATGGAGAAGCGTACCAGATTGAGCGGTATTCTGCAGGAGGAAGCCAAGCTGCTGGACATTGTCAAGCTCATTGGCAGCGATGTCCTCCCGGAGGAACAGAAATTGATTATAGAAATTGCAAAGGTCCTGCGGCAAGGCTTTTTGCAGCAAAACGCCTATAACAAATTGGATACCTATGTTCCCATAAAAAAACAGTATTTGATGATGGATTCTATATTAAAGCTCTATGACAGGCTTTTAAAGCTTGTCCCGCTGGGCGTTCCTGTCTCGGTTATCAGCAGAACGGGCGTATTCGACGAAGTTATCCGGGTCAAATACACCATTTCCAATGAAGAACCGGAAGCTTTTGAAGAGCTCAATCAAAGAATTGCAAAAGTGACGGACGAATTGGAAGCCGATTACAGGTCCTCTGAAAGGAAGGCTGATGCATGAGCAGCAATTATGTAGAATATATCGGGCTGAAAGAAATATCAGGTCCCCTGGTGGTCGTGGACGGGGTTAAGGGACCCTCTTTTGAAGAGATGGTTGAAATCACCGTAGGAAAGGAAAAACGTTTAGGCCGAATTATAGAAATAGAAGGGGAGACCTGTATTGTTCAGGTATTCGAAGGTACGGCGGGGGTTTCCCTGGAAAATACCAGGACCAAGCTCCAGGGAAAACCGCTGAAGATCTCCCTGTCAAAAGAAATTCTGGGAAGGGTGCTGGATGGACTGGGCCGCCCCGCCGACGGACTGGGGGAGATCTATCCCGAAAAAAGCAGGGATGTAAATGGAGAACCCATCAATCCCGTTATGCGAGAGTACCCGAGAAACTTTATTCAGACAGGTATCTCCACCATTGACGGCTTGATGACGCTGATCCGGGGACAAAAGCTGCCGGTGTTTTCGGGCAGCGGTTTGCCCCATAATCAGCTGGCAGTGCAAATTGTCCGTCAGGCAAAAATAGCCGGTGCCGGCCAGGGAAATTTCGCCATTGTTTTTGGCGCGATGGGCGTTAAATATGACGTGGCTGAGTATTTCAGGTCCAGCTTTCAGAAAAGCGGTGTCCTTGACCGTGTGGTCATGTTTTTAAACCTTGCAAACGATCCGGTGGTTGAGCGGATTGTCACCCCCCGCTGCGCGCTGACGGCAGCCGAGTATCTGGCTTTTGACTGCGGGATGCATGTTCTGGTGATATTGACCGATATGACCTCCTATGCCGAAGCCCTTCGTGAAATTTCCTCATCCAAGGGGGAAATTCCTTCCAGAAAGGGATATCCCGGATACCTGTACAGTGACCTGGCTTCTATTTATGAGCGTGCCGGTATGATCAAGGGAAGGGAAGGGTCCATTACCCAGATCCCTATTTTAACCATGCCCAATGATGATATCACACACCCGATCCCCGACCTCACAGGCTATATCACCGAGGGGCAGATCGTTCTCGACAAGGATCTTTTCTTAAAGGGCGTTTATCCCCCCGTCAGTGTGCTGCCGTCGCTGTCAAGGCTCATGAAGGACGGCATCGGCGAAGGGTATACCCGTGAGGATCATCCGGAGGTCTCAAATCAGCTTTTTGCTTCCTATGCGAGGGTCCAGGAAGCACGCGCCCTGGCTTCTGTCGTAGGCGAGGAGGAATTGGGCGACACCGATAAAATGTATATGCGTTTCGGCCGGGCCTTTGAGGCTGAATTTGTCAGCCAGGATTTTAAGGAAAACAGGGATATCACTGGAACCCTTCATTTGGGCTGGCTGCTGTTGGGCCTCCTTCCTAAAGAAGAGCTGGACCGGCTGTCGCCCGAAATCATTGAGAAATATTATATGGATCCGAAAGAAAATGAAGGCTGGTATAAGAGATGGACATGACTCTGTTCCCCACCAAGGGCAATCTAATTATTGCAAAGAATACTCTAAACCTGTGCCGCCAGGGCTATGAGCTCTTGGATAAAAAGCGGAACATCCTGGTCCGGGAAATGATGAGTCTGGTGGAAAAGGCTAAAAAGATACAGGATGAAATTCTTCAGGTTTTTCAGGAAGCGTACGACGCTCTTCAGGATGCCAATGTCAGCATGGGCATCTCTGTGGTTGAGCAAATCGGCTATGCCATCCCGGAAGAGACCGGAATTCAGATAAGAGAACAGAGTGTGATGGGGGTGGAAATTCCAAGAGTGAGCTTTACTTCCTCTCCCATACAGCCCCAGTATGGTTTTCGAATGACCAATGCGCCCTTAGATATCGCCCGGCTAAAATTTGAGCATGTAAAGGAGCTTACGGCAGAGCTGGCTGAAATAGAAAATGCCGTTTACCGTCTTGCAGTCAATATCCGCCGGACTGTTAAACGCACAAACGCCCTTAAAAATATTATGATCCCTAAGTATGAGGACATCACGGCCTCCATTGCCAATGTCCTGGAAGAAAAGGACCGGGAGGAATTTTCACGCCTCAAAATCATCAAGGAGGTAAAGGGGAAACAGGAACGGTAACCGCCCTTTTCCTGCAATAGATGCTTTAGGGCGGGGCTTGCTTGTGATTGATTGTCTTTTATGATAAAATAATCTAGCAAAGACAATTTAGTGGGTGCTCACCTCATTTTAAAACAGCTTTATTATCATTGCTATATAATTTCTATACATTTAAATTTTTTGTAGAAATGAGTTGACGCTGCAGAATTTCCTGCAGCTTTTTTGTTGTGCAGCGGAGATTTCCGAAAAGGGCAGATTTTTGAGGCGTTTAAAACATATTTTTTAAAGGAGGAGTGTTATGCATATTGATCATAAAATAAAGGTTGGGATTGGTTTTGCAACGGGCAGAAAGAGCTTTCAGAAGGTTCTCAGAAGCTACATCCGAAATTGGGAGGAGTCAGGCCTGGCCGAAAACGGAAACATATCATTAAACCTTTTTGTGGCCTATGACCTGACTTATAATCAAACCCTGAAAAAGGATTATGTTGATATTCACGAGGACCTGAAAAAGAGCATCGACAATATTGTATTTATTGGGAGGAGCGATCTTGAGCGTGAGGGCAGGGAGCTGGCCGATAAAGGGATCATTGACGATCGTGAAGCCCAAATGATTTTCAGAAAAGGATACGCCGCGCAGCGCAATGGTCTTCTGTACAGTGCCGTTAAAAGCGGGATGGATTTCTTAATTTTTCTGGATGATGACGAATATCCGGTGGCTGTGACCAAAACCCGTGAATATGCCGTCTGGGGAGGACAACATGTCATTACATCGCATATCAGGCATATAGCCCGGGCCGACATTACTCACGGCTATCACTGCGGATATATATCTCCCATCCCTTATGTGGAATATAATCATGTGATGCCCGAAAATGTATTTCGCACTTTTATAGAGGCGATCAGCAATGATATTCTTAATTGGGACAATGTCAGCAAGGTCATGCAAAACGGAGGAGTGACCTATGCGGATACAAAAATACTGATCGGTGATGAAGTGCGGGAAGTAGAGGAAATAAATCATGCCAAATTTATCTCAGGGGCCAATCTTGGCCTTAACCTGACCGATCCCCGGCGCATTTTCCCGTTTTACAACCCCGTAGGGGCCAGAGGGGAGGATACCTTCTTAAGCACATGCCTGACGGACAGAAAGGTTGTAAGAATACCCTGCTATACCTTCCATGACGGTTTTTCCACATACCATCATCTTTTAGAGGGAGTCCTGCCCATCCGGCTGAAGTTCATCCAAGCCGACAGTGAAAAAATCATTCGCCGCTTTTATAAGGCCTGCCTGGGCTGGATCCGGTATAAACCGCTTTTGATGTATATCACAGAGCCCGGCTCCTATGAGAAAAAAATTGCGGAGATGCGCCGGAAATTAGGAGAGGTATTGCCGGCCATTGCAGCATACTTCGACTGCCCTGATTTTGCAAATATACTGCCGGAGCTTGAAAAATATAATAAGAATGTAAAGAAGCATTATCATGAATTCATGGAGACAAAACGGGTTTGGGCCAGAATGATGGAGTATTTTGCTGAAAATAGATGAAGGATAAATAACTTTTCAAATAAATTTCTATTGACTTTTAAATCATTAGCAGGTATGCTGATTCTAATATTTATTTATAAAACGATGAAGGAACTTCTATAGCTTCCAATGACTTTTAAGAGAGCCTGTGGCTGGTGTGAACAGGCAGGTCGGTTCTATAGTTATCATTCCGGAGTTCAGTATCCGAAGAGCACAGTAAGATACTGCGTACGCCGCGTTATAGGCTAGGGTTTGATGGAACCTGACTGGAGGGCTTTTTATAAAAGCTGAAATTGGGTGGTACCACGAGTTATAAGCTCGTCCCAACAGTAGAAATACTGTTGGGATGGGCTTTTTTATATTGTGAATACAACAAGGGCCAGGTAATGAAAAAAATGAAATATGAAGGAGGATCACGTAATGGGAGACAGAATTATGGAGATTGCCGAACGAATCAGAGGACTGCGGGAGGATATGGGCATTCCGGCCGATGAAATGGCTGAGATCGTGGAAATGACAAGAGAAGAATACATGGAGTGCGAATCGGGAAAGCAGGATTTTTCTTTTACCTTTCTCTACAAAGTTGCGACGAGGCTGGGAATTGATATCAGCGAGCTGATTACGGGCAACAGTCCCACTCTTTCGGTCTATACCCACGTGAGGAAGGGAAAGGGCCTGCGGATTGAAAGAAGAAAGGGCCTTAAATACCATAGCCTTGCCTATCTGTTCAAGAACAGAAATGCGGAGCCGTTTTTGGTGGAAGCCGCTTATGATGAGGATGCCGACAAGGGTGAGATACTGCTCCGTCATCATGACGGCCAGGAATTTGATTATATTTTAAGCGGCTCTTTGAAAGTCAGGATCGATGATCACGAATTTGTCATGTCGGAGGGGGATTCGGTCTATTACGACGCTTCTCACAGACACGGGATGGTGGCCGCCAATGGGGAGTCTTGTGTGTTTTTGGCAGTGGTGATCAATGACGGCAATAGGAGGAAAAGTTGATGTCGAGGCTTTATAAAGAATTTGTTCATGAAACTTTTGATAAAAACGGCAATGTGGAGAGAGTCACCTTCAAGCAGGATCCCTACTATAATTTTGGCTATGATGTAGTAGACAGAATTGCCGGACATACCCCGGAAAAAATAGCGATGGTTTGGTGCAACGACGCGGGGGACGAGAAATATGTCACCTTTGGGGATATGAAGGAAAACAGTGATAAAACGGCGGCTTATTTTCAAAGCCTGGGCATTGGGAAGGGCGATGCCGTCATGCTGATTTTAAAGCGCCATTATGAATGGTGGTACTGCATGGTGGCACTCCATAAGATCGGGGCCATCGCCATTCCGGTGACCAACCAGCTATTGACCCATGATATTGTCTACCGTATTAATGCGGCAAGCATAAAAGCGGTTGTCTGTACCTCGGACGGGGAAGTATCGGATTTGGTGGATGAGGCTCAGAAAGAAACCGCTGATTTGAAGATCAAAATCATTACCAGGAGCCATAAAGAAGGCTGGCACAACTTTGAAGACGGGCTTCATAACGCGCCGGCTTTTGTTAAGCCCACCGGGGATGCCAGGCCCAGGGCTGAGGAAATCATGCTGATGTATTTTTCATCCGGCACAACGGGCATGCCCAAGATGGTTGCCCATAACCACTACTATTCCCTTGCACATATTACTACGGCTGTCTATTGGCATAATGTAGAGCCTGACGGACTTCATTTCACCGTGGCTGAGACGGGCTGGGGCAAGGCTGCCTGGGGAAAGCTCTATGGTCAATGGATCGGCGAGAGCGCAGTATTTGTTTTTGACTTTGACCGCTTTCATGCCGACGAGCTGCTGAAACGCATGGAAAAGTATAAGGTAACAACCTTCTGTGCCCCTCCGACAATTTATAGATTTTTAATCAAAGAAGATCTCTCAAAATATGATCTTTCCTCTGTCAAGTATTGCACTACCGCAGGAGAAGCACTGAACGCTGAGGTTTTTAACCAGTTCAAAAGGCTGATGGGAATAAAAATCATGGAAGGGTTCGGTCAAACCGAAACCACCCTTTGCCTGATGACGCCCACATGGCTCGAACCGAAGCCAGGCTCCATGGGAAAACCATCTCCCGCCTATGACATGGATCTGGTTGATGAAGACGGAAAGAGTGTGGACCCCGGACAAGTGGGCGAAATTGTACTTCGTCTGGACAGGGCGATCCCCGCGGGACTCATGATGGAATACTATCGGGAGCCGGAGAAAACAAAGCAAGCCAGACATGACGGCCTCTACCATACGGGCGATACGGCCTACAGAGATGAAGACGGCTATTACTGGTATGTGGGCAGAACCGATGACATCATCAAATCTTCCGGCTACCGTATCGGGCCCTTTGAGGTGGAAAGTGTCATCATGGAGCATCCGTCGGTGCTGGAATGCGCCGTCACAGGCATACCTGATCCGGTGCGCGGCCATGTGGTAAAGGCCACCATTGTTCTGACGAAAGGATACCGGCCTTCGGAAGAGCTGAAAAAGGAAATCCAGAGCTATGTGAAGACCCATACGGCGCCCTATAAATATCCCCGCGTGGTAGAATTTGAAGATGAACTGCCTAAAACTATCAGCGGCAAAATCAAGCGTACTGAGATCCGCGCGAAGGACAGGAAGGACGGATAGTTCGCCAAAAGCACTCATGGCGCTAAGACATAACGACACAAAAAGTGCCAGGGTAATGTTTTAGTGCGTCAGCGGAGCAGGATTGCGGAGCTACCGAGTAAAATCCC
>ENA-UOOK01001244-UOOK01001244.1-fermentation-metagenome-genome-assembly--contig:-NODE-1244-length-33732-cov-13.950263_pt1 | contig 33732 bp, 30 predicted proteins | sample MGYA00245777_ERZ724023 | MGnify/ENA primary metagenome ERZ724023 (study PRJEB28704, sample SAMN03018312) | fermentation metagenome | biome: anthropogenic terrestrial biome; feature: soil...
TATTCGATTCCTCCTGAGAGGCTGCTCTTTATTTCCGGAGTTCTTTGGCTGGTTTTCATTCTTCCAATAATTTATCAATTTTCGTCTTGGTTCCCGGTAAAGAAGGAAGTATATGGTTGCCAAAATCCACCATTACGCCGTTTTTGTCGAAGAGCAGGAAATAAGGGACGCTGCTTTTTGTGTTGAAACGCTTGTTGATGTCCTGCCATTCCTTGTCGGAAAGGGCAATGTGAATGCCGGGAAGATCGAGACTTGCAATGATGTTTTTCCCGCGTTCGGTTTCACCGTCCAGCCACAGATACGCAAACACAATGGGTTTGTCGGCAAGTTCTTCATGGAGCTGTTTGCTGTATGGTATTTGCCTCATGCACGGTCCGCACCACGTCGCACAGATATCCACATACACTACCTTCCCCGGATTGGAGTCGAGAACCTGTTTTACGATATTGGCAGAATCGGTTATCAGCGAACCTCTTCCGTGTAATTCAACGGCGTTTCTTCCTAAAACGGCATCGGAATACACGCGCGGATTGGCGTTGTAGGCTTTCACCTGATTGTATTGGTTGTTGAGTGTGGTACGCAAAAATGGATCGGTAATTGTTTTGTTTATCATAACGCGGTTACTATCGATCCAGTCCGTTTTGTGAGCTTGAAGATGAATAATATTCAGGAAACCGGCGAAGGCGAATTGAGACAAATAGACGTTTTTTGAACTTGATTTTAATTTTTCCAGTATCTTATTCAATAACTGAGCGTTGTTTAACTGAGCTTCGTTTGTTTTGGGGTAGAATTCGGGATAATTTTCTTCTATTACATATCTCGAAAATCCGTTCACCGCCTTAAAATTATCCGCCATGATTATGGAATTATCCACTCCCTTTTCAAATTCTTTCACAAAATCGTAATACATTTCCCGTTCTTTGCCCGTCGGTTCTTTTTTTGTGCGGATGGTGTGCTGATAGGGATATAAGAACAGCGCGTTGTAATAATCCAACGCCACTTGCTTTTTTGCCCACGTGTTAAATGTTTCCGATGTGCTGTTTTCTTGTTGAAAAACGGCAAGTTTTTGTAAGGTTTCGTCGTATTGTTTTTTGGTTTCTGCTTTGTAATCCGAAAACGAGAGTTCATACAGTTGCGAATAACGTCCCAGGTATTGGTTGCGGAATGCGTTAATGTGCTTGTTCAACTCTGCGCTCGTTCCCCTGAAAACGGTATGTGTGATGTTTTGGAAATCCTTTTCGATATACAAGCTGTCACCCGGAGCGATAACGATGCGGTCTTCCACCGGAACGAACGATATTTCACGGGTGGTGATGGGGTAAATTTCGAAACGGAACAATCCGTCTTCGGTAAGGGGCACGGTGTACATGGCTTCATTCCCGTAGAAATCGGGCAATGTTATTTCGAGCAGTTTCACGTGCGGATAGACATCCCTGTTGATTATTTTCCCGGTAATAATGGCCTTTTCTCCCAAGTCTGTTTTCTCTCCGGTGAATATGGGCGGCATTCTGTTCTCTTTCTGCCGCTGGCAGACGGAGAGAATAAGAATAAGGGAGAGGAAGAGGATTGTTTTGGGTTTCATTTAATATTATTTTTTACTTTTTTCGTTTAAGTAGCGGCTGCTTTTGAAGAAGCAGCTACTGTAATATATCTTTCAATTTTTCTTTCAACGATCCTTTTCCGTAGCCCGACCACATTTTTTGGACAATGCCGTCGGGCGAAATAAGAATATAAAAGGGTATTCCGCGAATGCCGTAACGACTTACGTAACCCTCCATCCCCAAGTTATCGGTTAAGTTTACCCACGGGAGTTGATGTCTTTCCAATCCGTCTTTCCATATTTTTTCCGTGTCGGTGGTGATGCTGATGATGGTCAATTTATCCTTGTGGGCTTCGTGAATTTCTTTCATTTCGGGGAAAGCGGCAATGCAAGGCGCGCAGCCCACGCCCCAGAAGTCTAGTAACAGGTATTTCCCCTGGAAATCTTCGGCAATTCTGTGCGGATTACCTTGCGGGTCATATAACTCGGCATTGGCCATGGGTTGTCCCTCCTGAACAAGCTGCATGGGGAAAATATAGCGATGAATGAGTTGCCCTTTGGGGCTTTGCTTTTGTTCATCGCTAAGGCGGTTGTACAGGTGCTGGAGCCGTTTTATGTTCCTTTCGGGATAAGAGGCGGTGTTTTTGTAGGATACGGCATAACCTGCATAGTCCGCCAGCTTGTTTATCCAGCTTTTTGTGACAGGTTGTGTTGCCATAACATCAAAGATAACACGGTGTTGAATAAAACCGATACTGTCCATTTGATCTCGAAGCCGACGGGATTCCTTACGAACAGATTCCATTTCATTGCTGTTGGTTTGCTGCATTCGGTCAATGGAACGATAATAGAGTAGAAGTAACGAGTCGGACGTTGAAGATAATACACCCAGGGCATTCCTATATATTTCCTCTTCCTGTTGTTCCTTGACGTTACTTTCAATATTCCACGAAGAAAGATAATATCCTATTCCCGTAATTTTGGTTCTGGAACCAGGGGCAATCCATATAAGGGCTGTTGTCATGGGATAATTATTGCCATAAACCATAAAACTAAGCATTTGGAGCGAATCTGTATTTCCTTCAAAGCTAAATTTCCCGTTACGGACAGTGTCTTTCATAAAAAGGGTTCCAACATTACCTTCTATGGTAAATAACTGGGCAACATCGCCATCGACAACATGATCAATTTGTCCGATAATCTTAAATGTGTTGCCCGGTTGGTTGCAAGCGGTGGAAGCAAGTATTGCGAAAAAGGTCGATAGTAAATAATATACTGTTTTCATGCCTATTATTTTTTCGTAGTTTAGGCTTTAAAGATAGGAAAAATGTTCTAAAACGGGTTCCCTTTAACTATTATTTCAATAAGCCATGGATAAGTCCCCTGATTTCATTATCCACTGAAGCCTGATAACCCGTAATCCTTTTGTGTACAATATGGTTTTTGTCCATTAAAATGAAAACAGGGAAAGCTTGTATGCCATAAGCATCTCTTACGGCTTCTGTCCCGTGTAGGAAGTTAAAACCTGCATTTACCCGTTTTTTGTATGCCTGTACTCCGCTGATATTTTTGCACGTGAGTTCAATGGCATAAAAAACAAAGTCGGCATTTGGGTATTCTTGCGTCAATTTATTGAGAAACGGAACCGAAGCGCGGCAAGGGCCACAGCCCGCACTTGTAAATTGTAACAAAACCACCTTGCCTTTATCGTTGTTGAGTGAAATCTCTTGACCGTCGGTTTGGGTAAGCGTCCATCCAGGCGCAGGGTTGCCTATCAGGTTATCAACGTCATCGCCTGATGTTTTTTTCTTATCGCCGTAGTATCGTATCTCGTAACCTTCCGGAAAATAGCCCGTAACATCCACATCTTCTATTTTATTGTTGTTGAATGTGGCATCGCTCACGGTCTCAGCACTGATGTTGTGAGACATCTCCCTACGGTATTTATACGGCAGGTTTGTTTTTTTATCTATCCAGATTTCGTATCTCGACGTGGGGTCTTCATCCCTAAATGGCGGATCGGGAATTTTATACGCCCTGCCAAAGAACTCCACTTGCCTGTCTTCGTGGATGGTTAGTTTCAAGTGGAATGTGTTTTCGTTACCCCTTTTTTCGAGCGTGATGCTGTCCTTCGTGGTAAGAATATACCGCAAAATGCTTTTGGTATAGTTGTAGAAAGGAGGTCCGACTGGACGGAACGGCAGGTTCCGGTCCACTTTGAAACTGTCAATCATTATGCCTTTGTGCTCTTCAAATACCGACGCTTTCATTTTCCCGTCGTAAGCGTAGTATAAATGAGAATGGTTGTCAGCTGATGTCTGTATTTCGATTGCCCCGATGGTTGTATCCGAAGGGTTATCGTATTCCCGGATAAAATAGGTCAGGTCATAAACGACTGCCGTATCACCGGGGTGCCACGTTTCTACTCTTGAGTAGTAGGTGGCCGATTGAATCTCTTCCAGATTATCCAGTACGGTTTTCAGGTAATCTTTTGTTCCTTTGGGCTGCGAGCAAGACATTGCCGATAATGTGATGAACGTCGTAAGTAAAATGGTTGCCGTTTTCATAAAATTATTTTTTGTTTTATGGGTAAAGATAGCTTTTACATCTTCTTCCTAAAGAAAAAGTTGCCTCACATTTACCTCACATTTTACAGTGTTCTGTTTATGTGGCGTTTTCAAGCAGATATTTTTACGATAAAATCGTATTTGTATTTCCAATAATCAAATCAAAGCACTATTTTTGCACTATCTACTTGGCAGAAATGACGAATTTACAACAAAGGCAACTGGTAAAAGGACTCCGCATAACCGGAGTTGGCCTTGCTGTCGTGATTCTTGTAATTATCGCAAAGGGGTGGCAAGGCTATTGGAAGACCGAAGTTGCTCTTAAAGAAACGATAAATTCTATTTTTGTACAATCGGTTAAAGATGCGGTGCGACTGAAGGCAGTGAACAAGCCTGACGTCAGGGGTGTGACCATCTCCGTGCCCGCGAAAACATCTTCAAAATCCACCAGAAGTTCCGAGATATATGTTTCACAGGATTACAAGCTGTTGATGGATAGGGTGAATGCAGATACCATTAATCGGGTCTTTCGGCAGAGATTGCGGGAAAGGATACCGGCTGTCCGCTCTTATGTGCTGGTGGATTACGGAGGTAACAGCAGTGTGAGCGATGACACGCTAAGTTGTAGCATACGGCATAGAACACCTGTTTTACATCAGGAAGTTTTTAACGAAATAAGTTATCGGGGCCTGGTTTGTTATTCTCCGTCGGTTGTTTTCAAAGAAATGTCCAAAGGTGTTTTACATGTTCTTCTACTTATTGTTTTATTATTGTTGATGCTATTTGCTTATCTACTTACAAAAAAGTATGGGATTCGGAGAAATACCATTGTCCGTCATCGCAACGGAACGTGGAATATCGGATACACCTTCTTTAATCCCGTGTCGGGCAAATTGCGGTGCGAAGAAAAAACCGTCAGTTTGCCTGCCCAGCAACTCAAAATCTTTCAATGGTTACTCGAAGATGAAAATCATCGCATAGAAAAAATCGTATTACAGGAAACTTTTTGGGCGGGAAGCTTCACGGGATACAACAGTATGACCGGTTCTATAAACCGTTTACGCAATTATCTGAACGAAGTGGGATGCGACTTTACAGTTTCTACTGAAAAGGGTAGTGACTGGTATGAATTGGTTGTGAAAGAGAAATAAAAACGGGACAACCTGGGATATTTATAAAATAAAAATAGTGTGATGTTTTATTCTTATAATTATCTAACTTGTAGTGCAGACAGAAGAGAAAACGAGCAATGCTGAGGAGCAACTCGTCATTAATACGGTTGCGGGAGGCTAAGCCTGACTAATAGGGAGCTCAATACAATAAATTTCCTGTTTTTGTATCTAGGTTTGCCGCTCCCATATCTTAAAAAACCTACCGAGAAATTTTACTTTTCGAGTATTATCTTAGCGAAATTGTAATTTCATAAAACTACCGTAAATAATATGGTAATAATGGGTTACGCCCGTGTTAGCACCAAAGAACAAAATTTAGATTTACAGTTGGATGCGTTGAAAAAAGCTGAATGCACTGAAATTTTCTCTGAAAAATATCCGCCACTAAAGAACGCCCCGAACTGGAGAATGCCTTGGCCGATCCTTAAGAAATCTTGTCAACATTGTAGACACCCTTTATAAAAGAGGTGTCGGATTCAGAAGCATTCAAGACGGGATTGATCCCAGAACTCCATTAGGCAGGTATCAGTTTGCTATTTTCGCGGTGTTGGCCGAGTACGAACGCGAAATAATTATAGAGAGAACCAAGGCCGGATTATTGGCTGCCAAAGAATGTGGACGTTTGGGTGGCCGAAAGAAGGGCCTCAGTCCTGAAGCCAAAAAAACAGCTAAAGCAGCAGTTTCGTTGTATAAAAGCAATGAAAATAATGTAAATGAGATTTGCGATATTTTAAATATCAGTAAATTGACACTGTATCGCCACTTGAAAAGTGAAAGCGTAAATTAAATAAAAGGTAATTTCCTATGAGTGTAAAACTCATAATGATTGTATAGAAAACTTTTAGTTGGTTTTATGTTTTAAAACATAAAATTTTATTTTTTTTATCGAAAATTTATACGTTACTTTAACGCATAAATAATTATTTAATAACTATTTATGTCTTTTCAATCATGAAACATAATTAATATGAAAACTAACATTTTCATATCTTTATTAGAGTTGTTGAGGGTAAGGCATACACATCTTTTTTCGAATCAATTCTTCAACGAGCACCCTCATAAATACAATTTATTTGGTTTGTCTTCTATGCTTTCAGAATACGGTGTGGAAAATGCCGGACTTAAACTTATAGACAAAAATAATATACGATTAATAGAAACTCCTTTTATTGCCCATATCAATGACGACTTCGTTATTATTGAAAAAATATTAGAGGATGAAATCCAATTCACCCAAAGAGACAAAAGTATAAAAATTCCGATAGAAGAGTTTAATAAAATATGGACAGGGATTGTGCTTATCGCTGAACGAAATAAGGATTCAATTGAACCGGAATACAATAAACATTTCAAAATTCAAATTCTTAAGTATCTTCAAAAAATATCTATCCTCCTGATTTTATTTTTTTTGCTTTTTATTTCTTTTATTCAGAATAAGAGTTATTTTGATGTTGGACTTATTTTACTGCTGTTAATAAATTCAATAGGTGTCTATATAGGTTATTTATTAGTTCTTAAACAATTAAATATCCAAAGCACTTATAGTGATAGGCTTTGTTCATTATTTAAACACAGCGATTGTAATAATATACTTGAGTCTAATGCGGCCAAGCTTTTTGGAGTTTTTAGCTGGAGTGAAATAGGATTAAGTTATTTTGTGACTAATATATTTGTTATTTGTTTGTTACCTTCATATATTCCTTACCTTGCATTAATCAATGTCTTTTGTTTGCCATATAGTTTTTGGAGTATTTGGTATCAGAAATTCAAAGCCAGGCAATGGTGCCCCTTGTGCCTTATTGTGATCATTTTATTATGGGGACTGTTTGTAATTAACTTATCTTTTAGATTTCTTCTTGTTTCAACCCTGTCAATGTCGGAATTGTCCATTACGGGATTATCATATTTGCTTTTTATATTGTGCACCAATTTGGTTTTATCAATTCTGATGAAAAGTTTACAAGTTGAAAATATAAACTATGAAATAAACAACATCAAGGCCGATGAAGACGTTTTTAAATCACTATTGAGAAAACAACCTTATTATGTTGTAACAAGAGAGACATCGTCCATTCTATTAGGTAACCTAAATTCTAAATTTTTGATAACAATATTTACAAACCCCCATTGTAATCCGTGTGCTAGAATGCATAAAAGAGTGAATGATTTGTTAAATAAAAATGAAAACCTTTGCGTGCAATATATTTTTTCATCTTTCCATAAGGAATTGGACATATCCAATCAATTTCTTATTGGGGTTTACCGGCAAAAAAACGATGAGTTTAAAACAATTTATAATGAATGGTTCGAAAAGGGAAAATATGATAAAGAAACCATTTTTCAAAAGCACCCTGTAAAGATAGAAGAACCAAATATAGCCAATGAATTTGCCAGGCATGAGCAATGGAAGGAAAAATCGGGTCTAAGGGCAACTCCCACAATCTTGGTGAACGGTTATAAGTTGCCAGAGAATTTTAAAATTGAAGATCTGCATTTTTTCTCCGATATTGAGATATGAAAAGCTTGTTGCATATATAAGAAGGCAACAGGTGTAATTAATAATTTTAAATTTTTATGCTTATGAAAAAGTTAAAAAAAATCGAATTGCAAGAAGTAGTTGTGTTGGAAGACAGTGAAATGAAACAGATTGTTGGTGGAAGTGGCTCCCTTTCGTGTGACCCTGATGCAACTCTATGCTATGGTGCTTGTTTGACAGATAATGGACTAGGCGGTGTCTGCCGAAAAATTCCGAGAATTTTTAATAAGTGTGGATGTGTCCAACTTTAAGTGTTCTAAGTTATAACTAGAATTATAAAGAGTGAGGGTTCGTTCCTTACTCTTTATAGCTATAATAGCAGTAAAATCACAGCATTAATATGACCTTTAAAAGATCATAAGATTAAGAATCATCAAATTAAAACGGTAATCTAAGTTCTCTATACAGAACAATTACATTTTTCAATATTTATTTATTTGAGATATAAAACTGCCACCATAGATGAGTGGTCCCAAAGGAAAGGAGGAAAATATTAATATGAAAATACGAGTATTTGAAATTGCTGTGGCATTTGCATTTATAACAAATGGTAATGCCCAAAACACGGATGTCAAAATCGATGGGGATACAGCACGTTTACGTGTTGTGTATGATTTTAGTCAAAATAATTACTTAAATAAGAGTCTTTCGAGAGCAGATACAATGGCACTGGATATAGGCGATAGGTTGTCTGTATTTTATGACATGACAGTGCCGAATAAAACAATCGATAAGTTTATAAAGCCTGAGCAGATTAAGTCTCTTTCCATAGAGTACACTCGATCCGATGATCTGGAAAATATAATTATAGGAAAAAATGAATATCAACACAATGTTTTCAAATTGGATAATTATATTTCAACCAAAACTTACAAAAACCGTGAACAAAACCGAGTTTATACATTAGATCAAAATCAGGCGAATGGAGAAGATATTTCAATTTTTTTATCAGAAGATTTGTTACCACAGCAATGGGTGATTGGTAGTGACACCTGTCGGGTATTGGGTTATCCATGTCATAAGGCAACAACAAAATTCAGGGGAAGAGAATATGACGCCTATTTTACCCAGGAACTACCGGTTAATGATGGCCCGTGGAAACTATACGGTTTACCGGGTCTTATTCTAGAGGCTAAAACGAGTGACGGAATTTTCCACGTCAAGGCTATTGGCATCCAAAAAATTAAAAATACTCCAATAGATATTTCTTATGGCAAGAATACTGAAATTTGCAAAGAGTTGAATCAGTTTTATAAGTTTATCCGAAACAAAAGAAATAGTTATTTAATAGAAGATAAAGGAAATGTTATTATTTATGAGAAACCATTATCAAAAGATATCATATTCATGGAGGAAGAAAATAAGGACTAATTAATAATGTGTGTGGCTCTAAACATTGAAACAAATTGGTCGGAATATTACAATTGACATAAAGTAAAACTTGATTTATCGGCACAGCTTATTTTCCCCGCTTTAATTTGATATTTTTAAAAATGAATGATAACGAGTTAAGCTCTCTATTGGAAGGTGGAGCAGAAGTAATTAATACTCCTCGCAAGCCAGAAATTGCAAGTGTATACAAAGAACGTGTAGAGCAAAAAACAACCACTTTTGACTATGCCCTTTTGGAACAAGTGTCATATCTACTTATTATCTGGTATTGGAAGAAGCTGTGCCAATGGATTGGACTATTTCTAACTGATACCCCCACAGGGTGAGGCTATTTATGCACTAAAGCTACCGCCACATTCCGTGGGCGCACTTACGATGCCTGTCAACGATGGCCCTTGGAAGCTTACGGACTACCTGAGTTGATTTTTAAAGCCGAAATAATAGGCGTCATGTTCAGTTTAAAACTATAGGATTACAACATATCAAAAATACAACTATCGCTTTTCCTTATGATAGAAAAAATGTTTCAGCAAAAGGTTACCTTACAGGAAATCCAGTCACGTTATCAAATTTAGAATTCGAAAATTGAATACTATGTATCTAGTATAAATCTCAAAATGAATAAACGAATACCACTTTTTGTTCTATTATTTTTACTTTCTTTTAGTGCAATCTTCGCCCAGAAAGAAATCAAAGGCCGAGTACTTGACCAACAAACCCGGGAGCCTGTTGCAAATGCTGCCGTTACAATGCATCCTGTAGGCTCAACATCAATTATATCCTATTCGATGACTTCGAAAGAGGGGACGTTCACGCTAAGGAGCGCCAATATGCCCGACTCGGTAGAAATATCCGTGAAAGCCATGACATTGGAAAGCCAGACAAAACACGTAAAAAGCGATATAAGGTTCGTGGAATTCTTGGTAGTTGAAAAAACAATGGAGCTAAAAGAAGTTATTGTCCAGGCGCCTAAAATCCGTCAGTTGGGTGATACTATCCATTACGATGTAGCGAGTTTTCTGGACGAAACCGACCGCAGCATTGGCGACGTATTAAAAAAACTGCCCGGAATCCAAGTGTTATCTTCGGGACAGATACTCTATCAGAACAAAGCTATCAGCAAATTTTATGTAGAAGGATTGGACCTGCTGAAAGGGAAGTACGGTATCGCCACCAATAATGTCGATGCTACAAAAGTGGCATCCGTGCAAGTGCTTGAGAACCACCAACCCATCAAGGCGCTAAAAGACATGGAAATTCCCGAAGCAGCCGCCATTAATCTTAAATTAAAAAAATCGGCACACGGTGCTTTTTTTCTTACTGCGCAAGCCGGAGCGGGACTTCCACCTATGTTATTGAGCAACGAATTGGTAGGAATGCGTTTCTCGGCGACTCAACAAGATATGTCGGTCTATAAGGGCGATAATACAGGACGGGATATCGTGCGGGAGTTGACGTCTTTTTACGGTGGATCCGGCGGAGGCCCGGTAAACTTCATGTCGGTAATTGCACCCGTTCCGCCTGCCATAAGAGAACAGCATCATCTGTTTAATAATGCACACTTGGGATCGCTCAACAGCCTGAAAGCATTAAAGAAAGATCTTACGCTGACCGGGAACCTTAATTATTTATACGATCAACAAAAAAGCAGTAGTTATTCAAAACGAGATATATTTGTGGCTGACGGTGGAAACATCCACATAACCGAAGATATGAATGCCCAATTATTAAAGCGTGAGCTGGAGGGAACACTTACACTGGAGGGGAATACCGATGAATATTTCCTGAATAACAAGCTCAATGTATCTTCCAGATGGAACGAGCATACCGGTAAAATTGCCGCTGTACGCGACATATCCCAATTTCTACAATTTCCATCGTTCAACATTGGCAACGATTTCGAGTACCTGCGCCGGAAAGAGAATAAAAATTTCAGGGTTGGCTCTCAAATATCCTACACTATGCAGAATCATTCACTGAGCGTTTCACCTGTTTTGTTCGATGAAGTTTTTACTAACTTAAAAGAATCAGATACATTAATCCGGCAAGAGGTTTCTTATAACCATTTAAAAACTAATCTGTATGTATCTGGAGGAAACTTGGGCAAGCGTTTTACGGTTGGCTACAGCACCAATGTATTTTCCGATCATTACTTTATGCAGTCCGGCCTTTTTGTGTCTGATGCGATTTCATCAGTTTCGGCAGACACTTTACGAAACCGATTACATCGAAACGAAATTGGTATTCGCCTTAATGGGAGCCTGTCTTATCGTTTTTCGGAAAATTTCAAACCGATTCTTTCTTTTCCGGTTAGTTATCTGTTTATCAATCGGAACGACCACATTCGAAATACTTCAAAAAACGGGGGGCATGTGCTTATTTCACCACTCCTGATCATTCAATATCCTATCAGTTCGCGATGGGACTTGTTTTCAAACGTACGTTTTTCAAATCAATTTGGGGGTATTAACGAAGATTATCTGGGATATATCATGGCTAATTACCGGGGAATGAACAGAAGTAACGGATTGCTCGGCAAAAACCATCAAACCGGCACTTTCGTGCATTTCAGTTACAAAAATCCCTTTACAACATTATTTACATCTTTCAGGTTATCCTATTCCAATATATGGCGCAATACACTTGGAGATGTCCGCTATAACGGCATAATGAGCAGTTCCACGAGTATTCCTTATACTAATACTTCGCATTACTACGGGTTGGATTATTCTTTCAGCCAAAGTATCGATGCGATAAAATCGGAAATGAAGTTGTTTGCAAGTTATAATAAAAGCAAAACCCTGTCGCTAAATCAAGGCATTGTTTCGAATTTGAATTTTGACTCTTACTCCTTATCCCCTTCCATTACTACGGATATTGGCAGATTTATGGTCCTCAAATACGACATTTCTTATCGCCATACCCGAAGTAAAATCCGCAATCAATCCATGCCGGCCGTTCATAATGTTGCACAAAATCTAGGCACCTCAATAATTCCGGTAAAAAAACTGATTTTCAATATATCGTTCAATCATTATTTCAACAGCTTGATAGAGTCTGAAGCCCGGTCATCTTGGTTTGGGAACCTGGGTGTAAAATACAAGTTAAAAAACGTGGATTTAATGCTGGATTGGACAAACATTTTTAATACAAACAAGTTCATAACCTATTCCTACAGCGATATCAGCAGTTATTATTCGGTATATATGCTTCGTCCGTCGGAGATTCTGCTAAGAATAAGATTTAAGATTCTATAAATAAACAGTGACTAACAAATTACGAGGCAGCATAAAATAATTTGTTGGCATGTCTAATAAACCTTGCTGCAGACAAAAAATTATGTTTTATGAAAAAATTAAGTAAGATTAAACTAGAGGAGGCAGTTGTCCTCGACAATCATGAAATGAAATTGATTTCTGGTGGAAGTGGCGGATTAACTGGAGGATGTTTTAGTTGTAGTTGTATAGGACAAACCAATCCTCCCTATGCTTCAAGTTGGACAAAATTCTATGCAAGCACATCAACTATGCACGCAGATCTTAATACTAGATGTGCAACTAATGGAGATTGTACACAGGTTTCCATTTTAAATTGCTAATCACGCTTAAGGGGCATAGATTTCGCCTTTTAATGGAGAGGATTATCCGAATTCTGTAGAATTAAATATCTAAATTAAACTAATAATAAGAAAGAGTTAAGATTGTACCTCTCCATTATATGGAAAAAGTTGTATTTAAAAAAGTTATGGATTAATTCAATTTATACTTTAAACAAAATTAAAAATGGTCAATGGGTGGAAAAAACTTTTTTTTTGCGTCTCCCTTTTCTTGATGATGTACGGTTTTGATTCATTATCCGTTATGGTGCTTTCGTCGACAAGGAATTTTTCGAATGAGAATAGGCTGGATTCAATACTATTAAATGTTCTATTTGTATTTAAACATCAAGCAAATAAACAGGAAGAAGTGATAATACAAACAGACACTATGGTCTTAGCTGTTGGCAATGATTGGTCGGTATATTATGATTGGAACAAAAAAAAACGTGATTCGATAGATGGTGCTAATTTAGCGATGAATCCTGTATATCGAAAGATCAGCTTTCGAGTGGATCCTGAAGAACTTCAGCTAAAGTTAGAGAAAAAAATGTCAATTTATCATATGATTGATGCAAGTGAAGGAGAATCCGCTAAAATTTATAAGAACCGATCTGAACAAAAAATAGTAATCACTGATGACTATTCTGATACTTTCTTTCGGTTACAAGAACAACCGGTATTGCATGAATGGATAATTACCGACGACACACTAACATTATTGAATTATGTTTGTCAAAAAGGTGTTACTGAGTTCAGAGGTAGAACATACTCGGTGTGGTTTACGACGGATATCCCCATAAATGATGGCCCCTGGAAATTGTATGGCTTGCCTGGACTGATATTGAAAGTAGAAGATTCGGAAAAAATATTCTGTTTTGAAGCGATTGGCCTGAATAAAGTAAAAAATCAATTCATTGAAATGCCCAATCGAAAAAATATTATTGAATGTGAGAACTATTTGCAATTACAGAAAATAAGGAAGAATCGATTTCAAAGAGTAAGTTATGGATTTGTAGAAGAAGGTAAAGTGGTTTATTATGGTGCTAAGAATCCTATTGAAATAATTGAATTAGAAAAATAAATTTTCTCTGTTAAAAAGTAATGAAAAAATGTGGTATAAATTTCATTGATTCTGATAGGATAGCACATACTTTGATGCTACAATCTTTTTTTATGACTGATATTGGACTTCTCGAAGGACAAATGGGAATTGTTCTAGCGTTATCCGAATATTCCAGAAAAAAAGAAAATGAAATATTTTCCGATTTTGCATTTGATTTACTCGAAAATATTATAGCGAAAGTAAATAAAGGTTTGCCTTTTTCATTGGGCAACGGATTAGCCGGAATTGGGTGGGGAATCGAATATTTAATCCAGAATAAATTTGTAGAAGGGTCCGGTGTTGAAATATGCGATGAGATTGATAAGAAAATTATGGAAGTGGATCCGAGAAGAATTTCAGATCTTTCGTTGGAGACAGGATTTGAAGGACTGCTGCATTACGTGATATACCATGTAAAAGGAGCGCTTGATCAAAATACAGGATTACCTTTTGACGACAGGTATTTATCGGATATATATGCAATATGCTCATTGTTAAAAGAACGGATAAAAGATACATCGATAAGTATATTGCTGGATGTGTTTAGAAATTTTTATAATACCGGGAACATCAAGGATTACAATACATCCGTCATTGATTTTGTTATCATGGAGTCAACAGACATATCCAATGAAATATCTTCCTATCCGTTAGGATTAAAAGATGGCTTGGCCGGAAAGTTATTAAAAATCATATTCGCAAAATGAAAAACATTTATATTTTCGATGAATATATCAGTTCCCAAAAGAATGGAATCGGCACGTACCTGCGGGAATTATTGCATTGTTTTAAATCATCCGGACATAGCATCTGTCTGATTATTTTTAACGCCGACACGGAAGAATTCAGTATCGTTGAAGAAAAAGAGACTAAAAAGTTACTTTTTCCCGTTATGAAAGGCCATTTTTTGCATCATGTGCAGGTGATGGATAAGTTTTTGAGATTATATATTGAAGACGATCCTAATAATATTTTCTTTTTAAATCACTCGCCGTGCGGTGATCTTATGGAATCGCTGAAGAAAACATTTCCCTTGTCCAAAATTATTTTTACCATCCATGATTTCGGATGGACGGCACCTCTAATGGGGAATTTAAAAGAGTACAAGCAGCTGACCAAAAATAAATCTTCTAGTACCGACCAGTCAAGAAATGCAAAAAGGGATTTTTCTAATTGTTATGAAGAAGAAAAAAGGATGTATGGATTTGCGGATCGGATTATCTGTTTATCGCCGGATTCTTATGCTGTTTTGCGCTCCGTTTATAAATTGAATAAGAAAAAAATCTCATTTATCCCAAACGGATTGCGGGAATCCAGCATTGTCTCAAAACGGAAAAATTCGGAAGAAATAAGAAATTCGTTGAATATAAGAAATGATGAAAAGATCCTTGTGGTCATTGGACGGCCGACTAAACAAAAAGGGATATTTGCCTTAATGGAGGCAATGAAATTAATTTTAAAAACAAATCGGAATGTAAGGCTTGTGATTATCGGTGATGCCAATGAACAGTCTTTAAGAGAGCTGATACAGGCCAAATCATCGTGTACTTTATCCATAACCTTTACAGGCCTGTTAGATAAGGACAATATATACAAATGGCTATCCGTTGCAGACATAGGAGTAATTCCCTCCTATTACGAACAATGCAGTTTTGTGGGAATTGAGATGATGATGTTCGGTTTACCCATTGTCACATCGAATGGTGTCGGGATTAGAAATATGTTTCAAAATGAGATCAATGGTTTGGTTGCGAAAATAGGCAACAGGAACAAGCCAGAAGAATACTCACGAAATTTGGCTGAGGCAATAACAAAGCTATTAGACTCTCAGGATTTATGCAATCGGTTAAGTGCAGGAGCCTTAAAAACGTATGAAGACAGGTATTCAATCCACCATATGAAAGAGAATTACAGGGCGTTAATCGAATCCCTGTATTAATTTATAGATGACCTTTATAACAATGTGTTTCTGAAATAAAATAATTCATTGCTCGTTTCGGTTGTAATTGTTAAAACAAAACTGATTCATCCTTGGAAAAAGTATAAAAATTTGATAATTGTGTATGCATGGATAAGGAAGATATTAAAGTCAGCATAGTTTATATTATTAAAGATACAGGATGTCCATGCCAATACGGTATCAGAAGTATTTTAGAAGAAACATTGTCCTTATTTGAAATCATTGTACTGGATTTAAGCAATTCAAATGAGACTATCGATGTTATTCATGATATTCAGGATAATAGTGTCAGATACATTAAAGCCTCATCCGGGTTCGTTGAATTATTTAAACAGGGAATTTCGCAATCTAAAGGAGAATATATTTCTTTTTTAGAGTCAGATTGTGTGATAAGTGCAGATAAATTGAAAAAACAGTATGATTATTTGAAAAGTAATTTGGACGATGATTGTGTTTGTACCGGTGTGAATTTTCATGACTATTGTAATTTCAAAATTGAAGGCCGTTATTCTTCCAATGAACTAATATACGAAATCATTTTTTGTAATCCTGTTTTTTTCTCTTCGTTGATGTTTAGAAAATCTTCCTTAATGAGATTTAATTTTTCATCCGGTCTGTATAAAGGGAGCAATATTTTCAGCAATAGCTATGCGTTATTGGCAGACATGATTATGAATAATTTCAAGATTGGATCTCTTGGTGAATACTTGGTTTCATGTAAACTACAGCAAAGAGTACCGGACGCAGACTTTAAATTGCAAATAATGATGATTCAAACAGAATTTTTAAACTATATTGCGTCAGAAATAGTTTTATTGGATAGTAATGCGATAGATGAGATAAACGAGTATATTGCCTTATTTGAAAACAGACAGTTAGATTTTGATTCTTTAAGATTAAAAATAGCAACATTATATAAATCGAAATTCATATTATCAAAACCACCAAAATCAAAAAGGAAAATACTGTTTTGCATACCCAATTTAAGTCATGGAGGTGCAGAGAAACAGTTAATAACATGGCTTGAAAATTTAGACTATAGTCTCTTTGAGATCGATTTGCTCCTTTTTAACAAGTATGGAGTTTATTTGAAAGATATTCCAACGGAAGTTAACTGGTTTACCTTAGATTATTTTGAGAAGTATACTATAAAAGAGTACGATATTGAAGTAGCCTTTTTGGAGGGTAGCGCGACAAAATTTATTGCAAATAGAAAAACAAATGCTAAAAAACATGCATGGGTGAGGACTGATTTATATAATTTACATTATACACGTGTGTTTTTTAAAGATTTACAAGAAGAGATATCTTGTTATTTGAAATTTGATAAGATCTTATTTAATACAAAGGAAACATTACCGCGTTTTATAGAGAGATTTGGAGATATACCGGTAGATAAATCAGTTGTATACAATCTGACAGACAGACAAAAAATAATTCGTTTAAGTAATGAATATTCGGTAAAAAGAAATAATGAAATTACACTGTGTTGCATAGGAAGGCTGGATGCGGAAAAAGCGTATGACAGGCTGTTATTCGTTTTGGGTGATTTGAAGGATAACGGGTTGAGCTTTTACCTCTGGATCATTGGTGAAGGTAGCTTAAGAATTTCCCTAGAAGAAACGATAAGAAAACTTTCTTTGGAAGAGAATGTCACATTATTAGGTTTTTGTGATAATCCCTTCCCATATCTAAAGGGGTGTGATGTGTTTGTGCATACATCCATAGCGGAAGGGTATGCAAACGTTGTAGCAGAAGCCATCTGTTTAGGTAAGCCAATTCTTGCCACCAATACGGTAGGCCCTTCTGAATTACTCGATGATGGGCGATATGGATGTTTAGTTAAAAATGATTACCGTGAAATTTACGAAGCATTACGAGAATTAATTACCAATAAAGAATTAAGAGATGATTTGTCTAAAAAAGCCCTTGAAAGATCATCCATTTTTGACCTTAACATGAGAATGAAAAGGATAATGGAAATTTTAAGTTGATTTAGAAAATATTCGTATAGACTTGAACAAATGGAAATAAAATCGAAGTTAGAACAGCCCTATTTTTATTTCGTGATTACTCTGAAAATTAATAAATTGAAAATATTATCCGGTTTTAGGATATAGAAAGCTGTTGTTATTTAAAACGACAACAGGTATAATTAATAATTTAAAAATTATATGCTTATGAGAAAATTAAGTAAAATCAAACTGCAAGAAGCAGTTATCTTGGAAGACCGTGAAATGAAAATGATTTACGGTGGAAGTGGCGACAACAATGCCGATTGTACTGAATTAGCCTGTATAGTCGGAGCTGAATGTTGGGGTATTGTGAATGATAAACTTACAAAAGGGTATTGTTCAAGTGGAGTTTTGGTACCTGGAGATAGTTCATGTGCATGTGTTTTCTAATTAATTGAAAATCAAGTGGGGGTGTCTCAGAAGTAAAATTAGTTTGTCAACTATTCTGTTGAATGGAACAAAGACAGAATGATGAGCTAGTCATGTTTCTGAAATAACCCCCATTTTTATACTTTTTTAAATTATGAAATTTAATTTGATTATTTTACTTTCATTTCTTTCTTGTGTACCTACATTGCAGGCACAAATTAACAAGAATTGCTCTCTTGAACTTAAACTCAACGGTAAAGAGTACGATCAAGTTCGTCTTGAAATAGCTTTATCGGGATTAGAAAAGCACAATGTGATCGGCAGTTCTATCGACAAGCAGAATTGGATATTTCAATACTCCGATACAGTGTATAAGAAACATTCCGGGATGAAACTGTATGGCAAACAAAATAATGACAGCATAGAATACAAATTTGTTGTGTATATGCCTTTGGAGTTAGATACTTTAAAATATGATAGTTTCACAGTCGGAGAAGAGTCTAAGCTCTCAGCTTCATTTATCAAATCTGATATTTTTGAATATCAAGGTAAAAAATTCTATACTGACGATTTCCTTTTTTCAAATAAAGACGATGAAACAATGTATTTAATGGCAAAAGCACTGAATGAGGGATTTAGTCTTTTCTGGAGAGACACGTTAAGTTATGACCAACGCATAAGTAAATATGAGAAAATAGTATCGCTTTCTCCTGATTCACATCATCTGATGTCTGCTTTATACGGATCTATTGGCAGATACAAAAGTAAAGAAGATATTGCACGCATATTTAATAACTTCTCTGTTGAAAATAAAAATTCATACTACGGGAATAAAATTAAAGAGTATTTAAATATGAATTTTTTTGAAAATTCCACTCTCCCGGATTGGCAAACAAATAAACTCGAACCAATTATTCAAGACACTACAAAATATAATCTCGTAATTTTTTCAGCCTCTTGGTGTGGACCCTGTCATAAACAAATACCCAATCTTAAAAAAATTCATAATGATTTACAAGAAAAGCTGAATATGACTTATGTCTCAATTGACGAACCGGAAACAGTTGAAGAATGGAAAAAATTAATGAAAAGAGAGCAGATACCCTGGCGAAGCCTTTTAGCTAAAGATGATGTAAAAGGATTGCAAAATAAATATTATATTCATTCCATTCCGATGGCTTTTTTAGTTTTTCCAAACGGGAAAATACAACGTCTTCAGCTTTATGAAGAGAAAGATAGAAAATTAATTTATGCAATTACTAATCTTAAATAAAAAGTAAAAACAGTACTGTTTGTTGAGAGAGATTGTTGCAATTTAAAAATAAGACGTTTTTTATATGCTTGAACTTTGGAAATCATCAACATTGAAATTAATGAAATTAAATTTATTTACAACTTACACCCAGCTTGACGCCATGGACTGCGGCCCCACCTGCCTGCGCATGATAGCCAAACACTACGGCAGACACTACAGCCTGGAAACACTTCGTCAATATTCGTTTATTACACGTGAAGGTGTATCCATGTTGGGAATAAGCGATGCAGCGGAACATATCGGGTTTCGCACATCGGGAGTGATGATTTCATTTGAGCAGCTGGTAAAAGACGCGCCGTTACCCTGCATCGTGCATTGGAAACAGAACCACTTTGTGGTAGTTCACAACATCAAGAAGGATAAAAAAGCAGGACACCGGATTTACGTGGCGGATCCCGCGTTGGGTTTGGTAACATATGACGAAGTCGATTTCAAGAAATGCTGGTACAGTACCAAAAAAGACGAGGAGGAAAAAGGAACGGCACTGCTTTTAGAACCCGGTCCCGAGTTTTTCGACCGAGAAGACGAAAAAGAAAACCGCAACCGCAGTTTACGTTATTTCCTGCGTTACCTTGCACCCTACAAAAGCCAGTTGGTACAATTGGTGTTGGGAATGTTGGTTGTGAGTATCCTGCAACTGATTTTTCCGTTTCTTACACAATCCTTGGTGGACGTGGGTATCCGCGATGGAAACTTGGGTTTTATCACGCTCATACTGATTGCCCAGCTTGTTATCTTCGTCGCCCGCCTTTCCGTGGAGTTTATCCGGAGCTGGATATTGTTGCACATGAACACAAGGATAAACATTGCTCTTATTTCCGATTTTTTGGCTAAATTGATGAAAATGCCGCTCCGTTATTTCGACACGAAAATGACGGGAGATATCATGCAACGTATCGGCGACCACGGACGCATCGAAACGTTCCTTACGGGCAATTCCATCAGCACGCTTTTCTCGTTTGTCAACTTCTTCGTGTTCGCCTTTGTCTTGGCGTATTACAACTTGATCATCCTCGGTATCTTCCTTGCCGGAAACGCCTTGTATGTGGCTTGGATACTCTTCTTTATGAAATACCGCCGCGAGCTGGACCACAAACGTTTCGCCCAGTCGGCCGGAGAACAGAGCAACATCATCCAGCTGATTACGGGAATGCAGGAAATCAAACTGAACAATTGTGAAAAGCAAAAGCGCTGGCAATGGGAACGCATCCAGGTAAAACTGTTCAAGATCGGGATAAAGGGATTGGTTTTGGGTCAACTCCAACAGGTCGGTTCCGTGTTCTTCAGCCAGACCACCAATATCATTGTTTCGTTTATAGCTGCCAAAGCTGTTGTGGAAGGACAAATGACACTGGGAATGATGATGGCGCTGACCTACATCATCGGACAACTGTCCGCGCCGGTGGAGCAGTTTATCGGTTTCGCCCGTTCATTCCAGGATGCCCAAATCAGTTTGGAGCGGTTGAACGAAGTTCACGGCAAAGAAGACGAAGAAGAAACCATTGAAAACAAATTGACTGTATTGCCCGATAAACGCGACATTTCCATCGAAAACCTCTCATTCAGTTACGACGGCGCCGACCGTGATTATGTGTTGGATAATATCAATCTGACTATTCCTCAGGAAAAAGTAACCGCCATAGTGGGAGCTAGCGGAAGCGGAAAAACCACGTTAATAAAACTATTGTTGGGTTTTTACGAGCCCAACAAGGGAACCATCAAAGTGGGCGAGACACCGTTAAGCATAATCAATCCGCACTTGTGGCGGAGCAAATCCGGCTCGGTCATGCAGGACGGATTTATCTTTTCGGACACTATCGCACAAAACATCGGTGTAGGAAATGATTATGTTGACATAGAGAAACTTCGTCATGCCGTAACAGTTGCCAATATTCGTGATTTTATTGATTCCCTGCCTTTGGGTTACAATACCAAGATCGGAATGGAGGGAAGCGGAATAAGCCAAGGCCAGCGTCAACGCATCCTGATTGCCCGGGCCGTATATAAAAACCCGGAATTTATCTTTCTCGATGAAGCCACCAATGCTTTAGATGCCAATAACGAGAAAGAAATCATGAAACACCTACAGGAGTTTTATAAAGGGAAGACGGTAGTTGTGGTGGCACACCGATTAAGCACGGTACGCAATGCCGACAAAATAGTGGTGTTAGACCAGGGAAAAGTAGCGGAAGAAGGTGCACACCAAGAACTGACCGCTTTGCGTGGCAAATATTACGAATTGGTTAAAAACCAGTTGGAGTTGGGTAAATGAATCTCTAAAAGATAACGGAATATGGTGAATATAAGCTATAAAATTACTGCTAAATCAAAGGGTCGTAATAATTGTTAAATCAACAATTGGAAATAATCTTTGGTACAAATTTAAATTTTTACAAATGAAAAAATTAAGTAAAATTAAATTGAAGGATGCGGTTGTTCTTGAAAACCGAGAAATGAAAGCTATTTTCGGAGGATCTGGAGTATCAGGAACATGCGGTTACAGGATAGTTTACATTGATCCAGCCGAAACTGTCATCAAATGTAATCTATCTTTTCAAGAGGTAGATAATGCGATTGCTCATGCTTGGGCACTGGGTCTTGAATATAATTGGTGCTGTGACAGTTGTTCGACAACATCTTATTGCGGATAATAATGAATTATTTGGGATTGCTAAATAAATATAGAAATATAAATGGAATTACTTTAATAATTAACCATTTATACTCGATTCATCTATGGAAGTTTATCAATCCCAATTATTTAATTGATTTTCTGTGATTTTTAAACTACTTCAAAATTTACTATTTAAGTATGTTTTTAATAAATCTATTTATATATGTAAAAATTTTGAAGTAGCTCAAAATTTAAATAATAAATTACTAATGAAATATATTATATTGAAAATTTATAAACATCTTTTTCTTTTATTATTTAGTTTCTCTTTGATTATTTTATTTACAAGTTGTTTCAACAAAAACGATAAAAATATTGAAGAAAAAGAAAAAAATATTGTTCTTATTTTTAAAAATTGTCCAGATAGTATCAATTTCAAAATGCTCGATGGAAACTTAAAAATAAGAACGGAATATGATGTTTTCTACGTCAACGACTCATTATACCAAAAGTTTTATTCTATAAGGCCAAGTGTATCCGACACTCTTAGAATTAACACTAAAAGAAAACATGTTGAATTATCCCATAAATATAATGCCGTAAATGAAGCCTTGTATTTGTTTGAGAAAGGTGATACTATTATTTTTAATTACGAAGATGATAAGCCTTTTGCTGAAATAATGAATAGATCAACTAATAGACAAGAGGTAAATTATAATTTAGAAATAACAAAAGAAGACAATATTCCGATTGAAGCCTTATACAGGTATCAATACTTTAGTAACACAATCCCGAAAATTAGTAAAGAAAAATTTAGAGAATTATTAATTAGTGAACTACAAACTGAAAAGTATTTACTAGATTCTTTGCAAAAAAGGAATGTTTTGTCAATAAATAGTTTTCAATATCGTTACAACAATTTAGTATCTAAAATATATATTTCTTTTAAGAAAAATGGCCTATTACCCTTTGATAATAACTTCAACAAGTTACTTTCTGACACTGTGCTTTTTTCAGAAAATGAAGACTCTTTATTAAATTACAAAAATTACAGAGACATATTGTCTTATAAACTAAATACACGATTAAATGCTATACCGATGATTAGAGGTGAAGGCTATCAACGTCATAATTATGAAGAAAGATTTGATACCATCTTTAGCCTAGATTTCTTGACTAATAATGCCAAACGTCATTTTATGGCTTTGGAGTTAGATAAGATCTTTGAGAATGGCAATGTTTTTAGTATCGAAGAATATAATAGAAAATTCATAAATTTATTTGGCGATTCGATATTTACAAAAAAATTATTGAGAAAATACGAAATTGATTTTTCTCAAAAAAATGAACTTCTTCTTGAAGATATGAATGGTAATACTTATACTTTGCAGTCTGTATTAAATAAATATAAGGGATCTATTTTGTATATTGATTTCTGGGCAAGTTGGTGTGCTCCGTGCAGAGAAGCATTCAAATATAGCAGAAAGTTAAAATCAGAATTTAAAGATAAAAATGTTGTTTTTATATATTTGGCAAAAGATGATATTAAAAGCAATTGGCTAAAAGCTTGTAAGGATGAAAAAATCGACGCGAATAGTTACTCCATTATAAATTCAAAAACTTCTTCATACTTAAGTAAATTGAAAGTTAATACAATTCCTAGATATATAATTTACGATCCAAAGGGTAACCTTATAAATAGTAATGCCCCATCGCCTAATACTGAGGAGATTAGAATGATATTCAATAAACTAAGAAAAGATATAAATTAAAAGAATGTAAAGTTGAGAAAAATAGTATTATTTTAATTTTATAGTTAATTAGGAATTAGCGACAGCGTTTCAGTTTGTTTGAAAATGACTTTATGTTATGTATCAACTATATATTAAAAAACATTACAAATTAAAAATAGTTTTGTCCTGATTCAAGAAGTTATATCAATATTAAGTATGCTATGATACAAAGCATATGGGTTCCACGTATTTGAGGTTAATGATTTGTTTTAACAGTTAGTAAACGAAAGATTTTTGTTCTACATATATATAAAGCCATTTTTAAGTAGGTCCATAATAGGGAAAAAAGTTGTCGGAGAAGGTACACATGATTAACTTACAGTTCTGAAAGTGAAATATTACGAATTGGTAAAGAGCCTATTGAAACTTGGAAATAATACGCAAAGCATGGGTGAAAAAATTAAAAAATACAAGGAAATAGAGCTTCGCAGCGAGGAAGTCCAGGAGGTGATGAGTCAAATTCCATCGTGGATATTAAGAAGAGGAATAACTACATTGTTCACTATTGTTTTGTTATTACTTGTTGGCAGTTGGTTCTTTAAGTATCCCGATGTAATAACGGCCGAAATTACTGTAACTTCATTAGAACCTCCTGCGAGCATCATTGCCCGATCCACGGGAAAGATTGATGAAATATTCGTTAGAAACAACGAGGCGGTTGGAGCTCAAACGCCACTGGCGGTTATCCAGAATCCGGCAAACAGCGAAGATATGCTATTGCTTATCCAAACGATAAAACGATGGGAAGCATCGGACTATTCCGATGAAACGGCATTGTCCGTTTTTGCAGAAAAATCGTTTGCCTTGGGAAGCATCCAATCCGTTTATGCCGCTTTTCTCAACAGTTTGAGCGATTATCAGAATTATAAAACATTAAATTATTATCCTCAAAAAATTGCTTCACAAAAACAACAGTTGGTAACTCAAAAAGAATATTACGATCGCATCATCAAACAGGAGCCGGTCGTAAATGAACAATTCAAGACATCAAAAAGTATTTTCGAGCGCGACTCCATTCTTTTATCAAAAAACGTAATTTCGGGTAATGAATACGATTTATCTAAAAGCAGCTTTTTACAAAACAAGCAAGTGTATCTTTCCTTTAATGCATCGCTCAAACAGTCAGAATTACAGCTCATGCAAGGCGAAGAAAACCTGTTGGATCTTCAGCAACAGGCTACAGAATTGGAGCGAAAGTACCAGCTTTCGTTACAAAATGCTGCTGAAGCACTCAATGCTCAGATAAAAGAGTGGGAGCGCGATTATCTATTAGTGAGCCCCATCGACGGTTTTGTTACGCAAATGGGAATTTGGAGCAGCAATCAAAACGTAAATGTTGGTGAGACCGTTTTTACGGTTATCCCGTCCCAACAGGATACACCTAAAGGTAAAGCCATGCTTCCTGTTCAGGGCGCAGGGAAGGTCAGGATAGGGCAGCGAGCAAATGTCCGCATCAACAATTTCCCGGACCAGGAGTTTGGTTATTTAATTGGAAGAATTGAAAGCATATCAAGTGTTCCAGACGCCGAAGGATTTTACGTGGTGGAAATTCAATTCCCAAACGGGATGAAAACCAATTATGAAAAAACACTACCCATAACCCAACAGATACTGGGTACAGCTGATATTATTACTGAAGATCTACGGTTGATAGAGCGTTTTTTTATGCCGGTAAAAAAAATATTAAAGAATAGTTTATGAAGCAAAATAAAATTTTACCTCTATAAAATAACAAAGTGGACATACGGAAGAAAATCGATAACAATAAGGAAGTTATTGGGGTAGTCGGCTTGGGATATGTGGGCTTACCTTTAGCGGTGGCTTTTGCAGAAGCTGAACTGCATGTAATTGGTTTCGACAAATCTCAGGAATATGTTGATAAAATCAACCAGGGTGAAAACTATATTAAGGATATCCGTGATGCTGCGTTGAAAGAGGCGATTAGTAATGAGTTTTTAAAAGCTACAACCGATTTCTCGAAAATTAATTACTGTGATGTTTTGTTAATTTGCGTTCCGACACCGTTAGACCGTTTTAAAAAGCCCGATATGAGTTATATCGAATCGGCATGTGTCAGTATTGGGCAATACATGAAACGTGAAGTGTTCATATGCCTCGAAAGCACTACCTATCCCACCACTACCGAAACGTTCATGATGCCGATTATTGAAAAGGAATCGGGTATGAAGCACGGCAAGGATTTCTGGTTGGCATTTTCTCCCGAACGGATTGATCCGGGCAACTCTTTCTTCCATATTAAAAATATCCCGAAAGTAATTGGAGCTATCACACCGGAGGGATTGGAAATAGGAAAAAGTATTTATTCAAAAGCTATCGAAAAAATTCATACGGTAAGTTCGCCACGTGTAGCCGAAATGGTCAAGATTCTTGAAAACACCTACCGTCTGGTCAATATCAGCCTCATCAACGAATTGGCCTTGTTGGCAGGTAAAATGGATATCAATATTTGGGAAGTGATCGAAGCTGCCAAAACCAAACCATTCGGATTTCAAGCGTTTTATCCCGGGGCGGGTATCGGAGGCCATTGTATCCCGTTCGATCCGTTTTATTTAGAATATATCGCTAAGATTTATAATTTTGACTTGAGCATGATACATACTGCCGGACATATTAACATGCGGATGCCGTATTATATGTACATCAAAATCAACTCGGCGCTCAATCGGAAAAAGAAGTCAATAAACGGTAGTAGAGTCTTTTTCTTGGGCGTAGCTTACAAACCAAATATCAATGATGAACGCGAATCCCCTATTATTGAAATAATTGATGAAGTAGCAAAGAAAAACGGAATTGTTTCCTACAACGACCCGTATATCCCGCACATTACCACACACGAGGGTCATTTGTTTTCATCGGTGGAGTTGTCACCCAAGATACTCGCAAATGCCGATGTAGTGGTGGTTGCAACCAAACATGCCGTTTATGATTTCGAAATGATACGTAAACATGCAGGGTTGATTGTTGATTTGCAGAACGCATATAGTGAGGGCGGCGAAAATATTGATAAATTGTAACTTCATTTGATCGCCTATGGAAATTAAAATGTGCGACCTTATCGATCAATACAGAAAGATTCAACCGGAAGTGGATGATGCGATATCGCAGGTAATCAACAATTCCGCCTTTATCAACGGGCCTCAGATCAATGAGTTCAAAGCCAGCCTTGAACAATATACAGGTACTAAACATGTTATCCCTTGCGCCAACGGAACCGACGCACTGCAGTTGGCATTGATGGCGTTGGACCTGCAGCCGGGTGACGAAGTGATCGTCCCGGCATTTACTTATGTGGCGGCAGCCGAGGCGATTGGCCTGTTACGGTTAGTGCCGGTAATGGTGGATGTGGACTACCATTCATTTAACATCACATTGGGTAACATCGGGAAGGGACTTTCACCGAAAACCAGAGCTATCATTCCCGTTCATCTTTTTGGGCAGAGCTGTCCGATGGAAGAGATCATGAACTTCGCGCAGAAACACCGGCTGTTCGTGGTGGAAGACAACGCGCAGGCAATCGGAGCGTATTATACTTTTTCCGACGGCTCCAAAAAACAAACCGGAACCATCGGACATATCGGCTGCACTTCGTTTTTCCCGACCAAGAATTTAGGCTGTTTTGGCGATGGCGGCGCTCTGATGACTGACGATGACATTCTTGCCGAGCGTTTGCGAGCGATGACGGTACACGGGCAAATTGAGAAGTATTGCCATGAAATATTGGGATGCAACTCACGTCTGGATACCCTCCAGGCTGCCATTCTTAATGTAAAGATTCAGCATCTGGACGAATACATACAAGCCCGTCAACGTGCAGCAAGAATTTATTCCGAAGGTTTGAAGAATATAGATGGAATAACGCTTCCTGAAGAAATGTCGTACTCCACACATGTTTATCATCAATACACTCTCAAAGTAAAGGATGGTATGCGCAATGCCTTAAAAGAACATCTTTTGAAGCAGGGTATACCCTCTATGATTTATTATCCGTTGCCTCTTAACAAGCAGAACGCCTTCAAAAATATTGTTCCCACTTCTGAGCAGTTGAATGTATCAACCGAATTAGCTCAATCGGTATTGTCATTACCAATGCACACTGAACTTTCCGAAGAAGAGCAAAAGCATATCATCACATCTATTCAAACATTTTTTAAGTGATGGAGAAAGATTATTTTGCACATTCCACGGCAGTTATCGATGAAGGGTGCCAAATCGGCAAAGGAACCAAAATCTGGCACTTTTCGCATCTGATGGCCGGATGCGTGATCGGGAATAATTGCAATATCGGGCAGAATGTAGTAATCTCACCTGGTGTGATATTGGGCAACAACGTCAAGGTACAGAATAACGTATCGGTTTATACCGGAGTAACTTGCGACGATGATGTCTTTCTCGGCCCGTCGTGTGTTTTCACAAATGTGGTTAATCCCCGCAGTGCCATCAACCGCCATGGGTCGTTTGCTAAAACCCGTGTAGGGAAAGGCGCAACCATCGGCGCGAATGCCACCGTCATTTGCGGACACGACATTGGCGCTTATGCTTTCATCGGCGCGGGAGCGGTGGTTACCAAAAATGTGCCGTCTTATGCCTTATTGGTCGGCAATCCCGCCCGTCACACCGGATGGATGAGCGAATACGGGCATCGCCTGAATTTCGATGGAAATGGAATGGCGGTTTGTCCTGAAAGCGGGCAGAAATACCGAATTGAGAAAAATAATGTAACAAGAATTAAATAAAATGAGTACGATGAAACTGGCATTGGTTGGTTGCGGCAGAGTATCCGAACGCCATATTGAGGCGGTCCGGGCTGTGGAGGGTATTGATATCTCGGTGGTTTGCGACATCGATGAAAAAAAGGCGCAAACGGTTTCCGGGCAACTGTCTGTTCCTTATCTTACGGATTATAAACAGTTAAGAGATGTGGATGTGGTATCCGTGATGACGCCATCGGGAATGCACCCGCGCCATGTCATTGAAATAGCCGAACATACCAATATTCCATATATCATTTGCGAAAAACCAGTATCGCTTACACAGCGTGAACTGTATGAAATGTACGATAGGGTGAACAAGGCTGAGAAGAAATTATTGCCGGTATTTCAAAACCGCTACAACCCGCTGATTGTGTTTTTGAAAGACCTGATTGATACCTGCAAACTGGGAATGATCTATCAGTTTGTATGTAATATCTTTTGGAATCGTGACGATGATTATTTTGGAATAGACTGGCATGGGACCAAAGCTTATGATGGTGGCGTATTTTACACGCAAGCGAGCCATTACGTAGATATGATTTATTTTCTTTTCGGAAAAATCACAAATGCGTATGGTGTAGGAGGTCGTATGCGTAAATTTGAAGTTTATGATACTGTTTCGGCAATATGCGAACTGCAAAACGGGACTGTAGGTGCCTTAAACGCAACCGTGAGCGTGTTTCGCTCCAATTATCTTACTGAATTGACCGTTATCGGTGAAAAGGGAACCATACGGCTAAGTGGAACTAATCTTAACCGTATTGATTTTTGGGATGTAAATGATATGGAAAAACCAGATAAAGACTTCACCATTGACCATCAATACGGGAAGTGCCACGATACAATGTATGAATATATTGTACAGAAAAAGTGGGATATGTTTCCGAATTACGAGGGAGTGTTAAACGGAATACAGTTGATGGAGAGGATATCGTTTTAGAAGTTCAATGATGGAAAGTGTTCAAAATTCTCGTTGTGTATCGATTGGATATGTCCCGTTTTCTATTATTAATCACTCGAAGTCAGCATATTATCCTTATTGATACACCATTGCATAATTACCCAAGCTAAACCACCAGCATCATTACCCAGTGCTGCATTATCCGAATTAAGTTGATTTATTAATCCACTAATTCGTCGATGATTTTTTATGATGGATAATATAGTTTTGTCCACTGTTTTGGGTATGGAAATCTTTTTATCTAAAATCCATTGGGTTAGGTAGAAATTATTAGCATCCACCAATGTCATCGATTGAGGAAGATCAACAGTGGACACACATCCTTCAAGTGTCGGAATTTCATTAATTAACGTGGCCAATATATATTTTTCAGAAATACTTTTCTCTTCTTTGAAAGAAATCCTCACTATTTCAGGTAATTCTTCATATAATACACCTATTTCTTGTCGAAACATGTCATATTTCCAAAAAGTTTGACATATGTGAAAAAACCGAATTAAAGTTCTACAAGAAAAAACCGGTAATATATAAGTAATGTATTTTAAAATCAATATTTTATGAAATTGATTTACGCAATTTTCGATATGTTGCTCCCATTTACTTTTTGTAGAGGATGTCACTGAAATAAATCTATTCCATATATACAAAGCTTTTTCTGCTTCAGCACCAAGATCGTTAAAAAAATATGCTTTATTGTTCTCGCGAAAAATAATGTTATCCACTTCATCAAATATATCTTCATCAGCCTGAACAAATCCTTTTTTGATCAAATAATGGATTCCCCATACAATACCATACAACCCATCATCAAACCTTCTTTTAACGCCCTGTTTCATTTCCTGCAATATTAATTCTATCAGGATATCCGCATAATCAGTCATTTTAAGATCATTCCTATATTTTCCGTATTGGTACAAAAGGATAGCAATGCCGATTTTACCTGTCGTTAACCCATTTTGTGGGACAAGGGTACTCACTTTTGCAATTTGTTGGATTAAAAGGTCAAGAGTATAAGATATTTCCTTGTAGGAGTTCATGTTTGTTTCATTTGAAAAACATATTGATTACAATGTGCTTGCAAAAAATTCTGTAATTTTTGCTGTGAATAATATCGTGTTACTCGATTAGCTTCCAGTAGTTTATCTATCCATTGGTTAATTAATTTTTCATCAAAATGGCAATCGGCCATACCATTAATGAAAGAATTATGCAATGCTTTCTCAGATTCAGTAGGTTTGATCCTAAAAAATGAAAGTTGTTTCATGCGAATTTGCACCATAAAGAAAAACTGTTCTTTACCTTTTCTTTTTGTAATTTGTTGTTCATGCATCCGGATCTGATAAAAGATTTCATTAATATTGCTGGCCGGAAATAAGGATAATGCCCTTACCTGCCAGTCATAATCGGAAGAATAGGTATATGATTCGTTATAATATAAATCGTACTTTTGAACAAGGGCAGTTCTAACCATACATGTAGCATGGCTCGAATAACAATTACGCAAAAATAATACTTTAATAGTCTCGTAATCGGTTTCTTTATAATAAGGAAGAGGGTCATTAAGCATTTGAAATGCACTTCCGATCATCCCTAATTCTTTATTTTCTTCCAAAAAAAGATATTGTTTCTCCAAGCGCTTAGGCAAGTTTATGTCATCGGATCCAACCACGCAGAGATATTCACCCTTAGCAACTCTCATGCCGGCATTCATTGCCGGATAACATCCTCTATTTTCAGGAAAATTAATAATTTTAATGCGTTTATCGAGATAAGAATGCGCTATTTCTCTGCTGTTATCCGTCGAGCCGTCATTAACTACGATCAGTTCAAAATCGGGCAGGGTTTGAGCGAGAACGCTGTCAATACTTTCCTTAATTAAATGTCCGTAATTATAAACGGGCATGATAACTGAAACGAGAGGATTATATTTCATGATTCTCAATACTTTTAGAGGGTTTATAATCACTTAAAATATTATCGATAAAATTTGGATAGTTTCTACTGGCGTTGAAATTCTCTTCCCAGAATTTGTGTATGCCATTTCGGAAAAGAGAATTTCTCGATTTGGCTAAAAGCATTTGTAGAATTATATTTTTAACATCCTCAACCTCAAAATCTGCCTGTACCAATATCCCAACTTTAGCCGTAACTATTTCTGAACTACCTCCAACATTGGTAGCCACTATCGGAATTCCAAAACTGATAGCTTCCATTATGGAAACAGGCAAACCTTCTGTGGAAGAAAGATTGATAAAACAGTCCACCTTTTCAGTAAGATAGAACTTATATATATCCTTATTGTCTACATGTCCGAAGAACACAGCCTCAATATTTTCGGGTAGAAGTTGATCTGCCAATTTCTTTATTTCTCCAAATAAAGGGCCATCTCCAAAGTGTACCCATTTTACAGAAATATCCTTTATAAAGGCCAACGATTCTATAATTTTATCAACCCGCTTTATGTCAACTATCCTGGAACAGCTTACAAGTAGGTAAGATGGCGTCTGTTTCTCTTTTATTGAATTAATAATATTATCTATTCCCAAATAAGAAAGTTTATACTTTGTTTTGTATTTCGGGTATTTTTCGGTTATATATTTCAATCCGTGTCTTGAAATCAGATACAGTTTTGCTACATACTGTAATTGCAGTTTTCGAAAGGGAATATAACCCTCTTCTCTTCTCTCATTGTATAAATCATAGCCATGAGCGCGCGAAATGAAGTATTGTATTCTGTTTTTTGACCTTAAAATGGACAATAATGTAGCATAATGATCAAACCAGTAGGTGTAATGAATGGCATTTGTTATCTTGTTTTTTTCAAGAAAAACATATAAAGATTCTGCATAACACGATATTTTGAAAAGTAAATGTACTATGTTTTTTATATTTTTAATGCGTATAATATCACTAAGACAGTAAATAGGCCATTTACCAATATTTCCAAATATTTTAGATTTCGGATACAGTTCAAAATGAAGTTTCATTACCTTAGTATTTTCGGGCAGATGACGCTTTTTTCCGAATATCTGAAATGGAATTATATAGATTTGATTGAATGATTTTGAAAGATATTTTATTTCTGTTTCAAGAAACTGTTCTCCTAGTCCGTAAGGATAATTAAGAGTATAAAGACAAAGTGTGTTCATGCCTGTATGCTTATATGAAATTTTCTACAACATAAGCGTGTTAAATGATATCCTCCCATATTTCAACCTGAAAATAGCTCTCCATCGAATCAAATGTATCTCTGATTTCTGATCCACGAATATATTTATTTTATCTAATTTTAAAAACAAGCCAACCCATCTATGATTTTATGCTTCTCCAAATCATTATCTATTTCTCGCAAAAGCACTGGGAGATAAAGTCAACTATGCCCGCCTGATGAAAATGTTATCAATCTATTGTGATATGCCAATCAGACGCAATATCATTAGCTTTTAAGGACAACTCCTTACTATAAAAATGTTGTGTACTAACATCACTTTTTTTAGATGGAATTTTGTTTTGTAAGATTATGCCCCGTTGTTTAAACCTATTCATTTCATTATTTTATTTTTCTGATCAGTATTTCTGTTCTGTATATCATCTGTAGTCGGATATTGGAATCCTTTATAATATAGGACAAAAAGTAAGTTTATTCTTAAATCTATTCAAAATCAATCGTTAGGTTAGGTATAAAGTTGATGTAATCTTTCAATAGCAAAGATAGGATTTGAATTATTCCTGCAAAATCCGATTTTTTATCTTATTGCTTGCCAGTAAAGGTATATGTATTTAAAAAATGACAGTCAAAAAAGGTTTTTTTATTTTGACGAAAATAACACAAAACAATTAGAAAACCTATTATTTTCAGAATTATTTTTCTTTCGCATATTCGATACAAGGACAACTGTTATAGATAAAAAGCTATACAAGTTCTCCTTATTTTGATATAGTTGAATTACTTAATATATTCAGTGTTGTTTTTTATAATACACTTATTTAAAACAACAAATTTGCCGAACGACTATTCGATTCCTC
>ENA-UOOK01001247-UOOK01001247.1-fermentation-metagenome-genome-assembly--contig:-NODE-1247-length-33686-cov-8.904285_pt1 | contig 33686 bp, 34 predicted proteins | sample MGYA00245777_ERZ724023 | MGnify/ENA primary metagenome ERZ724023 (study PRJEB28704, sample SAMN03018312) | fermentation metagenome | biome: anthropogenic terrestrial biome; feature: soil; material...
TTCCTCATTACGCTTTTATTATACTATAGACTTTGTTAGGGGTGTGAACAGTAACTATTACTCAAACTTACAGAAGATCCAATTCTTTCTATAGTTTCCGTAAGAATTAATCATATTGTATAATTCACAATACACTTTGTCAAATATTATATGCATCGATTCGTTTTTCAATAAGCCAGAGAAAATTTAACCGATGAAAAAAGCAAAAAACCGCAGAGTGCTGCTAAAATGAGATAAATAAGGTAAATAAGAAAACGGTGTTTTACGCATCCTAACTAGGATCTATCAAGTGTATCCATATAGTTAGGAGTTGGTTTTGTGAAAGATGGTATAACCGAACATAGAAGTTTCTGCAACGAAGAACGATATCTCACCAGCCTGCTGGCGGAGCATGGGATGCCGGTTCTCCTTCATATAAAGCCTGCGAATACCATCATGGCATATAAAAAGTATATAGAAAATTCATCCATTTTTACCGGCGGTCTGCAAAAAATCGCCGAAGAATTTGACTGCAGGGTATCGGTGTTATATGAAAATGATACCCTGCTATTTCTGATGCTCTATCAGCCTGAAAAGCTGCGGACTACACTGAAGCTCGATAAAAACAGGCGGTTTCTTTGTAAGTATGGATACCAAAGCTGGCAGGATAGCATAGATGCCTGCATTCATACCCTTTCCGGGCGGTACCGAAGGTATAAGGAGCAGGGGGAAGGTTTCCCTCATGAAATCGGGATTCTCTTAGGATACCCCATCGAGGATGTAGAAGGATTTATTAAAAACAAGGGGGAAAATTATCTTTTCCGGGGCTGCTGGAAGGTCTATGGAAATGTAGAAGAAGCGAAGGAGATGTTTGAGCAAATTCGGTTTGCAAGAGAATTTGGAAGAAAATTCTTGTCATAACCGGTGTATTTTGCTATACTACCCTTAAGCAAATGATTCCTTCCTGAAAAGAGAGACTGGGGAAGGAGTATAATCTATGTTCAGTAAAGCATACAGCGCGGCAATTCATGGTATTGACGGGTTGATCGTATCCGTGGAAGCAGATGTCAGTGATGGGCTCCCAGTTTTTGACATGGTGGGCCTTTTGGGCTCCGAAGTGAAGGAAGCCAGGGAACGGGTGAAGATCGCTCTAAAAAATTCCGGCTTTCGGCTTCCGGCAAAACGAATCACGGTGAATCTGTCTCCCGCAGATATCCGTAAGGAGGGGACTGCCTTTGATCTGCCTGTGGCGATTGCGATTCTTACTGCTCTTGGCTATCTGCCGGAGGAGAATCTAAAAGATGTATTAATCGTCGGTGAACTCAGCTTAAACGGATCCATACGGAAGGTGAATGGGGTCCTGCCAATTGTGTATTCGGCACAGCAGCAGGGCTTTACAAAGTGCATCGTGCCAAAGGAGAATGCCAGGGAGGGGGCCGTCGTAGGGGGGATAAAAACCTATGGGGTATCCACCCTTCTTGAGGCGGCCGCCTTATTACAGGGGGAAACTGATATTGCTCCCGAATATGTCGATGTGGATGCCTTGTTTCGAAATAATAAGCAGGAGGGATCCATTGATTTTATGGATGTGTCAGGGCAGAAGGCTGCAAAGCGGGCGATTGAAATTGCCGTCTCCGGAATGCATAATATCCTGATGATTGGTCCGCCCGGCTCCGGGAAAACGATGCTTGCACGAAGGATACCAACGATTATGCCGGAGCTTTCCTTTGAGGAAAGCATGGAAATTTCAAAAATCTATAGTATCGCCGGTTTGATGGATAACCGGGGACTAATCTTAAAACGTCCGTTTCGTTCTCCGCACCATACCATTACTACCTCTGCACTGGTCGGCGGCGGACATACGCCCAGACCGGGCGAAATCAGTCTTGCCCACCAGGGCGTCTTATTTCTTGATGAACTTCCGGAATTTCAGAAAAATACGATTGAAGTACTTCGGCAGCCCTTAGAGGATAAAGTGGTAACCATTGCCAGGTTGCATGCGACCTATCGCTATCCGGCAGGGTTTATGCTGGTTGCTGCTATGAATCCCTGCAATTGCGGATATTATCCGGATCGTAATAAATGCAGCTGCTCCATTAATCAGGTGAAACGGTATCTCAACCGGATATCGCAGCCGCTCTTAGACCGGTTCGATATCTGTATTGAGGCTTTGCAGATGAATTACAAGGAATTAGAAGCAAAGACGCAGGAGGAAACCTCGGAAGAGATACGAAAGAGAGTAAGTATTGCAAGGAGCATGCAGCTTAAGCGGTACCAAGGGCAGAATATCTATTTTAATTCTCAATTAACCCCCAGGACAATAAAAAAATTCTGTAAGCTGGACCGGAAGGACCGGGTGCTTTTGGAACAGGCATTTATTAAGATGAACCTGAGTGCAAGAGCTTATCACCGGATACTAAAGGTGGCAAGGACGATTGCGGATTTGGATCAGAGCGAGCAGATTAAGAGCAAGCACATCAGCGAGGCGATCTGCTATCGGAGCTTGGATCAAAAATATTGGGGCGAATAGGTTCGTGCGCTCTAGCACACGAACCATTCTTCGTATTATCTTTGGAAGGAAGGTAGGATGAAAATGCTGAAACAGGAATATAATTATTGGTTAAGTAATATCCCGGGTATCGGCCCGGTAAAAATAGAGCTGCTCTTAGACACCTTCAAAAATGCGGAGGAAGTGTTTCGCGCTTCCGGGGATGCTTTGATAAAACGGATCAAAGAGGCAAGAAGGGAGGAACCGATTCGGTTTTTCAATTCCGACGTAGAACGGATTCTTGGCAGCAGGGATGAGGAGAAAGTGCATCGGGATTATAGCAGGTTGAAGGAACAGGGAATAGAATTTATTACCAGAGAGGACAAGGAATATCCGGACAAGTTACGGCCCATTTATAATGCCCCATTTGCATTATACGTAAAAGGAAAGCTGCCGGACAAGCAGCGAAAAGCGATTGCAATTGTCGGTGCAAGGGAATGTACTCCTTACGGAATGGAGATTACCAGGTATCTTGCAGGGGCCCTTGCCAGGGAAGGTGTTGTGATCCTTAGCGGGATGGCAAGGGGAATTGATTCCTATGCTCACATTGGGGCCTTAGAAGCGGGCGGAATTACCTGTGCGGTTTTTGGATGCGGAATTGATATCTGTTATCCGAGGGAGAATTACAGGCTTTACCTGGAGATACCGAAGAACGGAGCGGTACTGTCCGAATATGCGCCGGGGATACAGCCGGTCGCCGGTAATTTTCCAATGCGGAACCGGATCATCAGCGGCCTCAGTGATGGGGTTTTGGTTATGGAAGCAAAGGAAAGAAGCGGGTCTTTAATAACCGTTGATATGGGATTGGAGCAGGGAAAAGAAATCTATGCATTGCCGGGGAGAATCACAGATTCCCTGAGCATCGGATGCAATCGTTTGATTAAAATGGGCGCTAAGCCAGTTACCTCTCCCCAGGATATCCTTGAGGATTTGTTTACAGATTATACGGGCAGTCCTTGCGCAGAAAGTATCGGAAGCACCGATCCCATGCCGCTCCGGCTAAAACCGGAGGAAAAGCAGGTCTACCGCTGCCTTGGAATGGAGCCGCTGCATCTGGAATCTCTATGTGCTATGACCGGTTTGCCGCTCGATCAATTGATGGAAATATTATTAAAGCTGGAACTAAAGGATGTGATCCGGCAACCGATGAAGAATTATTATGTTATGAACAAGAATTATATTATGAACAAAAATTAAGGTGTTGCAAAAAAATCGTCTTGAAAATATAATAACATCTGTTCACTTTTTATGCTAAAGTAAAATCTAGCCGCATATAAATTGTTTCAAGAAGGAATTCTAATCCATGACCGGGACTTCGCAGCGAAACAGAAAGCGGACCTCATCCGGCAGGGGCGAAATCGGAGGTGTTTTACCTGAAAATTGTTAACAAAAAATAGGACAATTGAAAAATATTTATAAATTGCTTGAAACAAAAGATAAAATAGTGTATGCTAGTTAAAGTTTTATAGCCAATTATAGTAAAATTATTATGTGTAGCTCAAGTTGTATTATAATTTCAATTTGACATAAACAATGAAATGAGGGAAGTAACAGTATGCCAAGATATCTTGTAATTGTAGAATCTCCGGCAAAAGCCAAGACGATTAAAAAGTTTTTAGGTACCAATTATGAAGTTGTTGCATCTAATGGGCATGTAAGGGATCTGCCGAAGAGCCAGTTAGGGATCGACATAGAGCATGATTTTGAACCAAAGTACATTACAATAAGAGGAAAGGGTGACTTACTTGCCAAGCTTCGCAAAGAAGCCAAAAAAGCAGATAAGGTTTATCTCGCAACGGACCCGGACCGTGAAGGGGAAGCCATTTCATGGCATTTATATCATACCTTAAAATTAGAGGATAAGCCTTCCAGCAGAATTACTTTTAATGAAATTACGAAGAATGCGGTAAAATCTTCAATAAAGCAGGCAAGAGAAATCGATATGGATCTTGTGGATGCACAGCAGGCAAGAAGAATATTAGACCGTATGGTTGGATATATGATCAGTCCCCTCCTATGGGAGAAAATCAAACGGGGACTCAGTGCCGGCAGGGTGCAGTCCGTTGCACTGCGAATCATCTGTGACAGGGAGGAGGAGATCAACTCCTTCGTACCGGAGGAATACTGGAATCTGGAAGCCGCATTTCGAAACGATGGGAAAAAGAAGCCTCTTGTTGCGAAGCTTGGAAGTTCCAAAAGGGTAATTCGAAGCGAAGCGGAAATGAATGAAATTCTTGCGAAGCTAAAGGATGCAGAATTTATTGTAGATGAGATTAAGAAAAGTGAGCGAATCCGGAAAGCACCGCTGCCGTTTACGACGAGTACGTTACAGCAGGAGGCTGCAAAGGCTTTAAATTTCTCAACAAAGAAGACGATGCAGCTGGCGCAGCAGCTCTATGAGGGTGTTGACGTAAAAGGCCACGGCACCGTAGGCTTGATCACCTACCTGCGTACTGATTCGGTTCGTATCAGTGATGAGGCGGATCATGCAGCCAAGGATTTTATCCATAAGAATTACGGAGAGGCGTTTGTTGCAAACGCAGAAAATCCGGGACGTACCGGGAAAAAGATTCAGGATGCGCATGAAGCGATTCGTCCGACCTATATTGAGTTTACCCCTGCATTGGTGAAGGAATCACTGGGGAGAGATCAGTACCGTCTCTATCAGTTAATCTGGAAACGGTTTACGGCAAGCAGAATGCAGTCTGCCATATATGAAACCACCTCACTGAGGATAAAAGCAAATGAGTTTAAGTTTGTAACTTCAACTTCGAACTTGATTTTTGAAGGGTTTATGAAAGTATATACACCGGAGGAAGAGCAGGAAGAGACCGGAATAGCGTTTGAATCATTAAAAGAAGGCGATAAGCTCAGTTTATTGGAGTTAAACAAGAGCCAGCATTTTACGCAGCCGCCGGCACATTATACCGAAGCTTCCCTGGTAAAGACCTTAGAGGAGCTGGGGATTGGCAGACCGAGTACGTATTCTCCGACGATCACAACGATCCTTGCACGAAGATATGTGGCAAAGGAAAACAAGAACCTCTATGTTACGGAACTTGGTGAGGCAGTGAATAATGTTATGAAGTGTGCATTTCCAAGCATCGTGGATGTGAATTTTACAGCGAATCTGGAATCCCTGCTGGACTGCGTTGAAGACGGTACCGTTTACTGGAAGACCGTAATAAGAAATTTCTTCCCGGATTTAAACGAAGCGGTCCGCAATGCCCATGTGGAGTTAGAAAAAATAGAGATCGCGGATGAGGTTACCGAAGAAATATGTGAGCTTTGCGGCCGCAATATGGTGATCAAATATGGCCCGCACGGGAAGTTTCTTGCCTGCCCGGGATTCCCGGATTGTAAGAATACAAAACCATATCTGGAGAAGATCGGAGTGTCCTGTCCTGTTTGCGGAAGTGATGTGGTGATCCGTAAAACGAAGAAGGGCAGAAAATATTATGGATGTATTAATAATCCGGAGTGTGAATTTATGACCTGGCAGAAACCATCCAACACCCGATGTGAGAAATGCGGCGGTTTTATGGTAGAGAAAGGAAGCAAATTAGTCTGCGACGATAAAAGCTGCGGACATGTAATGGCTTTGGATAAATAAATGCATAATTTTAATAAATGCATAAGTTTATAAAATTAAAACATCTGCGGAGTTTTCTACCGCAGATTTTCGATAATATGAGAAATTGGATATAAATATAATAAATTAATAGAAAATGTGTGTCAAAGCAAAGAAAATGCTATTGTTTTTAAAAATAATATATGATAAAATGAAAAAAGGCATACAATATACAATATCCTATGGAATCCGTGCCATAGGAAGAAATGAAACAAATTTTAAATCATAACCATTGTGAAAGAAAGACGAATTGGCAGGGTTGCGAGTGAATTTATCTGTCATGCATTCACTTGACATATAAATTATTTACTTGTAGGAATTCGCCTGTCGTAAATTTAAAAACCCTGGGGAGGTTAAAAAAGCTGGGAGGAGCCGTTTATGAGTGTACAGTTATTAGATAAAACAAGAAAGATTAATAACCTGTTGCATAACAATAATTCGCATAAGGTAGTTTTTAATGACATTTGTGAAGTCTTGAGTGAGATATTGGAATCAGATGTTTTAGTAATCAGCCGTAAAGGTAAGGTACTAGGTATCAAGAATCGAGACGATATTGTTGAAATCAGAGAACTTATTAAGGATGTCGTAGGAAGACATATTGACAGTTTATTAAATGAACGGCTCTTGAACATTTTGTCCACAAAGGAAAATGTGAATTTAAGAACCCTGGGTTTTGAATTTGATGAAGTGGATTCCTATAAAGCGCTGATTACGCCGATCGATATTGCCGGTGAGCGTTTGGGGACACTGTTTATCTATAAAACAGAGGAGCAATACACCATTGATGATATTATATTAAGTGAATATGGCACAACGGTGGTTGGTCTCGAAATGATGCGTTCGGTCAATGAAGAAAATGCAGAGGAGAATAGGAAGGTTCAAATCGTAAGATCCGCAATCAATACCTTATCCTTCTCGGAATTAGAAGCGATAACGCATATTTTCGAAGAATTGAAGGGAACGGAAGGAATTCTGGTAGCCAGTAAGATCGCTGACCGTGTGGGAATTACCCGGTCGGTTATAGTAAATGCGCTTCGTAAATTCGAAAGTGCGGGAGTCATTGAGTCCCGGTCGTCCGGAATGAAAGGTACCTATATTAAGGTCCTGAATGATGTGGTTTTTGATGAATTGAAGAACTTAAAAAATAAGAATTAGATCAAATGGGGATTTATGAGAACTGGCTCGTAAATCCCCTGCTTTTTTTAGTTGGTAGATGAATTTGTATCGTTTTCAATCAATTTTTTATCGGTAGAAAGACCCTTTCCAGCAAGACATTTTTTGACGAAAGTTGACTTTTATTGGTTTAAGAATACATAAAAAAGGAATATTGTACATAAAATAGAATTCCAATTACTTACATATACAAGCAAAAACAGTTAAAATATAACATTAAATCTCCATAAGATACGAGAGATTACAGTAAATTAATACAAGGTATGGTATTATTCTACTATTTTTACAAATATATCTTGTGTTTTTTTAAATTATATTTATAATTATTAATAAAAGAAAGGAGTGCGGAAATGATAGGTTCTAATGCATTTAATTATATCAATGTTCTAAATAAAGCTGCGGATGCAAGCTGGGTAAGAAATGAAGTAATTTCGAATAATATTGCGAATGTTGATACGCCTGGATATAAACGCAAAGATGTACAGTTCGAGTCATACTTAAGATCTGCATTACTGGGAGATAACTCCTTGGAAAAAAGAGTTTCCAATGCGCATCTGGATTCTCTTAATCCATCGGTTTATACCGATAATATAAGTCTCAGCTATCGCCTGGATGGAAATAATGTCGATATTGACACGGAGTCAGCGAACTTAGCAGAGAATCAAGTTCGGTATTACGCTTTGATTGATTCTATGTCACAGGAATTTGGTCGATTGAAAACCGTACTTCAGGCAAAATGATAGCAGTATTCGTATTTTAATGCAGTGGAAAACAAAAAGATTTATGCCCATAAAACATGGGCAATAGTGTGGATAGTACCGCTTAAATGCGAGCCAAAAGCCTTGCTTAAATTTGAGACTTTGGAAGAATAGCAAAAGCATCTATTCTTCGGAATTAGTGTGGATAGTAAAAACAGTGTGGAAAAAAGTGAAGGGGGATTAATCATGTCAGCTATGAATGGGATGAATATCAGTGCAAGCGGAATGACAGCGCAGCGACTGAGAATGGATATTATTTCGCAAAATATTGCCAACGTGAATACAACCCGCGATGAATTTGGCAATGTATACAAGCGTAAATCAGTAGTTTTTGCAGAAAAGGATGTAACACCCTTTGGAGATGTCCTGATGAGAACGGCAGGAACTGCAGGCAGCGGAGTAAAGGTAACGCAGATTGTGGAGGATAGCAAGTCACAGATGCGTAAAGTTTATGATCCTTCCCATCCGGATGCGGATGAAGAGGGATATGTAACTTATCCGAATGTGAATACTGTGCAGGAAATGACGGATCTGATTGATGCAACCCGTTCCTATGAAGCCAATGTTACGGCATTTAATGCTACGAAGAACATGGCTTTAAAGGGATTGGAGATTGGGAAATAATTTTGGAGGGCTTACACTATGATTAACGCAGTAAATGGTTTAACCGAATTCAGTAAGTATGGTACGGGTTCGGTTTCGACTGCAGAACAAAACCGCAACTCTACTTTTGAAAACATATTTCAGGCAGCGGTCAATTTAGTAAATGAAACAAATAACTATACCAATGCCGCAGAAGAAGCCGAAATGGCTTATGCTCTTGGACTTAATCGTAATACCCATGACCTGCAGATTGCACAGCAGAAAGCAAATGTATCGCTTCAATATACGGTTGCAGTCCGGAATCAGGTGATTGAAGCGTACAAGGAGATTATGAACCTACAGTTCTAATCGAAAGAAGGGTAAATATGAATAGGGGAGCATGCGGTAATGATCGAAAGATTAAAACAAATACCTAAGCAATTATTAGATTTTTGGAATAAATATTCAAGCAAGCAAAAAACGATCATAATCAGCACGGCCAGTGTGATTGTTTTGGCATTTGCTATCTTGATTTATTTTATGAATCGTACCGAGTATGAGGTGCTGACAATATGTGAGTCACCGAAGGATGCCAGTACGGTCGCAGAATTGCTGGAAAAAGAGGAAATTAAATATAAGCTTGGCAAGGATAATGTTACGATATCGGTGGATCGCAGCAGGTATTCGGATTCTGTTTTATTACTTGCCAGCAATGATGTACCATCGACCGGTTTATCTCTGGATGAACTACTCAATAACAGCTTAAGTACGACGAATAGTGACCGTACGCTTAAGCTTAATCTTTATATGCAGAATCAGTTACGAAATTACCTGATGAAAATGGAAGGCGTGGAGGATGCGCAGGTTTATTACATACCCGTGGAAAACAGTAATTCCATTCTTAAGGAAGCGCAGGAAACCAGTGCCAGTGTTCTGTTAACGGTAAATGATGATTTCGAAATCGGGACTGCGCAGACCATAGCGGAGGTAGTGGCTTCTGTCATTGGAAATGAAACAACGGATAAGATTAAGGTAGCAGATCAAAATGGTACCTTACTTTTTGGTGCGGGGAAAGACCTATATTCCGGCAGTGCGATTTCCAATGAAGATTATAAAGAACGTCTTCGAAACACATTTATCAATAATCTTTATATGGGATTACTGAAAAGTGGTTATGATGATGCGGAGATTATGCCCAATCTGGTTTTCAATATGGACAAGATTACGGAGCTTTATACCGAATACCTGCCGGCGGAAGGCCAGGAGCAGGGTGTCTACGGACATAGCTATACGTATAATTCGGATAATGCAGGCTCCTCCGGCGGCGGAGTACCTGGAACAAGCTCGAATGATGAGACGGATTATATGATGAAAGACCAGACGGCATCGAACGGATCGGTTAAAATTGAAGAGATGGATTATCTCCCGAATGAGAGAGTAACCAATGCGGAATATGAGGTTGGAGCAGTACTTCCGGAAGAATCCTCGATCAGTATCGTTCTTCGTAAGCTGATCACCTACAAAGAAGAGGATATGGAACTGCAGGGCCTGCTGAAGGATATTTCGTTTGAAGAATATGCTTTGCAGAATAAAGAAAGTCAAAAGGTAGATCCGGACCCGGATATTATTAAAATGATATCGATGGCAACCGGAATTGCGGAAGATAACATTCAGGTTATGGCCTATGAGCAGCCGGTATTCCTGCCTAAAACCGAAGTGGCGCGAAGCTGGACCGATTATGTTTCAATCGTTTTAGCGGTGTTGATTGTAGCTCTGCTTGCTTTCGTAGTATTCAAGGGAGTAATGCCGGTAAAGGTTACTGAAATGGAACCGGAGCTGTCAGTTGAGCAATTACTGGCTACGACGAAAGAAAATCAATCCATTGAGGATATTGAGTTTAACGAGGTATCGGAAACCCGTAAGATTGTTGAAAAATTTGTTGATGAAAAACCGGAAGCGGTTGCACAGCTACTGCGTAATTGGCTAAACGAAGATTGGGAGTAGGAGGGATGTGTTGTGTCGAAACAGAATAATGAAATTAGCGGTGTACAAAAGGCAGCGATCCTTTTAATCTCCTTAGGACCGGAGCGTTCGGCAAGTATTTTTAAGCATTTAAAAGAGGAAGAAATCGAGACCCTGACCTTAGAGATTGCAAATACCCGGAGCGTATCGCCCGCTACGAAGGATCAGGTCATGGATGAGTTCTATGAGGTTTGTCTCGCTCAGCAGTATATTGCAGAGGGCGGTATCTCCTATGCGAAAGAGCTGCTGGAGAAGGCGCTTGGTGTGGAAAAGGCCAGAGATGTGATCGGCAAGCTGACCGCATCCTTGCAGGTTCGGCCCTTTGAATTCGTACGAAAGACCGATGCATCCCAGCTGCTTAACTTCATTCAGGACGAGCATCCGCAGACGATTGCACTTATTTTATCCTATCTTTCTTCGGGACAGGCTTCCGCAATAATTTCCTCTCTGCCACCGGATAAGCAGGCGGATGTTGCAAAACGCATTGCACAGATGGACCGTACCTCACCGGATGTAATTAAGGAAGTGGAGAAGGTACTGGAGCGGAAGCTGGCATCCTTAGTAAATCAGGATTATACAATTGTCGGCGGTGTGGATTCAATCGTAGAGATCCTGAATACGGTTGACCGCGGTACCGAGAAACATATTATGGAGACTCTGGAGATCGAAGATCCGGAGCTGGCCGACGAGATCCGCCGTAAGATGTTTGTATTTGAGGATATCTTGAGTCTGGATGATAAGTCCATTCAGAGAGTTCTCAGAGAAGTGGATAACAATGAGCTGGCAGTTGCGCTTAAGGGTGCCAATGAAGATGTTCAGACGGTTATCTTCAACAACCTGTCCAAGCGTCTGGCTTCTATGATTAAGGAAGACATGGAATATATGGGCCCGGTTCGTTTGAAGGATGTTGAGGAGGCTCAGCAGAAGATTGTTAATATCATACGTAAACTGGAGGATTCTGCTGAGATTATTATTTCAAGAGGCGGAGGTGACGAGATCGTTGTCTAATGTGATTAAGGCCTATACCGTTTACTATGATAAAAGTATAACAAAGACGATTGACAGCCATGAGAATTGGAAAGAGAAAGAAATGCTGGCAAGAAAAAGTATGCCGGCCGTTACGGACAAAACGGAAGGGTTTGTGTCGGGGCTGGATGCGGTTCAGGTAAAAGAACTTCCCTCCGAGGAGGAGCAGAAGGAAAAATCCGGTCAGTTGATTGAGAATGCAAAGAAAGAAGCAAAGCAAATTCTGGAGCAGGCAAAGCAGGAGGCGCTGCAGTCCCGGAAAGAAATCTATGAAGAGGCAAAAAAGAAGGGCTATGAGGATGGCATTGCTTCCGGAGTGCAAAAGCTGCAGGAAAAAACAGAGGAGGCGGACAATAAACTGGTACAGCTTCAGAAGGATTATGAAGCTATGGTGAAGGAATTGGAACCGCAGATTGCAGAGATTATAGCAGAATTAGTAGAGAATGTTACCGGCATTTTTATAGAAGACAGAAAAGATGTCATTGTATATCTGGTGGAAAAGGCTTTGAAAAATCAGGAAAGATGCAATGATTTTACGATTCGGGTGTCGAAGGAGGATTATGACTTCGTCAGCCGGAATAAGGACCTGATATTTGCTTCGGTTGGCAGAGAGATCCGGCTAAGAATTACGGAAGATGCGGCCTTAGTGAAAAATGAATGCTTTATTGAGACCGATCTTTGTGTCATTAATTGCAGCTTGGAGGAGCAGATGACGAACCTGATCAAGGACATCAGACTGCTTGGAGGAGCTGCTTTATAGTATGGAGCAAATTTGTCGCTAAACCGTAAGGAAGAAAAAGGCAGGTATCTTATGTTTTCAATTGATTTAGAGAAATACAAAAAATTACTGGATAAAAGCTATGAGAAGGAGTATGGCCGGGTTGTAAAAATGGTAGGTCTGACCCTGGAGGCCTCTGGGCCGGCTGCGAATTTGAATGATATCTGCTATATCACAGGCGAGAATCCGGAGGATAGAAAAATTGCGGAAGTGATTGGATTTCGCGAGAATCGGTTGTTACTCATGCCCTATAGTGATATGACCGGAATCGGTATCGGCAGTGTTGTTGAAAATTCGGGGACATCCTTTAAGGTACCGGTCGGGGAGGAATTGCTTGGCAAAGCACTCGATGGGCTGGGGAATCCGCTGGACGAAACAGAAATAAACTGCAGCGGGTATTATCCTGCGGAATCGGCTCCGCCGGACCCCTTAAAGAGAAAGATCATAGATGAGGTATTGCCCCTTGGGGTAAAAGCAGTGGATGGATTATTAACGGTCGGAAAAGGGCAGAGAATTGGCATCTTCGCAGGAAGCGGTGTCGGAAAGAGTACCCTTCTCGGTATGTTTGCAAGGAATACGAAAGCAGACATTAATGTGATCGCCTTAATCGGCGAGCGTGGCAGAGAGGTGCGGGAATTCATTGAACGGGACCTTGGAGAAGAAGGTATGAAACGGTCGGTTCTTGTTGTTGCGACCTCCGACCGGCCGGCTCTGATTCGTAAAAAGGCAGCTAAAACGGCGACCGCGATCGCCGAATATTTCAGAGATCAAGGAAAGGATGTTCTGTTGATGATGGACTCCTTAACCCGTTTCTCTATGGCGCAGCGGGAAATCGGACTGGCTTCCGGGGAACCGCCGGTGTCCAGAGGATATCCTCCCAGTGTTTATGCAGAAATGCCGAAGCTTCTGGAGCGGGCAGGAAATTCTGATTGCGGCTCCATCACCGGGCTCTATACGGTCTTAGTTGACGGAGATGATTTTAACGAACCGATCACGGATACGGCGAGAAGTATTCTGGATGGACATATTATGCTTTCCAGAAAGCTGGCGCAGAAGAATCATTATCCTGCCATTGATGTCCTGCAGAGTATTTCCCGTGTCATGAGCAGTATTATTCGGGATGACCATAAGGCTGCGGCGGGGAGGTTGAAGAATGTTCTGGCCACCTATCAGGATGCGGAGGATTTGATCAACATCGGAGCATATAAGAACGGCTCCAATGAAGAAATTGATTATGCAATATCAAAAATAAAGGAAGTTAACGCTTTCCTTATGCAGGATGTCGATCAGAAGCTGGGATGGGAAGAGGAAATCGATTCACTGATGGAGATATTTAAAGAATGAAAAAATTTCGTTATCGTATGGAGAATATCCTGCAGATCAAAGTGAAGTTGGAGGAGCAGGCAAAGAATGCCTATCGTATAGCAAGGCTTCGGCTGACCAGGGAGGAAGAAAAACTGGATCGGATGGAGAAGCAAAAGAGCTCCTATGAGGATATGTTAAGAGAATTAAGAACGTCAAAACTGGATCTGAGAGAAATCCGGCATTGCGAGGAAGCTATCAAAATAATGAAGATAAAAATAGGCCAGCAGAAGAATGTTGTAAAAGAAGCTGAAAAACGTCTTGAGGCTGCAAGAATTAAATTAAAGGATGCAATGGCGGAACGCAAAATACAGGAGAGGCTGAAGCAGAATGCGTTCGAAGCATATATGCTGGAATATGAGGCAGAGGAACGTAAAGAAGCAGATGAGCGGAATAGCTTTCGATACAGTAATCTTACGCTGGGTGAGGAGGACAGGTAATGGCTAGAAAAAAACAAGCCGACGGCACTAATAAAAAAGAAGACAGTAAAGTATTGACGATTTTGATAGCACTGCTGATTGTTATCATCTGGCTCGCAATCTTTGCTTTGCTGATCAAACTGGATATCGGCGGTTTTGGATCCGGAGTTCTCAGACCTATTCTAAAGGATGTACCTGTTATTCATAGAATACTTCCGGATGTAACCGATGAACAGGTGGCATCGGAGAATAATTATTCTTATTCTTCGCTCCCGGAAGCGGTTGCCAAAATAAAGGAACTGGAATTAACAATTGAGCAGTTAAATCAGAAGGAATCGGATGCGAAAGCAAATGCGGAAGAGCTTCAAGCGGAGATTAACCGTCTGAAAGGTTTTGAGGAAAATCAGACGGAATTCGAGAAAAGGCAGCTCGATTTTGATAAGAATGTTGTATTTAATGAAAAGGCTCCTGATTTAAAGGAATACAAGGCTTATTATGAGCAAATCAATCCGGCCAATGCGGAAACTATCTACCGACAGGTTGTCGAGCAGCTGGAATATGCGGATGCTATTTTGGAAAAAGCCGATATCTATCGGAAAATGGAGCCAAAAGCCGCAGCCGGTATTTTGGAAACAATGTCCGCTGATATCGAGTCGGTCGCACAGATTCTACTTAGTATGAAACCTGCCGAAAGTGCAAAAATTATGGCCGAAATGGATAGTGTCTTTGCCGCTAAGGTAACGAAAAAGATGCTGGATATGGATAAAGAAAAATTGGCAGATTGAATGATCTTTGCTTACAACCGGAACTTTTCTTTACCTTGGTTCCGTTGTAATACATGATTCATAAAAGCCGGCTCTACAGGCTTTTATGAATCGGCTCAAAGGCAGAAGTTTGCGAGGCAGACTTTGGCTGAATGCAACAATTTTATAGGATTAAAATAGGAAAAGAAAGGAGGTAGAATACGGTGATGACACAGAGAATTAATACGCAGACGGCAAATGTATGTGATACGGTATTCCCGAGCTTTCATGGAAAGACAAGGCAGGCGGAAAGCAGCTTTGATTTAATTCTGGGAAGCAGTCAAAGGACTAAGCAGGATGCTCCCGGCAGCGGTACTTCTGCAGCAAAACCGTCAAAGGCGAATAGAATTCGTACGGCATCCCCGGTTACAGCGGCCGGATCCGAAGCAAAAGCGGAAATGGTAAGGGAAACCGGCAAGGATATGGCAAAGGATACAAAAGATCTTTCAAAGGATACAAAGAAAGATACCCGCTTGCCGGACCGAATCATGGAACTGCTTAACTCAATTTGGCAGGCGGTAAGGGATGTTCTTCATCTAAGCCAGGAAAAATTGCAGCAGCTTATGGAAGAGCAGGGCATAGAAAGCACGGATTTACTTAATCCGGATTTCCTGAGACAGCTGGTTCTTGCAAACAGCGGACAAGATGCAATTTCTGCAGTTCTTACGGATGAAGACCTAGCGGATTCCATGAAGCAGCTTTTGCAGACCGTCGAAGGGCTGTGTGCGGATTCCGGTCTGGATAGAGCGGATGATTCGGTAAAAGATATCCTGGCTCAGTTAGAAAACCTGGATTTTCTTAAGAAAACCACAGATTCTGAAACTTCGGATGCCGTAGCTTTGGATACGGGAGATTCTGCTGCGGCAGGACGGGATCAAGAACTGCTATCTGCGGCGAACGTTGCAGAGGATGCTCTGCCTGGCCAAATCCGGAAGGAGGATAAGGAGAAAGAGGCAAAGACATTACCTGCGGAGTCCGGTCCTGAAAAAGACGGAAAGGGCAGGGTTCCCTATGAGGAAACCACAGGAAGTGGAGCGGTGGAAGAAGATCCGAAGCTCTCACGGGCTGGGGAAGGAAGCAGCGGGTTCCTGTCAGACAGGAGGAACGATTCGCGGGAAACGGCATCGACCGATCGTTTTGCAGATTTTGTAGACCGGATGATGGATGCCGCGCAGAGAAATCTTTCGGCTGATTTTAATGAAGATCTGACTCAGATTACAGAGCTTCGGGAGATTGCCAATCAGATTATTAATCAGATTCGTGTTGTGGTCCGGCAGGATCAGACATCTATGGAGCTGCAGTTAAATCCGGAAAACTTAGGAAAGGTCAATCTATCCGTCCGATCGAAGGAAGGAGTAATGACCGCACAGTTTGTGGTGCAGAATGAGCTTACGAAGGAAGCAATTGAAAGTCAGATGTACACATTGAAGGATACCCTGGAGCAGCAGGGAATAAAGGTGGAAACGATTGAAGTAACCGTTGCCCACTATGCGTTTGAACAGAATAACCAGGCGGATTCGCAGAGGGAACCAAGGCAGCAGAAAAGTTCCGGAGGAAAGAAGATAACACTGGAGGAAGCGATGCAGATGGGTGGCGAACCCCTGCAGAAAGAAGCAGAAGCGGTAGATATTACCGGAATGCGGGGAAGCCAGATCGATTTCACAGCATAGAAGTAAGAAAGGAGGATACTATGGCAGACTTAATACAACCGGTGAAGAACGGTATCATAGAGCAGAAAAAAAGCATTTCCTCAGAAGCATCCACGGGAAATAATACTCTGGGCAAGGATGCATTTCTCCAGCTTCTGGTAACACAGTTAAAATATCAGGATCCGCTCAATCCCAGTACGGATACGGAATTTATTGCTCAGCTGGCTACCTTTACCCAATTGGAGCAGCTTCAGAACTTAAATGCGGCTACAACGAGCTCGCAGGCATTTAGTCTGGTGGGTAAAAATGTCGTTCTTAATACGAAAAGTTCGACCGGAGAAGTAAGCACCGTAAGCGGACGTGTGGATTTTGTAAGTATAAGCAAGGGAAAAGCTTATCTGTCGGTAGGCGGCAAACTGTATTCCGCAGATCAGCTGGACAGCGTTATCGCCGATGAATATATTATCGAGCAGGGACTTCCGGGGATCGAAGATAAGATTGAACTCGAATATGATGCGGAGAAACCGATGAATGTTTCCTTCAAAGTTAATTTGGGAGACGGAAGTACGGTTGCGGATCAGGTAGCAGTCGTGATCAACGGAAAATTAGTGGATTCCAGTTTGGTTTCCTTGTCCGGTAATAAGGTAACAATTGATAAGCAGGCATTTGAGAAGCTTGAAAACGGGAATTATACAGTCGCAGTGATTTTCAATGACCCTTATCTTACAACGGTAACAGATAAGGTATCGTTGAAAGTTTCGAATTCTACTTATATCGCCCCGCCTGAGGAAGAGGTTCCGGAAGACGACGACGACAAAGAGACAGAGCCGGAAGAGCCGGAAATAGATGAATGACAATACAGGAACCAATTCATTAGGATAGGGAAGGAGATGCCAAAATGAATATTCCGGTAAATCAATTCCCTTCCATCGAACAGATGACAAGACGCCTGGGTACCGGCAATATAGGCGGTACAGGCTACCCAAAGAAGATTTCGCCGGATACTTCCTTTCAGAAGATATTAGAGCAGCAATTTACCGGTCATGAGCTTACCGGTCAAGGATTAAAGTTTTCCAAGCATGCCTATGAGAGACTTGCCAGCCGTAATATCGATCTGACAAAGGAGCAGCTGGAACGGTTGGAAACAGGAGCTAAGAAGGCTTTTGAGAAGGGAATTAATGAATCACTTGTGATGGTGGACAATCTTGCTTTTATCGTAAATATTCAGAATAATACCGTAATTACGGCGGTAAACGACGGGGAAGATAAGGTGTTTACCAATATTGATGGTGCAGTAGTCATATAACGCCGGACCTTAGGGAGGTGTTGGTATCCATGACTGACAGATTGGATACGATGATTACAAATAACTTTTAGGAGGTCAGTTAATTATGATGAGATCCTTATTCTCTGGTGTTTCAGGTTTAAAAGTACACCAGACAAAGATGGACGTTATAGGTAACAATATTGCCAACGTGAATACCGTTGGTTTTAAGTCAAGTTCCGTAAATTTTTCCGATGTTTTTTATCAGACAACCCAGAGCGCATCCGGTCCGAACAGTGCTACCGGTACCACAGGGCGCAATGCCATGCAGATCGGTCTTGGTGCCAATGTGGCTTCGATCACAAAGAAGATATCTGCTACGGGCGCATCCCAGAGAACGGATGATCCGCTTGATATTATGATTAACGGGGATCAGTTCTTTATCGTTAACAGCGGCGGAACGAATTATTTTACGAAGGCGGGCGCATTCACCGTTGATTCCTATGGTACCTTATGTACCCCTTCCGGTGCGGCAGTTATGGGCTGGAAGGTAGACAGGAATGATCCAACAACGATCATACGGGATGCGGTTAGCCCATTAACCGTTATGTCACCGGAGAACCTGTATTCCAAACCGGAAGCAACGAAAGCAGCTTATGTCTCCGGTAATATTGACAGTCTGGATACGCAGCTGACGAGTGAGACCGGTAAAATTGTTAATGTTTCTTTCTATGATAAAACCGGTCACAGCTATACCGCAGATTTAAAAATCTATCAATATCAGGGTGATCCGGCGGATGCCGAAGGAGAGTACCGGGTAGAGGTTACCGATGTGACCGATGAGAGCGGAAAATCCATTTTTATTACGAAGGATAAAGACGGAAAGTATGTGCCAAGCGGTGTTACGATTAATTTCGCAGGAATTAATTATACCGTAGATGTTGCCAGCATCAATCAAGAGGACGGCTCCTTTGGTTTTACCGGCGGAGCAGCAAAATTGAAATTTGATCCTGCTTCCGGTGATTTTGTCAGCGTTACGGGTACCGAAGCAGATCCTTTGCCGGAAGACCTTAACAGCATTGGCTTTACGGTATATTCAAATGCGGCTGCTGTTACGGATCCGACGCAGAATACCTTCCGGGATATTGATCTTGACTTTTCCAAGGTCACCCAATATGCAACCAGCGGTGTCTCGAATCTGACCGCAGTTAAGGGAGGCTTAGACGGGAAGGGAGCCGGAAAACAGTTTGGTAATATGAACGGGGTCAGCGTTGATACGTCAGGAAAGATCTATGGCAAATACGACAATGGTGACCGTATCCTTCTGGGTCAGATTGCCGTTGCCTCCTTCTCCAATCCGGCAGGTTTGGAAGCCGTCGGAGATAACATGTTTGCGGCAACGCAGAACTCCGGTGATTTTGACGGAATCGGGCAGGATCCCACGCAGGGCGGCGAAGGCTTATTGACCGGTGTACTGGAAATGTCAAACGTCGATCTTTCAGAACAGTTTACGGAGATGATTACGACTCAGAGAGGCTTTCAGGCAAATTCAAGAATTATCACAACTTCGGATACATTACTGGAAGAACTGATTAATCTGAAACGATAGAGGCTCTTTCAATTTTGACAAATGTTATCCGATCAAGAGTATTTGCATTCGTTGGTACTTTGGCTCCGTATTTTGGAGCCTTATGTACCACTACGTAATAAATCTTAATAACCAGGTGATTTTAAGTCTGCCGAACGAAAAAGCAGTTCCGTATAGGGAAAAGGAGATGGGGAATTGATTGAGGTAACAAGAATAAATGATAAGAAAATTTTAATCAATGCAGAGCTGATTGAGCGAGTCGAGGAAACTCCGGATACCGTGATTACATTGACCTCGGGCAGTAAAATAATCGTAAAAGAAAGTAGACAAGAGATAAGAAATCTTGTAATATTATACAAAAAGGAAATATTATGTAGAGATTTGTAGCTTTTCGTTGTATTTGCAGTAAAAGGAAAAAACAAAAGATAGAAGGTGACAATTTTGGATTTTGCATCCCTACTGGGCTTGATATTATGTTTTGTGGCAGTAGTTTACGGTATCCTGAATGGGCAGGAGAGTCTGACAGTAATATGGAACTTTGTTGATATCCCCTCCATCTTTATAACCTTTGGCGGAGCATTTTGTTCTGTACTTATCATGTCGCCGGACTTAAAAGGATATTTGGAAAATTTAAAAAGCTTTGCTTTAATCTTAAAGAAGGTACCTTCCAATGAGGAGGAAACCATTCGGACCATCATAGAGCTTTCGAACATAGCCAGAAAGGAAGGACTGCTGGCACTTGAGGAAGCGGCGAACAATATTGATGATGAATTTTTAAAAAAGGGTGTTCTTTTAATTGTTGATGGTACCGATCCGGAGCTGGTACGAAGCATCATGGAAACCGAGTTGAATTGTATTGAAGACCGGCATGCAAGTAAGGTCGGCTTCTGGGATAACTTTGCTGCCATGGGACCTGCCTGGGGTATGATCGGTACGTTGATCGGTCTGATTAATATGCTTGTGAAGATGGAAGATCCCAAGTCAATTGGAAAGAATATGTCCGTTGCGTTAGTAACAACATTTTATGGCTCCATGCTGGCAAACTGGATCTGCATCCCCATATCGACGAAGTTGAAGGCAAATAATGCCCAGGAAATTAAAATCAAAGAAGTAATGGTAGAGGGGCTTCTGTCGATTCAGGCAGGTGAGAACCCCAGAGTAATTGAAGAAAAGCTGAAATCGTTCCTATCCCCTGCCCGCAGAGAAGCAATGCAGGAAGAAGGCGGTGAAGAAATTGGCTAGAAAAAGAAGAGAGCCGGATGGAGGTCCGGGCCAGCCATGGCTGAATACCTTTGCGGATCTGATGAATCTTCTTCTTTGCTTCTTTGTTATGCTGTTTGCCATGTCCGATGTGAATGCGGAAAAGTTCCGGGAGATGTCGGTATCGATGGCCAATTCCTTCGGAGTTTTACAAGGCGGAGGAGCTGCAATCTTCGATGGACAGCTGATTTCATCCGGAATATCCCAGCTAAACAATCTGGACCAGTATTATTCCAATATGGGAATTGATGATCAAGAGGGCGCATACGAAGAGGGAGATAAAACCGGCAGCTCTATGAAAAACGAGGAGTACAGGGATGCCTTACAAAAGATACAAAGTGAGATGGCGAAGGCTACTGCCGAAATGTATGATGAAGTATCGGAGCTGTCAGAGCAGTACAGACTTGGCGGTTATGTTGAATTGGCGATCGACCCGGAGTACCAATTTGTCCAGCTCTCTCTAAAGGGTTCGATTCTGTTTGATCCGGGGAAGGCAGAGATCAAGGAGGAAGCAAAGCCAATTCTGTCTAAGATCGGTGATGTCCTCGCCAAATTTGAAGGTTATACCATTGAGATTGAAGGCCATACCGACAATGTCCCAATGGCTAGTTCTACCTACAAGGATAATAATTGGTTATCCTCTGCCAGAGCATTGAATGCAGCGGAATATTTAATTGATGTTAAAAAGCTTGATCCAAAGAAATTAAAATATTCCGGACGCGGTGAATATGAACCGATTGCAAGTAATGACACAGAAGACGGCAAAGCAAAAAACCGCAGAATAGAGATTAAGATATATAATGAACTCAGCGGTCGATAAGATAATATTTTGAATGAAGTGAAGGGGAAAAGGATAATGAAAAAGAACATCTTAACCGTCATTATTATGGCGGTATGCTTAATAAATACTGTGTTGTCTGCGGTCATTATATTTACCATAGTACCTGCAGCAAATAAGACAAACCATTTGATCGACAAGGTGGCACAGATTATAGATTTGGAACTGGAGGATGAACCGGCAGATGAAATTGCAATCTCGGATATTGATACCTATGAGCTTGCAGAGCCATTGACGATTAATCTTAAGAGAACCGATAAAACAAACCATTATGCAGTTTTAAATGCATCCTTATCGATTAATAAACTGCATGAAGATGCTGCGACGATCCAGTCTGTCATGGATACCCATTCCAATGAAATTGCTGAAATTATAACGGAGGAATTTTCTAAATATACAATTGATGAGGTTAGTGATAACAAAGAGACAATAAAAAAGGATACACTGACGCGCATCCGGGACTATTTTAATTCCGATTGTATCATCCAAGTTTCTTTCGGAAATATAAAGCTGCAGTAAGAATAATGGTGATTTTCTTCGAATTATATGCTATTATGGGAATAGATTACTAGGAGGTAATGACAATGAGCGATGTCTTATCCCAAAATGAGATAGATAACCTGCTGGCGGCATTAAGCAGCGGCGAACTGGATGCGGATGAGTTCAAACAGACGAATGAAAAGCAAATTAAGAATTATGACTTTGCCAGACCGTCCAAGTTTTCTAAGGAACATCTTCGAACCTTGAATATTATTTTTGAACATTATGCCAGGCTGCTATCAACAAATTTACCGGCATATTTACGAAAAAATGTTCAGGTTGAGGTAGTTAACTCCGAGGCAGTTACCTATTCCGAGTTTACAAATGCGCTATCGAATCCTGTTTTGTTAGGAATTGTTGATTTCTCGCCCTTGGATGGGAATATCATAATTGAATTAGCAGATAATCTGGGTTATGCAATTGTAGATCGTATGCTGGGTGGCGGGGGATACCCCTTGGAAAAGGTGAGAGATTTTACGGAAATAGAGCTTACAATCATTGAGCGAATTTTTAATATTTGTACGAATTTACTGCGGGAACCATGGGAAAATGTAATTCAGTTACAGCCGAGATTATTGCGGATTGAAACAAACTCGCAATTTGCGCAGATTATATCACCAAGTGAGATGATTTCCATTGTTACCTTAAAATTAAAAATCGGTAATGTGGAAGGAATGATGAATATCTGTCTTCCTTATGTAAGCTTGGAAAAAGTAATTGATAAGCTGAATACAAAGTACTGGTATTCAACGATGCAGTTAAAGGATGATAAATCCTATAAGGATCTTATCGAGATTGCGATTGCAAAAGCGAAGGTCCCAATTCGTGCGATACTGGGGAAAAGTACAATTTCCGTGAATGATTTTATTAATATGCAGCGGGGTGACATCATTAAGCTAAATACGAAAGTGGAAGATGAATTAGATATCTATGTAGGAAATATACATAAATTTAAGGCACTTCCCGGTTCATCCTCAGGCACATATGCGGTAAAGATTTCATCAATAATTAGAGGAGAGGAGTAACATGCTATGGATGGTATGCTATCTCAGGAAGAGATAAATGCTTTATTGAACGGAATGACAGATGACAATTCCGTAGATACAGAAACATTAACAGATGAAGAGAAAGATGCAATCGGTGAAATTTCCAATATCAGCATGGGAACAGCGGCAACCACATTGTCTTCCCTTGTAAATCAGAAAGTCGTAATAACAACGCCGGTTGTAGAATATGCAACATGGAAGGATATTACGGAAAGCTATGACAGGCCTTGCGTATTTATACAGATTTACTATGAGGATGGTCTGGACGGCAATAATATACTAATATTAAAAGAAAACGATGTTAAAGTGATTACCGATTTGATGATGGGAGGCACCGGTACCTTTCTGGAAGGTGATTTGAGTGATATGCACTTAAGCGCCATCAGTGAAGCAATGAACCAGATGATGGGTTCGGCGGCGACTTCGATTTCTTCTATGCTCGATAAGCGTGTTAACATCAGTCCTCCGGCTTCTCAGATCGTGGATTTGGACAGCAATGTAAAAGCAGAAAACATAGCGGAATTCCTGAAGGGCTCCTTTGTACGGGTCTCTTTTCATATGGAAATCGGCGATATGGTGGACAGCGTATTAATGCAGCTTTATCCTTTCGATTTTGCCAGAAAATTGTATCAGCAATTTATGCAGACCTCATCCGGTGCACAGAGTAATTCTTCGAATGATTCGAAGGAAGAAGTCACACCGGCTAAGCTGAATCCGGATCCCGGGCAGAATAAGATGCCGCAGGAACAGCCTCCAGTGCAGCAGCCGCAAGGTTATAATCCATCGGACGGAATAAAGATGCAAAATCAGGCCGGGAATCCGGCGGGAATCCCTTACATGATGCCGCCGATACAGGATGTGAATGTGGCGCCGGTCCAGTTTGCACCATTTACACCAACTGCAGTTCCGGTTACAGCGCCAGAAAATATTGACCTCCTAATGGATGTTCCTCTTGAGGTAACCGTGGAATTAGGAAGGACAAGTAAATCGATTAAAGATATCCTGGATTTTTCGCCCGGAACGATCATCGAGTTGAATCGATTAGCTGGAGAACCGATTGATGTATTGGTCAATGGAAAGTTTGTTGCCAAAGGTGAAGTTGTAGTTATGGAAGAGGCATTTGGTATTCGAATTACTGAGATTACAAAACAAAATAAAATATACTAAGTAAAAAACAAACGAAAAAGATAGGAGAATTAATATGGCAAAAAATATTTTGATTTGTGATGATGCAGCGTTTATGAGAATGATGATCAAGGACATCTTGACAAAGAATGGCTACAACATTGCAGGAGAAGCAGAAAATGGCTTAAAAGCAGTTGATAAGTATATTGAAACAAAGCCTGATTTGGTAATGATGGATATTACGATGCCGGAGATGGATGGAATTCAGGCTCTAAAGAAGATAAAAGCAGCGGATCCGAATGCCAACATTATTATGTGTTCCGCAATGGGACAGCAAGCAATGGTAATTGAATCAATTCAATCCGGCGCAAAGGATTTTATTGTAAAGCCGTTCCAGGCAGACCGTGTTCTGGAAGCGGTCAAGAAAGCAGTGGGTTAATTCATGATGTTAAAGGAAAACAGAGCCATATTGCTGGAAGCGAATATCGTGGACCAGCTTAATTCTAAAAATATCGAAGGGGAGACCGCCGGGAGGATGTCTACTTCGGACAATGTTTGGGAATTGATTGGCATGGTTTTGTTATTAGCTGTAATCTTAATTGCAACCTATTATACGACCAGATGGATAGGAAAAATGAAATTTGGCCAGTTAAAAAGCAATAATTTTCAGCTGATTGATTCCTATAAAATAGGACCCAATAAAATGCTTCAGATTGTTAAGGTTGCTGATAAATTTATTGTCATAGCAGTCGGAAAGGATTCCGTTGAATTTGTTACGGAGCTTTCGGAAGAACAGGTGAAGCTTAAGAATATGCCCTCCGGTGATAAGCAAAGCTTTAAGAAACTGCTGGAGATTATGAAAAACAAAAATGAATCCAAGGCTTAAGAAAAGTGGATGAGGGTTTGGCAAAGAATAAGAAGCAAAGGTTGGTATTCATGAACACATATAAACGTAAGTACATAAATAGAAAGCCGATAGTGGTATTCATCATGTTAATGCTATGTATATTAACCTTTTTGGGAAATACCGCCACTGCCTCTGCGGCTGCCGTAGAGGATACCATAACAGCCGAGGAGCCTTCCGTTAGCGGCAATAACGTAAAGGGGGCTTTGGGACCTTTGGAGTTTACCCTCACGACGAAAGAGGATGGGGATACTCTGGCATCCTCCTTGCAGGTTTTATTACTATTAACGATTATTACGCTGGCTCCCTCCATTTTAATTATGGTAACTTCCTTTACCAGAATCATTATTGTTCTGCATTTTGTAAGATCCGCTCTCGGAACGCAGACAACACCTCCCAATCAGGTTTTAATCGGGTTAGCATTGTTTTTAACATTTTTTATCATGTCTCCGGTATTTACGCAGATTAATACGGAAGCGATTAAGCCGTTATCTGCTGGGGAAATTACGAAGGAGGAGGCTTTCCAGCTCGGAGTCGCGCCAATTCGGACTTTTATGCTGGAACAGACGGAGGTTAAGGATCTGAGATTATTTATGGACATTGCCGGGATATCGACGGTAGATACGGTAGAGGATATTCCGCTTACCGTAATTATTCCCTCGTTTATCATCAGTGAATTGAGAACCGCATTTATCATTGGCTTCTTGATCTACATACCGTTTATTATAATTGATATGGTTGTTGCATCTACTTTAATGTCAATGGGTATGATGATGCTGCCGCCTTCGATGATCTCTATGCCATTTAAAATCTTATTGTTCATTGTTGCGGATGGCTGGAATCTGATTGTTGGAGAAGTGGTTAAGACATTTTATTGATAGGAGTTGAAGCAGCATGAATGAGATAATCATAATTGATATAGCAAAGCAGGCGATCTTTCTTGTACTTAAATTGGCAGCCCCGATGTTAATTGCTTCTTTGGTCGTTGGTCTTATTGTCAGTATATTGCAAACAGTTACCTCCATTCAGGAGCAAACCCTCACATTTGTTCCGAAGCTGATTGCAGTATTTTTAGTGCTGATGCTGTTTGGAAATTGGATTCTTACCAATCTGAAAGATTTTACCATCGAACTGTTTACGAATTTTAGCTACTATGTGGATGCCTTATGACACTAACACTAACACTGCAGAATTTTGAGTTTTTTTTATTAATATTTGTGAGGATTACCGGATTTATCGTTACGGCTCCTTTTTTTTCGTTGAAAAATGTGCCATTTCGAGTAAAAACAGGCTTTTCGATCCTGCTGGCGATCATCGTACTGCTGGCGACAACGAATGAACCGCTGGAATACATCGGAGTAATCGGATATACCACTCTGGTTGTGAAGGAGGCAATCGTTGGCGTGGTGTTGGGGTTCTTTGCTAATATCGCCTATTATATTATAAGCTTCGCAGGTAGTTTTATGGATATGGAAATTGGTTTTTCCATGGTAAACCAGCTGGATCCGGTTTCCATGATACAGACGACAATCACATCGAATCTTTACGGTTATTTGATTCTTCTGATTATGCTGGTGACCAATTTACATCACTTGTTTATTAAAGCAATCGTTGATTCCTTTCAAGTCGTACCGGTGGGAAAAGCCGTGTTTGACCCGAGGATGTATCAGCTTATGGTACGCTATATGACGGATTATTTTATCATAGGATTCCGTATCGTTTTACCGATATTTGCAGCAATCTTACTGGTAAATACAATTCTTGCGATCTTAGCAAAAATTGCACCGGAGATGAATATGTTTGTGATCGGTATGCAGATGAAGGTTCTTGTAGGTCTCTTTGTGATGACCATCGTGATTGAGCTGGTCCCTTCGGTAGCAGATTTCATTTTCAATGAAATGATTGATATGATGAAAGCTGCCATAGAGTTTTTACATTAGGTGCCTGTGGTTTAAAAAGATTGCGAAGAAAGGCATAGATATTGGGATGAAAGAGGAAGTATTATACAAGGTAACCTATCGGCTTCCTTATGATCTTCAGTTTTTTGCAAAAGAGGATTCCGGAGGCGACAAGACCGAGGAACCGACCACGAAAAAGCTGCAGGATGCCAGAAAAGAAGGTCAGGTAGCGCGCAGTACGGAACTGATTACTGCCTCCGGGCTGGTAACCCTTTTTGTTATTTTAAAGCTATTTATAAAATTCATAGCGGAACAATTAATCAATAATTTTCATAAAACCTTTTTAAGCATTGATAAAATAGCGGGTGAAGAATTCAACATAGCGGTATCCCATTCCTTGTTTCGTGATGGGATTTTGTCCATTATCCGAACTTGCCTGCCGATCTTTCTTATCACGGCAATCGTCTCCTTTTCGGTTATCCTGTTTCAGGTAAAATGGCAGGTATCAGGAAAGTTGCTACAGCCAAAATTCAGCAGAATCAATCCAATCAGCGGTTTTGCTAAAATTTTTAATAAGGACAAGCTTGTGGAGCTGATCATTTCCATTATTAAGATGGCGCTTATCTTTTATATCGTCTCGGATGCTCTGAAGGATCATTGGAGCCTACTGGTAACCTTATATGATATCAGTCTGCTCCAGGCGGTTATGCTGATTGGTGATACGGTGATTGACCTTGGTCTTAAGATCAGCATGCTGTTTCTTGTGATTGGTGTGGCGGATCTGATCTATCAGAAACTAAAGTATAAAAAAGACATGCGAATGTCGAAGCAGGAACTAAAGGACGAATTTAAAAACACAGAGGGAGATCCGCAGGTGAAAAGTAAGATCAAAGTCCGCATGAGAGAAGCCTCCCAGAGAAGAATGATGCAGGCGTTACCGCAGGCCGATGTTGTCATTACGAATCCGACCCATCTGGCGGCGGCGATCCGATATGATAAGGATACGGAGAATGCACCGGTGCTCATAGCAAAGGGTGCGGATTACCTTGCGCAGAAGATCAAAGAGATTGCGAAGGAAAACAATATAGAAATTGTAGAAAATAAACCCCTGGCAAGGATGCTGTATTATAATGTCGAGCTTGGAGCGGAAGTCCCTCCGGAGCTTTACCAGATGACGGCAGAGGTCTTAGCCTATGTATACGGGTTGAAAAATAGATAACCAGGAGGATTGGGTAATGAAGAAGAGTGATATTGCTGTCGGGCTGTATCTGTTAGCCGCAATCGTATTTTTAATTATACCTATGCCTTCTATTGTACTCGATGTGCTGCTTGCATTGAATATATCGATTTCACTGGTGATATTATTCAACGCAATGTTTACTAAGGATGTTCTGGGTATGTCCGCATTTCCGACCATACTCTTATTAACGACAATATTTCGTATTTCGCTGAATGTGTCCAGTACAAAATTAATTTTAACGACCGGTAATCCGGGTAATATTGTTAAGGTTTTTGGTGATGTGGTAGGCGGAGGAAACATTGTCATTGGTATCATCGTATTTATTATATTGCTTCTGGTTCAATTCATGGTAATCAACAAAGGTTCGGAGAGAGTTTCCGAAGTAACCGCAAGATTTACACTGGATGCTATGCCCGGTAAGCAGATGGCCATCGATGCCGACTTAAACACCGGTGCCATTACGGATGCGGAGGCAAAGAAACGCAGGGAGAAGATACAGGAGGAAGCAGGGTTCTTCGGCTCCATGGACGGTGCTACAAAGTATGTTAAGGGAGATGCAACCGCAGGTCTTATTATTACGGTGATCAACCTTGCGGGCGGTACCATTATGGGTATGACGAAAATGGGAATGCCTCCCAAGGAAGCATTTGAGCATTATGCCATTCTCACGATGGGGAATGGCCTCGTTAACCAGATACCGTCTCTTATGATTTCTTTGGCTACCGGTATTCTGGTTACGAAGGTATCAAAGGAAGCCGATTTTGGGGATATTTTGATCAAACAGCTTTTCTCGATTCCTAAGGTATTGTATATCGTTGGAGCAAGTATGATCGGAATGGGTGTCCTGACACCCCTGAATACCTTGATGTTTTTGTGCTACGGCTTGATCTTTATTATTAGCGGAAGAAGGATTGCAGAGAAGCTTGAAGTTAACGAGATTGAAAATGAAGTCTCCGAGGAAGAGGCTTCGGCAAATGAAATCAGAAAGCCGGAAAACGTTGCCTCACTTCTGCAGGTGGATCCGATTGAACTGGAATTCGGCTATGGAATCATTCCACTGGCGGATACCAATCAGGGCGGAGACTTATTAGACCGCGTTGTATTAATTCGAAGACAGATGGCTCTGGAACTTGGCTGCGTTGTTCCGATGATCCGTTTAAGGGATAATATTCAGCTGAATCCAAACCAGTATATTATAAAGATAAAGGGAATTCAGGTCAGTGAGGGTGAGATTCTGTTTGACCATTATATGGCTATGAATCCCGGTTATGTAGAGGAAGAAATCACCGGAATCCCAACCTTTGAACCGTCCTTCCATCTGCCTGCGATCTGGATTACAGAAGGGCAGCGTGAGAGGGCAGAGACGTTAGGCTATACCGTAGTAGATCCGCCGTCCATCATTGCCACTCATTTGACGGAAATCATCCGCAGTCACATTCATGAGCTGCTTACAAGGCAGGATGTACAGAATCTGATCAACAATATTCAGGAGGCAAATCAGGCGCTTGTAACCGAGCTGGTGCCGAAGCTGCTTAGCATCGGTGAAATACAGAAGGTGCTGCAGAATCTTCTGCAGGAGGGAATTTCGATCCGTGATCTGGTAACGATATTGGAGACGCTGGCAGATTATGCGCCGACGACCCGGGATACGGATGTGTTGACCGAATATGTACGGCAGAGTCTAAAGCATGCGATTTCCAGCAAATATTTCCCGGCAAATGAAATGACCAGTGTAGTAACCCTGGATCCGAAGGTGGAGCAGGAAATTATGAATTCGGTAAAGCAGACGGAGCAGGGGGCTTACCTTACTTTAGATCCTGCCGTTACAAAGGAAATTATCGATTCGGTGCAAATCGAGCTGCAAAAATTAGAAGATCTGGGAAAGAATCCGATCATTATTACTTCTCCGATTGTCCGGATGTATTTTAAGAGATTAACGCAGGACTATTTTAAAGACCTGATCGTGGTATCCTATAATGAGATCGATTCAAATGTTGAATTACAGTCAATAGGGATGGTGACGGTATCGTGATAATAAAGAAATTTCAAGCGAATACGGAAACGGAAGCTATCATGCTTGCAAAAGAGGAAATGGGAAAAGATGCGATCGTTATGAATATTAAGACGATCGCACCGAAGGGAATCTATAAGCTTTTTCGCAAACCTTCGGTTGAAATCACCGCGGCTGTGGATGACGCCGTGTCCTATAAGAATGACAAGCCAAAGGAGGAGCTGTTAAGAAAGCCCCGTATGAATTTTAACCCGGATATTATCTATGAGGACCGGGTCAAACCGGCAGGCTTATCCGGGAAAGAAACCTCCGGTGAGCCCTCTGCGATTGAGCAAAAACTGAATAATCTGCAAAATCTACTGGAAAAACAGCTGAATACAAAAGAGACGGAAGAACGAGAAGAACCGAAGGCGGCTGCCGAGGCAAATAAAAATCTTGCCTGCGTGCAATTGGTCTATAATCAGCTGGTATCCAATGAGGTGGATGAAATCTATGCCAACCAGATTATTAGCGAAATCGACGGGACCTTCCGTAGCGATGCCTCCATCGATAAGATTCTCGCAAGTATATATCAGAAGCTTGTGCTAAAGCTTGGGCAGCCCAAAACGATTGAGTTGGGTGAAAAAGGCCCCAAATTTGTATTTTTTATCGGACCTACCGGTGTGGGGAAGACGACAACGATCGCTAAAATCGCTTCCAAATATAAGATGGAGCAGAATGCAAAAATCGTTTTTCTGACCGCAGATACCTATCGGATCGCTGCAGTAGAGCAGCTGCGTACCTATGCCAATATTCTTGGAATTCCCATCGAGGTGATCTACACGGAGGAGGACCTCGAGCAGGCAGAGGAAAAATATGCGGATTATGACATCGTATTTGTCGACACGGCAGGCCGTTCCCACCGAAACAAGGAACAAAGAGATGACATAGAGCGCCTTCTGAATATTATTCCCGAAGAGAAAAAGGAAATTTACCTTGTTTTAAGCGCAACAACAAAATATAGAGACCTCATTAAAATGACGGAAGTTTATTCCGATATTACAAGTTACAATCTCATCTTCACAAAGCTTGATGAGACCGGCAGTGTTGGTAATCTGCTGAATATCCGGATGCTGACCAATGCGCCTTTATCCTATGTTACCTTCGGACAGAACGTACCGGATGATATTAGTAAAATTGATGCCCAAAGCATTGCGAAGAAACTTTTAAGGGGGCAATAGTATGGACCAGGCAGAGAAATTAAGGGAATTGGTCCGAGGTCAGAATGCTCCCAGGCAAACAGCAAGAGTGATTACCGTTACCAGTGGAAAAGGCGGGGTCGGAAAGTCCAGCATATCCGTAAACCTTGGTATTGCGCTAAGCCAGGCAGGAAAAAGAGTCGTCATCCTGGATGCAGATTTTGGTCTGGCGAATGTAGAGGTTATGCTGGGGATCCGTCCGAAGTTTAACTTGGCGGATCTTATTTTCCGCGGAAAAAGCCTGACGGACATCATAACGAGAGGGCCGGAGAACATCGGATTCATCTCGGGCGGCTCCGGAATTCAGGAGATGAACAATCTGACAAGGGATCAGATTATATATCTCGTTCAAAAGCTGACGGAACTGGATCAGCAGGCAGATGTAATTCTAATCGACACCGGAGCAGGAATTACCGATGCTGTCCTGGAGTTTATCGCTGCCAGCTCGGAAGTATTATTAGTCACGACTCCGGAACCAACTTCGATCACGGATGCCTATGCCCTTATGAAGACCTTGAAGCGCAAGGCGGATTTTTCTTCCGAAGATACGGTAATACGAATGATTTCAAACCGGGTTGCCTCGGAGGAAGAGGGCAGAGAGCTTTATGATAAATTAAGCGCAGTTGTGCATAAGTTTTTACATATCCGGATGGAGTATCTGGGTTCCCTGCTGCAGGAGGGAATGGTATCAAAAGCAGTAATCCATCAGAAGCCGGCTCTGACCCTGTATCCCAATTCCCATTTCTCTAAGAAAATCTATGAATTTGCAGATATTCTATATGAAAGGGAAGGGGAGCATAAAAAGGAGCGGAGTGGAATTGCGCAGATGATTTCCCGTTTCCTGCTTTCCAGAAGTAAGAGGTAAAATGAAATCATACGATAGACTTTGTTAGGGGTGTGAACAGTAACAAGAAGACGATTCCATATGAGAAATTAGTTTTGGTTTCGTTGAATTATAGCATATTGTATTGTATAGTATTAATTAGTTAGATCATTAATTTTCATGGGAGGGACGTAATGCTTCAGGATATATTATCAATTGGTGATAAGATTCACATAAGATTACTGGATCATACGGGTAAGCCGATATCAAAAATAAGGCCTTTCGTCAGCCAACTGGTGGATTATAGCGATGAGGATACCATCCATATCTCAGCCCCAATCATCAATAACCGGGTCTTCCTGCTGGAACCAGGCAGAAAATACAATCTTTGTTTTTATACAAATAAGGGTTTATATCAGTGCATCTGTGAAATTAATGAAAAAAGTAAAGACAATAATGTCGTTATTTTCAAGGTGAAACTTTCTTCTGATTTGGAAAAGGTCCAGAGGAGGCAGTACTATCGCCTTGAGATGGTTCATGAAATCGAATACCGTATCATTACAGCAGAAGAAGAACAGCTGAATCAGAAGTTGTTTCACAGTGCCTCGATCGATTCCGCCGAAGCAGCGAATTATCAGAAACGATTGAAGGAGCTGGACGATACATGGGAAAAGGCGACTATAAATGATTTGAGCGGCGGAGGTACAAGATTTAGTTCAAAAAATGTACATCAGCCGGGAGACAGGTTGAGGATACGATTAAATCTCATGAGTGACGACAAGCCAAAGAGGATGACGGTCGAGGGTGAGATTATAGCCGCCAACAAATTGATTCATCTTCCCGGAGTATATGAATACCGGGTGGAATTTAAAAATATTCGTAAAAGGGACCGGGAGGATTTAATTAAATACATATTTGAGCAGGAACGCCGCAGAAGGAAGAATGAAAAAGGCTAGATTGGAAGGGTATTGGCACAGGATGAAAAAAAATATTTTTATTATAGATGACTCTGCACTTATGAGAAGGGTATTATCTGATATAATAAATTCAGATGAAAGATTCCATGCGGCGGAGTTCGCTGCAAATGGCCTGGAAGCTTTGTATATAATGAAACACAGAGCAAAAGAGTTTGATGCGGTTCTTTTGGATATCACGATGCCCAGAATGAATGGAATTGAATT
>ENA-UOOK01001248-UOOK01001248.1-fermentation-metagenome-genome-assembly--contig:-NODE-1248-length-33652-cov-18.835491_pt1 | contig 33652 bp, 38 predicted proteins | sample MGYA00245777_ERZ724023 | MGnify/ENA primary metagenome ERZ724023 (study PRJEB28704, sample SAMN03018312) | fermentation metagenome | biome: anthropogenic terrestrial biome; feature: soil...
GCAGCTCGCGTTTGCCCTCTTCGCCGATGCCCGCTTTGCCAAGAAGCGTGTGAAATTTCTTGAGCAATACTTTTTGTTGTTTTTCCATTAATCCGTTCATCTAATTAAATTTATCAAAGTTATCGTATCCCTTTTGCCATATTATAAATTTCTCTCCACCGCCAAATCTGGACATGATCTCCGCCGCGTAGCCCCTCACCGATATTTTCACAAATGCATCATACCTGATACTCTTCGCGACATTGCCCTTTGGTTCCCGGCCGTCCGCATGGGAAATAAACACAAACAGCTTGTTTCGAAACTCTTCTTTTAGCGATACATAATCGGAATACGTCAATCCGGTGTACTGCACGCTATCTATAATCACCACGCGAGGGCTTTTCCGGCGTCGCAACCGCTCTTTCAACTCCGAGATGGGCTCTTTGTCCAGCAGGATGAAGTTGCGCGAAACTTCTGCCATCCCAACCGATATAATTGCTTCCTGCATCGACATCGAAAGGCCCTCTTCCAAAGAATTGTAAGCGACACGCTCGAAGCGAGCGAGGTATTTTGCCAACTGTAAAGCCATTCGCGTCTTGCCTGAAAAGGACGGTCCCCACATGAGCCAGGCACCGGTCAACTCTGGACGACCGAAACTCGCCAACCATTCGCCCTCAAAATCCAATACGGTGGGTTTGTATGACTGAATGTCGCTAACGCTTAATGCCCGTTTCAATCGTGCCATTTAAATACCTTTCAAATATCGTTTAAGCAGACTTTTTACTCGCGTGGATACGCCTTTTCACCCGCCGTAAATCACTTTCAGAATCATCAATTATACGATCGACCGTTTTAGTGTCGTTTACGCCGTTTGCAGCACACACGGAAGCGATATCTTCCGCAGACACTCCCGACAACTTCACGCACTTGCGCCCGACACGGCTCCAAATTTCGTTATACCCTTTTTTGTTCAGCTTAATACCGCGTTTCAGGCGTTTTTCAAGATGATTTGTCGCTTGCAGGACGATTCCGCACTCATCCTCCAACTGATTATACAAGGTGATAAAAAAGAACAGTACCTGATCGCTCAATTTGTCTGCTTCATCCAAAATTAAAAGCGGGGTTTCCTGCTTTTTCAGTCCCGAAACCACCTCGTGCATCATTTCGCCGACCGTATAACCGCTGTAATCCTTACCCATCACGGTAAGCAACTCGGCAAGGAAAAGTTTCCTATTCCAATACTCATTGCAGCAAAGAAGATATGCCCGCCGATTTGTCTCCTGAAAGTAGCGCGCAGCAAACGTTTTTCCACTGCCGGCATCCCCGATAACCGCCAAGACAAGGCTGTTTTCCTGTGCGTCACCGTAGATAAACATCAACTCGCTAAAATTCCTTGTTTTTACCACCGACCATTGCTCGGCAGTGTAGCCGATTTGTGCCGCTACATTACGCCACATTTCATCCTTAATCAGTTCCCAGTTTCCATTCACCATTTGCGACACAGTCGCCGAACTAACGCCTTTAAGTGATGCGGCGGCTTTGTTCTGACTGTCATATTTCGCGCAATATTCGCGCAGCCGGCTTACAATTCCTTGTTTGTCTAAAGTCCTTTTTTTCATACAATTGTTATTTAAAATTTTAATACCTATCGCTTACATTTTCGGTGTGAATATCGTCTATCTCTACTGCATCAATAGCCGATTCTTTAAGCCGGCGCGCTTGGCTTTTCACGTTTTTATGCTGCCCGGCACTGTCCGTTATCAATATGCGTTTAAGTGTTTCGTCGTCAATAGAGCGGGTTTCCTGAATATGTTGCCTGACGATGTTGATCGACTTCGTTCCGCGTTCGATCATAGTATCGGTCAATCCTTTGTTAAAGTCGCGTACACGTTTCAACTGTTCACTGTCGCCTTCTTTTTGATCAGTCAGTGCCATTGGTTGCACATACTTTTCTTCGAGAACAAAGCGCCGCGTTTCGTCATCATTTACGGCGAGCACGTGCGACAGGTCGTCCGGATCATACATCACCTTCCATTTTTCAGAAGCGAAATCACGGAATCGAACATCGAAGCAATCGTAATCGCGCCGTTGGCCCAAAATAGTCGGATGGAGCCCCGATCCCCGAAGCAAGATCGTGCGTCCGGTCGTTTCTCCGAAGTTCAGCAGGTAACTTTCTTGCGACAATTCGATCTTCTTACTTTCATCCATAGAATTCCATAATTCCATGTATTTTTCGATCTTTTCGTCCCGCTCACGTTGTATAATCATCTCAACCTGCGTGCATACACCCTCAAAATCCGGAAACGATGATTTATACTTATTCAGATATTCCGTGTTCGGTTGTTTATCACGATCCGAAGTGATGCCGAATCCCGACCAGTTAGGAAGCATTTGGCACCATTTTTTATTGATTGAATTGAAATAAGGCTCAATAATCTTTGCCTTTGCGTTCTTAGCACGCGCCGGTGTAACCTTTTTCGCCATCACCTCATAAATAGGCGTAAGGGTTTTAATGGAATAGCGGTCACTTTGTAGCTGATTTGCCCGATACATTTTTCCAAACAACTGGGCAGTATGTTGGGCCGCATTCCGAAGGGCCGCTTTCGTGAGTTCCGGGGTTTCGTGCGTTCCGACAGCGTATCCAATCGGATATTTACAGCAAGCATCCAAAACTACGACAACGGTCGGTCGATGGTGATAGGTTATCGTTTGCCGTTCTTTCGTTTCGCCAGTTGCTTTATCCTTATATTTCGATATGGTTACCTTCTGATAAAGTAATTCTACATCCCAACCGTCAAGCGTCCAATATATCATCGGATCATTCGGAGCGGAGCGTTTTACCTGCATCGCTTTTGTGTTCGAGAAAGCCACCGATCCGCGACGCCGTGCGTATATAGTTGTTTCGAGTTTTTTACGCCATACCCCTACCGCAGCACGGGTAATTTGTTTCCATCCCATCTGGCCCGCTATCATATTATAGAGTCGCGCTACTTGCGAATTGTCGAGATTATTAGGTGCCGCAAGTAATTCAGCTAAATAACTTTCCTTAACTTCGTCATCCACACTTGCGGCGTTGATATTCATAAAGTTTTTATGTATAAGGCTAACCAATCCTTCTTTTTTGTAACGTTTGTATCGGTCCTCCAAACGACGCGCGTTGGCAGGAAGGGTGTGCGGGTATTTCGTCCGGTCAAGGTTTTGTACACCTACAGCAATGTCGTCCCATTTGCGGGGTAGACGAGTACCGCGAGCGGCCCGGAAGGATTTTCTGTCAGCTAAAAGTGTACTGATAGCATCCAGCACGATCGCATTAGTGTAATATTCGATGCGTGTTTCTTTAGGTAAATTACGTCCATCAGCCAATAAATAATCCTCAAAGAATTTCGAAGCCTCGGCATTGTCTTTTATCCTTATTTCTATTTCATTTACGCGAGCCGCTTCATAAGGATCACACTTCATCAAATTTTTTATCGCATCTTTAAACCGCTCCGGAATACTATCATAAGCCACCAGGGCGGGAGTATTTCTACAACCCCGGCGAACAACGTTTATTTGATGTCTTTTCGCCATATTTCTGTATTGATCATCTGACATAATGCCATTATCAATCAGCCATTCGGCCTCAAAAACTAATATGTTGTTATAATAGTACATGTGTGTTATAAATTGTTCCTATGCGGGGAATCGAACCCCGCCGAGAACCGTTTAGGAATCCGCAACTCCAGGAAGTAACTCTTCCACGAATCGGAAAATAGCTTCGAGATTATTCCGTCTTTTTTGTAAATCATGCCCGGGATTCGTTATTCTTTCAACTTCAATCTGCCAATCAACCTGCGCCCATTCACGGCCAAGTTGGCGATATTTTTTCATCATTAATGATTTCAAATTGTCAATTCCATCTTCCGTATTGGCTATGCCAAATTCAGGAACTTCATCTCCGAAAAAATCAGGGAACGCCTCCACCAGCTTTCGTCTATTTGATTGATCGGCAAGATAGAATAGCTTTTGTAGTCCGACATAAAACGAACCCTCGCCAGTACGTGTTCCATTGTGCATTTGCATGAATACGCTTTCTGTTTCTGTTTTCATAAGTCATTTATTTTAAATTTACGTTTCAAATTATCCATAGCGCCACGACGATCTGCCCGGATTAAGATCGCCCCCGAGATAAGGAACCAAGCGATGGCTACCAGTCCTGCCCAGAACGGCGAGTTTTCCGTGTCGATACTCAGCCCAATAAAACTGAGCATAAAATTTACAAGAATGATTTTCGCTTTCATAGTCGCTTGATTTTATTAAGTTCAACTTCCACGCCGCCACGTTCGATAGCGGCTTTTCTGATCCGCTGCGCAAGCGGACTTTTCGTTCTACCTTTTAAGGCACTACGAATCGTTACAATACTGACATTAAATATCTTTGCCAGTTCTTGTCGGTCGCCATGTTTTGTTAAAATCTCACCCATATCTGTATTTATTAAATTTTTTGTACCTTTATCGCCACTTTCTAAACAGAAAGGATATGCAAATATATAGACATATCGCAACATTACAAAATATTTTTATAGATATTTTCCAATATGAGCGGAGATTTTTTCGATAGGCTTGATAAATATATTGATCACAAAGGGTTAAACGATAATAAAGTTACCGTACAATGTGGATTGCCTGTTGGCTCACTGGGGAAACAGCGAAAAGGAGGGCGCGGCCTGTCTGTTCAGAGTATTGCGAAAATACTACATACGTATAGCGATTTGAATTCCGAATGGCTTCTTACGGGTAAGGGAGAAATGCTTAAAGAAAGAAATTTAGCACAAAAAGTAAGTAATGAGGAATCTGCATTAAAAGAATTAGGACTAAACTGTGACATTAAACCCATCCCATTAGTCAATCAGTTAAGCGTTGCCGGCTTCGGTAATTCAGAATTCAGTATTCAAGAGCAAGACGTAAAAGAATATTATGTAGTGCCTAAATTCAGGTTTCGCACAATAGACTTCATGATTGAGATATCCGGATCATCCATGTATCCGAAATATAATTCCGGCGATGTGGTCGCCTGCACGATCATTAAGGAAAGCCGGTTTATCCAGTGGAATAAATGCCATGTTATTGCCACCCGTGAACAAGGTATTTTAGTAAAAAGGATAAAAGAGGGTAACGACAATGATCATATCCTTGCCATATCTGACAATAAAGAGTATCCACCATTCGAGATACCCAAAGAAGAAATAACCGGCATCGCCATCGTTGCCGGCGTGATACGTTTAGAATAACAATTTGGAAAAAGATATAAGATATAAAATGGAACTCAAAGAATTTATTAAAGAAACATTACTTCAGATTATTACCGGAGTTAGAGATGCCCAGACCGAATCAGCCGAATATGACGCAATTGTAAATCCCGCCAATATTGAAAAGGGTGATGTAATGGTTACTCATATTGATAATAATGTAAGGACTGTACAAAATATTTGTTTTGAGGTCGCTTTAGCCTCATCTTCAAGCGAAGCAACAAAAGCAGGGATTGGTGTAATGCTTGCATATATCGGCGGAGGAATAAATAAAAATACAGATGGCCAAAATTCTATAACGACAGGGATAAAATTTACAATACCTATAGCACTTCCTGCAATAGATAATAAAAACAAAGCATCATCACCAAATATATCATTTGGCACTCCTACCAATAGACACCGTTATTAATGTATGTAACAATTTGATTTGCTCTTTCCTCTGTATGTCTATAATAAGGGTCGAATTTGTTATTATTTAATAAGTCTCGCACAATCCTTTCACGTAGTCTTCTTTGTCGATTTTCGCGCAATTTAATTACAATATATCTCATAAGACAAGCACTTTTTCGTTATTAACTCCCACAAATATACAAATAATTCACTTATAAACAAATAATTACGCCAGTATATCTATGTCTAAATCATATACAAAAGTGGCAATATAGGGTATTGAAACATTTATTTTAACGTGTTTTTAACTGTTTATTGTGCAATATAGGGTATTTTACACGCTCGTTTTTATCTGTTTTTGACCACCCATTTGACCACCCATTTGACCACCCATTTGACAATTCATCATTTTTTTCGTCAAAAAAAGAGCCCCGAGACCACATCAATCCCGAGGCTACATCAATCCCCTATATGCCACTCACTACTCCCTGCAAAATCGCCCTCAAGTGCCTTGTGCAGGCTATTTAAAGGCGTTCTTTAGCATTCCTGATCCGATTGGGTGTGCAAGTTAAACCTAATACGAAAAATCGCTCAATTTTGTGTAATGTAATTAAAGCCGAATTAAAGCGAATTAAAGATGTTCGTACAATTCGTTTTTTTATTTGTGTTTTATATTTTGAAGGTAAATACCGTTTAATCAGTGTTTAATCTCTATTTATTCACTTTCTCTATTTGTACAATTCATTTTTACCCCCATATCATCGCCCAAAACAGAAAAGAAGGTACCGATGGAATATTGGCCGTTGCCAATGCCGAAACGTTGAAGAAAGAAGCTTCGTATGATGAAGAAATCGCTTTGTTGGATTGGCCGACCCATCTTGCCGTTTTAGATGAACAAAATATTTTCATCAGAGACAATAAAGGAGTGTATGTTTTCGACAGCACAACCAAACAATTGACCTTTATTGAAGGAACTAAAGGCGCGGCTAAAAACACGATGGCTGTAGCGGATAATAAAGTATTTGTTCCGGCCAAGAAAAAAATATTCGTTTTTGAGGCCGGCAAACATGAAATATCCCACACCATAGAGATGGATGCGGCCGTTAGCGGAGTCTTGAGATCGAAAGACGGAAATATTTGGGTGTCGACAACCGGTACGCCCCATAAAATAGCTAAAATAAACAGCAAGGATTACTCTATTATCCGTTCAAACGATATTACCATCGGTACGGTTAGCGCCGGAGTAGCGGCTGCTCCCGGCATTACCGCCAAAGGTGATACGCTCTATCATGGCGGATTGGGCACAAAAATATATCGCCATATTTTTAGTACCGGAGAGACAAAACTAATGGTCGATGCCAAAGACATGGTTGAAGATGCCAATATCGTTTATAACACCGTAGCCGTACATCCTATAACCGGAAAAGTATATATGAATACCTTAAAGGGTTTCAGTACGGATTATACAAACAACAGCATCAACGAGTTCGATTTTAGCGGGGAAACTCCTAAAATAACGGCCAGTTATAAAAATTACACCCGTTATCCGGCAGGCGTTTTCTTTTCTTCTAATTTCCAATAGAAGTTTCATTCAATCATCATTTCTTGCATAGGAGATAGCGTAACTTCCATCAGGTTACGCTATCTTGATTTTTCAAGAGGCGTGGCGGTGTTGTTCGGGGCGTTCGAACTGGCTGCCCGGCGGTTCCCGCAGTTACGGGTGCGGAATTGAACGATTCTATGATTCCGTAATTTTATTGCGTTTTACAGAATTTAATTGTAGGTTTGTACTACAATTGATATGAAATAAGAAAATATGAACGCTATAAGTTTGGAAGTTAGAAAAAGGAAGATTGTAGAAAATCTTTCCATTGTGGACGATATTTCTGCGATTGAACAAATAGAGAACATCCTCAAGAGTTTTACTTCTACCGTCAATCGCTTTACGGTAGAAGAACTGGAGGAACGAGCCGCCCGGTCGGAAAAAGCAATCGAAGAAGGGCGGGTATATACGGTGAATGAGGTTAGAAATAAATTAGGATTGTGAGAATTATTTGGACGGAACCGGCACGTGATGAACTTGAATCGATATATCAATATTTACTCGATATATTATACGGGGACACAAGCGGTACAAGCTTATTTACAGGATTGTGGGGGAAATAGTATATATTACCGATGTCTTCGATTGTCGTAAAAATCCGTCCTCTATGAAAGGATAATCGGTGTCTTCTATCATTGTCTTATGAATCCGATGATCTCAAACGGGGGTATATAGGATGAAGGAGGTTAGATATGTTATATCGACTACGCCATACGATTGCCAAGACGGATGTACCGGCTTATATCCGCGAGTATTGCGATGCGGAGCGTTTTATCGGATATTGCAGGCAATGCCCGCGTTACAATACGTATTGGTCATGCCCGCCGTACGGGTTCGATGTGGAAGAATACCTTACCCGGTATACGGATGTTATTCTTGTGGGTACACAACTCTTTCCCGATTCTTCTTTGCGTAGCGAATGTACCGATGCGAAACAGTCGACACGGATTACGTACCGGCTCATCGGGGAAGTGCGGCGCACGCTCGACAACCGTTTGCTGGCGTGGGAAAGGAAATATGCGCCGGCCCGGGCGTTCTTCGCCGGGGGAATGTGTTACCTGTGCCCTATGGAAGGCTGTGCGCGGGCAAGGGGATTGCCTTGCCGGCATCCCGATAAGGTGCGGCCTCCGCTGGAAGCTTTCGGGTTCGATATCGGAAAAACAACATCGCAGTTGCTGGGCGTCGAACTGCAATGGGGGCGCAAGGGGAGTTTACCTGAATATTTCACCCTCGTAAGCGCTCTCTTTACCAACTCTAAAGAGATCGATATCACTCCTGAAACGCTTTATTAGATAATGCCTGCGGCGATAGAATCTTCGCCCGAAAATACCGGAGGCGGTAAAATATCCGCTTAGATCATTTTGTCCGATGAAAGAAAAAAAGTTTTAAGATATATATTCTTCTAAAACTATTTGTTTAAATTTGCAGATTGTTGTAATCAAAAAAAATCAAATGAAAAAATTACTCTTTCTGATACCTGCCCTTTTGTTGTTGGGATGTGGTAATGACCCGGAAGTTGAACCGGATGAAGTAGGTCCGTTGAAAATAGAAATCGAAGGAAAAGCCTATCACTTTTTCCCTGAGGCTGTCGAAGCCGGAGTAGACGAGAATAATATTTCCGTTTTTGTTCATTATGCTACAAAAAAAACAGATCCTGCTTTTCCAGTGGGGTATGGTATTGGGTGGTCATTCAGCGATGGCCATTTTACCGAAGCTGTAATGAGCTATATTAAGGATGGGGAAAATTATGGCACCTATGATTTTAATCCGGCCGAAACGTTTTCTATCAAAAATTACCGGTTTGATCCCGATACGCGAAAACTTTCGTTCGATTATGAAGGTAAACTGCATGGAAAATCCCATGAATTAAAAACAAACTTGGGAAGTATAACAATTAAGGGAAGTATTGATCTGGACAATATTCCTCAGAAGTCGTTGCAATCGGATAAATCGTACGCGACGTTTCATGCCGGAAATTTCAGTTTTTACGGTTGTAAAAGGATTATGGGGTCAACTTCTGAAGCTACTTCACATCATCTTTTCTCAAATGATGGATATCGCTTGATGTTTATCTTCGATCGACCGTTTCCTCAATACGGGGCGACTTTGCCTCTAACGTATGAATTCGATGCACAATCGACAGGTAACAGGATTTCGTTTTTTCAGTTTACAGGAACACCCTATTCGTCGGATGTGAAGATTGTTATTAAACCGGAAGACTGGAAAGAGTATCCGTGCAGCGGATCGTTTACGATAGAAAAGATCACAGAAGATAGGATAAAAGGGACTTTCTCCATGGATATTCAAGACGGAGACAAGGTTATCCACAAGACGGAGGACGGCGAATTTTTATTCAGGAGCAAAAGTACATCTATGTAGAATATTTCCCGTTAGAGTGAATTTCCGGATTGGTGTTATACATGACGGGCACCGGTAAAGAGACTTGTATGCGAGGGGCGTTTAGACGGTTTTTTTTGCCGTACTCATCCGTTTGCACTATCTTTGCACGCAATTATCAAATAATTTTATATGATTCAGAAAGCTATCGTAACGATCGTATTTTTAGTCGTTTCCAATACGTTTATGACGTTTGCCTGGTACGGGCATCTGAAATTTCAACAAATGGATTGGTTTAAAAATATCGGTTTATTGGGTATCATTTTCATCAGTTGGGGAATCGCTTTTTTCGAGTATATCTTTCAGGTGCCGGCAAACCGTATCGGCTTCAACGGTAACGGCGGACCGTTTAACTTATGGCAACTGAAGGTGATTCAGGAGGTCATTACGCTGACGGTATTTACATTCTTCTCCGTCTTCTTTTTCAAAAACGAGGCGCTGCGGATAAATCATTTAATCGGATTTGTGTTTTTGATCCTTGCGGTGTATTTTATTTTTAAGAAGTGATCTTTCCCGATAATGTTGCTCCATAACGATAGTCTATATTTTACAGATAATACCTGCTTTGCTGGCGATCAGAGCCTTTAGCCTGTTTGCTAAATAAAGATTTAGATTGTTTGAACATCTCATTTTTTTTGAATACATTTGCGGCATGAGCGGAAAAGAGAAAATATTAAACAGATTTTTCAGCTATCCGACAGATTTCTCTTTCGATGAAGCGGTTGCATTATTGAAACTAATGGGTTTTAATGAAGTGAAAACGGGAAAGACAAGCGGTTCGCGGGTAAGGTTCCGCAATGATTCTTTGGGTAAAGAATTTAGAATGCATAAGCCTCATCCTGAAAAGATATTAAAGCGATATCAGTTACATGATATCAAAACACTTTTGCAGGAGTGTCATTTAATGGATGATGAAATGTGAAATCGAAAATAAAATAATCGTATGAAAGCAATAAATATCGATACATTAGAATATAAAGGATACACAGGGACGGTTGAGTTTAGCGTTCCCGACAAATGTTTCCATGGACGCGTATTGGGTATCAGTCATTTATTTACCTTTGAGGGGAATACTATTGAAGAATTAGAGGAAGATTTTAGAAGATGTATAGATGATTATCTATATGATTGCGAACAAGAAAACAGTAAACCTCAAGAACCGTTCAGCGGTACACTCAATATCCGCATCGGTGCGGAATTACATAAAAACATTGTCATACAGGCAAGAAAAAAGGGGGAAACATTGAATAGTTTCATAAAAGAGACGTTGCAAAAGGCTATATGCTGACAGCAAAAAAGTGATTTGCCTTATCTTTGCGTTTCCGAAAAAAAAGGAAGAACATGCTGACGAATATCTGCAATAAAGAGCCCGAAGGACTTTTTGCTACCCCTATCGTACAATAAGCGGCTTTTTGGTCGGATGTGAAAACCCGCCTGGGGGCCGATACGATCGCCATTAATTTCAAATCACGCAAAGAAAATTTGTTTCATCAGCCCCCAAACCGCGAAGTCGTTGTGGCGGATGTGTTGGTAGTTATACAACCGATAGGGCGCGATCACTGCGTGGCGTATGTCCCTTACGGGCCGGAGCTGGAGAACCCGATGAAGAGTTTCAGGGGATGTTCTTGGAGGAACTGTCCGAATCGCTCCGTTCGTTTTTACCGAAGAATTGCCTCCTTATCCGGTACGATTTGTGTTGGCAATCGTATTAGGCGAAAGAAACGGAACATTTCGACGAAAACGGCATCTGGAAAGGACATCCCGATATATCGGCTCAGGAATTGCGTTTTAATTTTAACACGGAGAACTGGAAATTCAAGAAGGCGGGCTCGAACATCCTTCCGGCGCATACGATCGATCTCGATCTCAGCCCCGACGCCGATATATTGCTTCAGCGCATGAAGCCTAAAACGCGCTATAATATCAAGTTGGCTGCCCGTAAGAGCGTTTCCGTAACCTCGAAGGGCATGGAGGGAAGGGACACGTGGCATGAATTATATAAGGAAACGGCCGTCCGCAACCGCATCCTTATTAACGAGATGAAGTATTCCGAGGCGGTACTTGCGGCCAAGGCACAAGATAGGCGTTCGCCGGCCGATGTGCGTTTGCTCATCGCTTCTTACGGCGATAGGCCCCTGGCAGCCATGTTTCTGGCCATTACCGGGTCGCGCGGGTCTTCCTTGTATGGCGCGCTTCGTCTTCGTCGCATCGTAACCTGATGCCGGCGTGTGCGTTGCAATGGGAAGTCCTCAAAGCCTCGAAAGCCGCCGGATGTACGCAATACGACCTGTTCGGAATCTCTCCCGTACCCGATCCGTCGCACCCCTTGTTCGGATTGTATAAGTTCAAATCGGGTTTCGGCGGAGACATTTATCACAGCCTCGGATGTTGGGACTACCCCCTCGATGAAAAACAATATGCTCTGTTCCGAGCTTCCGAAATGAACGCGCAGGGATATCACCTAAATTGAAAGTATATGCAAATAGAACGAGTGAACGTAATAGATGAAAAGGAATAACCGTAAAATCGGTTTCGGACAGCGTGAAACCAACCTCTACCGGTATTATTCGGGAGAAGGTCAAAGGGGAGGATGCTTTCCCGGAAAGTTTTTGTCCTGCCCCTTGTCCCTTAGTCCCTTAGTCCCTCCGTCCCTCCATCCCTCCGTCCCTCCGTCCCTTAGTCTCTCTATCTCCCAGTCCCTTATTTCTTATCCTGCTCATCTTTGTTGTCCGGTTTTCCGCCCCGGATGTTGATGATGCTGCGTGCATTCCGGTATTCGCCGTAGAACGTCGGATCGGATGCGCGGAACGGGAGCATCAGTATATCGATTTCGTTATGAAGCAATTCCATTCCTTCTTTTATTTTTGCTTTCAAGTTGGATGTGGCTTGTTTTCGCTGAGCGATGAGTGTTTCCCTGTCGGGATAATGCTTTGGAAACGATTCGGCAGCTTCTCCCAATGCGGTGATCTCGTCGGCGGTCGTCTTGAAAGGCACTAAAGCTTCGGCCAAGGGATTCGCCGCAGTGTAAATCGCTTTGGCCGTTACCGGCAAGTCGCTTTCGCGAATAGACTTCACTTCCGATAATGTCCGGTCGGATAACGATGCCAACTTGACGTCCTTTTGGGCGACGGCATAGGCATGCAAAGCATCACTAACCTTGATGGTGCGATTTTCCAAGTCTGCTTTTTTTAGTTGTTTCAACTTGGTTAATCCTTTTATATCGACTGCTTGCTCCTGCTGGTATTGACCGATATTGGTGTTGATACCTGTCAATTTTACATGCGCCTGCTGCAATGCCGGCATGTCGGCAATTTTTGTTACATTGACTGTCAGCAGGTTTTCAACAGTATGCAAGGTATTGGAATGATTTATTTGATCACGTGTCATAGTTGTCTGTTTTTTATTTAAAAACGTTTTAGGATGAATTATAATTCTGTTATGAATCCGGATAACGATTATTTGTCGGTCCGGAGATGCCGTTGTGGCACTCAGAGATACCATTTGATGATCCCGAGATGCCGTCCGGTGACCCCGAGATGTCGTCCGGTGACTCAGAGATGTCATCCGGTGACTCAGAGATGTCATTTGACGACCCGGAGATGCCATTGTGGCAGTCGGAGATACCATTTGATGACTCCGAGATACCGTCCAATGACCCCGAGATGTCATCCGGAGACTCGGAGATACCGTTTGACGACTCGGAGATGCCATTATGGCAGTCGGAGATCATGTCGGAACGCTCGGAGATGGTCTGTGATGATGGAGATTTGCCGCCGTATGATGGGCTGCGACGCCAGCATCGGTTAAAACCGGCGGCGATGTATGGGCCATTTAATAGGTGTAAAGAATAGTTTCATATCCTACAATAATTAAGTTTATTGATTTACGGTGTGTCGTATATGAAACGGCAGGCATCGATGTTTAACGGGGCAAATATAGCTGTTTTAGATTATATAAAAAACAAATTCGTGTTAATTTTTTTATAGGATTATCCGTAATGTGTCAGAAGCCTTTTTTATCTTTCCCCGGCTACCCCCTCGTCCTTCCGATACTCCCCCGGTTCCATCCCCGAATCCTTCCCCGACAGGAAGGGAAGGATGGACGGCCGCGGATAATACATAGCCCGCCGTTCTTTCTTTTTTTTGGAAATTTAGATAGAGGCTGAGGCGAGGAACGGGCGGCAAATGCGATCTTCAAGATGACGGAAGAAGTCGGATGTCGGACAATTTTTTATATTATACGGTTTGATAAATAAATTCAATAGATAATTTTTTTATCTATCATGAAAAATAATTAACTGATAAATAAATGAATATGAAAAATAGTGGAAAACTTTTTTATTTTTACATGTTATAAAGTTGATTTTTATTGAAAACATTTTACTATGTTTGTCGTTGTAATATCTCGCAAGATTTGAAAAGATATTCCGTACCGACAGGACGACAAAATAAAATAGTATACAAATGAAAAAAGTAGTGAAGTTTGAAAAAGACGATTGCAATCCCTGCGTAATGGTTTCGCAATTTCTGGAAAAGAAGCACGTGGCCTTCGAAGCCGTCAATCCTTTCAACCGCCCCGAATTGGCGATGAAGTATAAGATACGCGCCGTGCCTACGACGTTGTTGGTGGAAGAAGATGTTGAATTGGAACGCGTGGTGGGATATGATCCGGATAAATTGAATACGTTAGTTGCCCAATTATGATTATTTACTACGACAGTAAAACGGGTAATGTGGAGCGGTTCGTGCGCAAATTATCGGCTTCGACCGGATGGGATTGCGTGAAAGTGGCGGATGCACCGGTTGTTTCGGAGAAAGGGCATTTAATTACCTATACTACTAAAATAGGGTGTGTCCCTGCATCGACCGAACGCTTTTTGCAAGAGAATCATCCGTATGTTCTTTCCGTCTCGTCGAGCGGAAACAGGAACTGGGGCCCGAATTTCGCCCTCGCCGCCGATAAAATTGCCCGGCAATACGGTATTCCCCTGCTCTTTAAGTTCGAACTGTCCGGATTGGAGCAGGATTTACAGATATTTATCGAGAAAGCGGTCAGCTATCGGAACAGGGGCAGATTAGTAAATTAGCAAATTAGCAAATTAGTAAATTAGCAAATTAGTAAATTAGCAGATTAGCGGATTAGCAGATTAGGGAATTAGATTATGAAAGTCAAAAACTGGATATTGCTCAACAACCAGGTAATGGTTAAGAAGGATGACGAGTTTCAATTTGAAAAAGATAAAGAAGCCGTCCGTTCGTATTTTCTGGAATATGTCAATAAGAACACGGTGTTTTTCTATACATTGAAGGAAAAAATCGATTACCTCATCGAAAACAAGTATTATGAAAACCTGCTCGAAGTGTATTCTTTCGAAGATATCAAGCGGGTGTATGATTTGATGTACGCCAAGAAGTTCCGCTTCCCGTCGTATATCAGCGCGTTTAAGTTCTTCCAGAATTACGCCTTGCGCGACGACAGCGGCGAGAAGTTCCTCGAGCGCTATGAAGACCGGCTGGCGTGTACCGCACTCTACCTGGGGCACGGTGATATCGATCGGGCATTGGAGTATGCCGAATTGTTTATCAACCAGGAATATCAGCCGGCGACGCCGACCTTCCTCAATGCCGGAAAGAAACGTTCCGGCGAGCTGGTGTCGTGTTTTTTGGATGAGATAGGCGACAGCCTCAACGGCATCGGCTATGCCATCCATTCATCGATGAAACTATCGTCGATAGGAGGGGGCGTATCGTTGAATATTTCCAAGCTTCGCGGCCGTTCGGAAGCCATAAAGGGTGTCGAAGGCCGTGCGAGCGGGGTTTTGCCCGTGATGAAGTTGCTGGAAGATGTGTTTTCGTATGCCAATCAGCTCGGGCAACGTCCCGGCGCCGGAGCGGTTTATCTGAACGTCTTCCATTCCGATATCGAGGAGTTTCTCGATTGCAAGAAGATCAATGTGGATGAGAAAGTACGCATCAAATCGTTGTCAATCGGCGTGGTGATTCCCGACAAGTTCATGGAGCTTGCCGAAAAAGACGAACCGTTTTACGTCTTCTATCCCCATACCGTCTATCAGGCATACGGCTGCTATCTCGACGATATGGATATGAATAAGATGTATACCGAATTGATCGATAATCCCGCCGTGCGCAAGAAAAAGCTCAATGCCCGCCTGTTGCTGGTGAAAATAGCCCAGACGCAGAAAGAAAGCGGCTATCCGTATCTTTTCTTCAAGGACAATGCCAACCGCGAACATGCGTTGAAGGATATCGGCGAAGTGAAATTCTCGAATCTTTGCACCGAAATCATGCAGTTGTCGGAAGTATCGGAGATTAACGATTATTACGAAGAGGATGTCATCCGCCGCGGCATTTCCTGCAACCTCGGGTCGCTGAATATTGTGACGGTCATGGACAATAAACGCATCGCCGAAGCGGTGAAGACAGCCGTCAGTTCGTTGACGACCGTGACGGATATTTCGAATATCGACATTGTGCCGTCTATCAAGAAAGCCAATGAAGAGTTGCACAGCGTGGGGCTGGGGGCGATGAACCTGCACGGCTTTTTCGCGAAGAACTTTATCTCGTACGAAAGTACCGAAGCGCTCGACTTCTGCAACGTGTTTTTTATGATGATGAACTTCTATTCGCTGGAGCGTTCGATGGAAATAGCCCGGGATAGGGGAGTGACGTTTAAGGACTTTGATAAGTCGGAATATGCCAAAGGGACGTACTTCGACAAATATCTCGAACGGAATTATCATCCGAAAACCGAACAAGTGAAAGCGCTTTTCGAAGGTATTTATGTTCCTTCCGTCGACGACTGGGCGCGCCTGAAAGAGCTGGTTATGCAGCACGGCCTGTATCATGCTTACCGGTTGGCGATAGCGCCCAATCAATCGACTTCGTACATTATGAGTTCGACGGCTTCGGTGATGCCTGTGGTGGATACCATAGAGGTGCGCGAATATGGCGACAGCACGTCGTTTTACCCCATGCCTTACCTCACCAACGACAATTATTTCTTCTACAAATCGGCTTACGATATGGATCAGATGAAGGTGATGCGGTTGATCTCCGTCATTCAACGGCATGTCGACCAAGGCATATCGACCATCCTTCACACGAAGAGCAGCGATACGACTCGCGATTTGGCTCGATATTATATTTATGCTCATAAGATCGGACTGAAATCGTTGTACTACACCCGCACACGGAAGACGACGGTGGAAGACTGCGTTTCCTGCTCCGTTTAATTATCAATTACAAATTACAAATTACGAATTACAAATTACGAATTACGAATGACGAATTACAAATTACAAATTACAAATTACAAATTACGAATGACGAATGGACGGAGTTCCGTCCGGCGACTGGCAACCGGAGACTGAAGACTGAAGACCGGAGACCGGAGACCGTTGACAATAATAAAGCATTATGAAACAATTTAAAGCCGTAAACTGGAATACTCCCGAGAACGATTATGTGGAAATGTTCTGGGAACAAAACTTAAAGCAATTCTGGATCGATACCGAGTATATTCCCTCGAAGGATATCGATTCGTGGAAGTCGCTCTCGCCCGAAATGCGGGAAGCCTACAAAAAAGCATTGGGCGGACTGACGCTGCTCGATACTTTGCAGAGCCATACGGGCATGCCCAAGCTCATCGACCACATCGACGGGTTGCAAAACCGGTCGGTGCTTTCCTACATGTGTATGATGGAGGCGATTCATGCCAAATCGTATTCGACCATTTTCACTACGGTGACCACGAGCGCCGAGATCGATGCGGTCTTCGAGTGGGCGGCGAGTAACGAGCAACTCCAGTTCAAGGCCAAAACCATCGATGCCCGTTACCGGAAACTCGACAAGGAGAACGTTTCCAAAGAAGATATATACGTGGCATTGGCCGCTTCCGTTTTTCTGGAAACATTCTTGTTTTACAGCGGATTTTTCCTTCCTTTATGGTTGGCGGGGCAAGGGCAGATGATTGCCAGTTGCGACATCATCAAAAAGATTATTGCCGATGAGTCGATTCACGGCGTGTTCGTCGGCTTATTGGCGCAGGAGATATTCGATACGTTCAGCGACAAGAAAAAAGAATCGCTCCAAACCGGTCTGTATGCGTTGATGGATGTGCTTTATGAAAACGAATTGAAATATACCGATCATGTTTACAGTGATATAGGACTGGGAGCTGAAGTAAAGGAATATATTCGTTATAATGGCAACAAGGCGTTGATGAATCTGGGTTTCGAACCCCGTTATGAAGTGGGGGAAGTCAATCCGATCGTATTAAATGGGTTGAATGTGGAAACAACGCAGCATGATTTCTTCTCGAAGAAATCGACGAACTATGAAAAGACGTTAGAGGTCGTTCATCTGCATCATGATGATTTCAATCTGGAGAAAGAGCTGCAACTGGATATTTAGAAACCGTTCATCCTTTCCTATTTTCCCAGATAAACGCCGCTGCCTTCAAGTTGTATTGAGGTCAATGTGGGAGGCTATCCGTAAAATAATTTCTTTTATTGATGTTAAATATCAAAAGAATAAGTTCCAAAATCAATATTTATAGTATTTATCTGTAACGTTTATGTATCTTTGAACAATTAAATCAGAAACCCGGAGAAAACGAATGAAATAAAAGTAAGGGAATAGTAATAAGTTTATTCCATCCTGAAAACCGCCTTTCTCTTTTAAAACAGGATAATATTGATTTAGTCGATTAATACTTCCTGAGGAGGTATTATTTTTTCGATTAACGAAATAATAAATCGAATGGAACATAAAACACTTATCCTCTTTTTTTACCTGTTTACACTTTTGGCCGGGACGCTCTTTTTTATTCCCGCTGTATTTGTAAACCGGTTCACGACTGCCCCAGCGGTATGGATGCAGGCGGGAGTTGGAATAGGATTGTTGGGATATGTTTTGTTGAATAAACCACGGATTTCCGTTCCTCCGAAAGAATTTCTTATCCTATTGGCAATAGCGGGCTTATACCTCTTGTCTCGAATCCTTTGGAGCCTTGAAAGCCGCGTAACTGTCCTGACGCTGATTGCCGCTTTCTTTTTATTCTATGCCATCGGAATACAGAAGCGATTATTTATGCTTTTCTCTCTATTGGGGGCCATGCTTGCTTTATGGGGATTGGGACAATATGCCGGATTGTTGCCTTCCTATCACGGTGTTTTTCCGGTAACCGGCCCGTTCGACAACCCGGCAGGGCTATCGGCCTCGCTGGCCTTGTTGTTACCGTTTTCATTATACGGTTGCACCCGATCATCGAAGAAGTATCGTTTGCTTTTCATAGTTGCCGCCTGCCTGACAGGATGTGTGATTATACTGTCACAGGCACGAGCGGCCATTTTGGCTACAATCGTTATCCTCTGTTTCTTTTTCATCCGTTTCCTCTCCAAGAAAAAGAGATCCCTTTCACTTGTTCATTATTTCGTTATATCCCTGGCAGGAATCGGTTTGATTGCCGGACTGGCTTTCCTGAAAAAAGATTCCGCCGGCGGCCGGCTGCTTATCTGGAAATGCACCGGGCAATTGATTGCCCGGAAACCGGTATTCGGATTCGGTCACCACGGTTTCACGGCAAATTATATGAATGAACAAGCCGCTTATTTTACGCATCATCCCGATAGTCAATACGCTATGCTGGCCGATAACATCCGGCATCCGTTCAACGAATACCTGAAGTGGCTGACCGACTACGGAATTGCCGGCTTTTGCCTGATTATTCTATTGATTGCTATTCCGTTATACCATTCAAGGAAAAATCATTCTCCGGAAGCGGCAACGCTGCGGTTAAGCCTGCTGTCGATAGGTATCTGCGCCTTGTTTTCCTATCCGCTGAATTACCCGTTCATCCGGTTGATGACGGTCATGATCCTTGCTTTTTTATTAGCTGCCGGACAAACGCAACAAACAGCAGTTCCGAATAACGGGTGGTTAAAAGGAGCAGTATCCCTGTTTTCATTGGCCCTTTTATCCGTAACCGTTTATCAGGCTTTTTGCGAACGGGAGTGGCATACAATAGCGCATCGATCGTTAAGGGGGCAAACCGGGGAAATGTTACCGAGGTATAAATCGCTCTATCCCCATTTGCGAAAGAATGAATTGTTCCTGTATAATTACGCGGCAGAGTTAAACGTGTCGGGACATTATACCGAAAGTTTGCAGGTAGCACACGAATGCGAAAAACGGTGGGCGGATTACGACCTTCAAATGCTCATGGCGGACGATTGCCTGCAATCGCAGCCGTACGGCAAAACGGAGACTCATCTGAAACAAGCGGCGGCCATGTGCCCGGTAAAGTTTATGCCGCTGTATCGATTGGCAGAGTTTTATAAGACAACCGGCCGCAACGGGGAAGCACGGAAGATAGCGCAAATAATTACGGATAAAAAGATAAAGATACCTTCTCCGATAATCAACAGCATTAAGAACAAAATGCAGAATTTATTAAATGAACCGGATAGTGTGAATGATTCACCACAAAGGATTACATCCGACAAAACAACAACAAGCTATTTCTCATGGCAGGAACACCTTTTGAAGGACAGGCCTCCGAGGGCGCTCCTGCCTACGTGAGGATAGGCGGCAAAAAATAAGCTTTCTATTCCGGTAAGCCGCCTGCCATAGGATTGTACCAATTAGTTAATTGATTCATGAAAAGGAATATAGAATAATAATAAAACAAACTCATTTTAAAACAAATCAATATGAAATCCATTTTAAAAAATAAAACAAACAGTATAGTTGCATTAGTAATTCTAACCGTGAGCATTATTTCTTTAGGAATATTTGCGCAGGGTTGTAGTAGAGAAGATAATTCCTTTCTTTCATCAACTGAAGACGAATCATCATTTCTCAATCTGGAAATGCCTAAAGATCGTGCATTTTCAAAGGAAGAATCAGAAATTTTGAATAAAGCTTTCCAAAGAATACATCCATATATGATTATTGAAGATAATACATGCTATTTAACCATTCATTCACCCAAAGCAGTTAATATGTCTGTAAGTTTGTTTTCTCTGATCGAACAATCAGTAGCCAATGCTAATATGCAATACGAAATGTATAAACTTTTTAAAGAGAAGGATGTGAATATCACGATTAAAAATCCATTTGAAATAAATCCTCCCATTATTCGACTGAGAGCTTCAAGTGAACTTGAATACTATGGAGCGTATGGATATACAATGGCTTATACATTGACTGATAGCGAGGTGACAACAGTAATAAATGCTTTACGAGGTGCAAATGGGTCAACCAATGCTTTTGTAGGACTAATAACTAGTGCGTTTGGTGGCCCCACCTCATTTATTGCAACAGCTTTAATTAGTGCCTATGCCTATTTAAGTGATTCAAAATTTGCATCTATTCAGAACGAATATGCAAGGTCCGGCTCTACATCCGGAATAACATTAAGAGAATACACTTCGACTCCTCCTGGGTATGGAGTAACCTTTAAAACTTATAGTGCATCATTTTGATTAAATTAAGTGACGTGAAAAAAATACTACCAAGGCTGGGAGGATTAATTGCAATACTTTTATTTGCTTTCTTTTTTATTAAAAATCCTTTAGATAAAGATTTTAATTTAGTATTAATGATGGTAATCTATACTTTACTATATATAGTAATAGGTATTGTATGCAAGGATATAAAAGGGGAGAAGCAGATCGGCGTTATTGCAGCATGCCTCATTATGTTCATTGTATATTTTATATTATAAATATAAATTATATCGATGCTTCTCCGGCAGTTTCAATACTGCCGGAGAAGTAAAACTTAAACTGTTGTATCGGTTAACAGAGCTTTACAAGACAACCGTTCACAACGGGGAAACACGGAAAATGGCGCAAATGATTATAAGTAAAAAGATAAAGATTCAATCCCCTGTAATCAACAGCATTAAATGTAAAATGCAAAAGATGCATTGGATATGTACAACAAGTATAAAGATGATTGGAATTACTCTTGCGCCGAACTGCAAATAGAAAATGACGGAAAGAAAAATAATGTCTATGTAAGAAAATGCTCATAAATTTATGGAAAAAATAAGAAAATATGTTTGGATTGGATTGTGTACGGCTTTTATCGTTTGGCATATCGTTTCATTAATTGCTTTTGGTCATGCTAACGATGTCCGGTTTATGGGTACCATGTCGAGCGTTACGTATATCTTAGTATTTTTGACAGCCATCTTTCACGAACTGAAAGTAAACAAAAATCTGTTGTACATAATGCTGGCGTTATCTATATTAGTGACTGCATACACCGCTATTTTCACGAAACTTATCGTTTAAAAAAATATAGCAGTTGAATGAAAAGGTGGATGAAAAACGTTTAATGATTTTGAGGAGGCTTACCGGACTCTGTCTTTGTTCGGTAGCCTCTTTTAAAGAAATAATCGAAACGCATCACAATAATAAATGAGGCATGATGAAAATGGATATATTGCTTCGGAAGTTTACATTATCAAGAGAAAAATCTCTTTCGGAGCGGACTCAATAATGAATAATCACTATGTTTACGAAAACTGTTTTTTATTATTTACGAAAATCCTCTTTTATAGTAGGTTTATTTCTTTATACACTAGTTGATGGCGCTACTCTTAGCGCCCAATATGCAGTGTCGGATGGATTGGACTCGATTGAAGCCATATTTCATATAAAATACGAAATACCGAAGGATTTTAAGGACCTCAATACCGTACAATCGTGGAAACCGAACAAATCTTCTCCCGGGGGTACGTTTTGTTATGTTTTCGAATCCAAAGACAAGCAATGCAGGGTGTTATATAATGTATTTCCAGCATACCCCGAATGTACATGTTACACACGCGATAAAATATATCGCGAATTAAAAAGTGTGTTGGATACAGATGATTTCATATTGAATGACTATTTACATATTTTGTCCGTCAATGAAGCGCAGGCAAGGTTCAATGCCGATTCGGTTTTTTTCTACAACGTTCCGACAGTTGCATTTAATATGGGTGCTGAGATATTTACCCATTGTACCCGAATGTTTATTACCAAGCCGAATAAGCCGGTATTGGATTTTGTCTGGTATTTTACAGATGAGGGTAAGAAAAAAGAAAAAAAATATTTACAAAAGATCAGCAAACGTATTTGGTATAATGATGGTGATTGGAACGTGGATGATCGAAGATGGGAGGAATGGATGAAAAAGCATTTTGAAGAACTCACTAATAAGAATTGAAGATAAATAATGGATATGAGGAAAATATTAATTGCGTTCATCATAACGTTCGGAATATTTTATTCTTGCTCGGAATATGAGAAAAACAAGAGTGATAGAAATGACCCGAAGAAAGAAGTCCAGCTCAATATGCAGAAGTTGTTAATGACTCCCGATAGCCTGCGTTCAGCTAAAGAGAGGGCTTTAATACAGCAAATCGAAGCTACTATTTATGAGCATTGCGTCATAAAAAACGGAAGATTGGAGTTGACTATCAGCAAGAAAGAATGGACGGATATGGGTGTAAAAGAGGAAGTTTATGATATGTTGAAAAAAGAAATCAATGATATAAATAATTATATGGACACAACCACTTTTTACAAACAACTTCTTTTAGATTCCTATCGGTCTGCGCAACAGGAGTATCAAGAGAAGAACAACTCCCTGCATTCGGAATAGTATTTTTGTTGAACCAATGAGAAAAAGAGTTTTTTCAATTTTTAATTCTATGAGAGGTTTGTTGAATGTCACAAATGTTCAACAACCTCTTATCATTGGAATATGCAATTATATCCAGAAACGATGAAATGTTTTTCGTGGCTTTTTATAGAATACGACTAAAAAGAGAATAATGGATGAAAAGTAAATATGACATTCAAATACAATTATGTCAAGTATTTGATAACAATAAAGAACAATTGATTAATACAAGGTCAATAGACGTAGAAATACAGACAGAGTTATCTGAAATTATGGGTGAATTATCGTCCAAATCATTAGATATGTTTAAATCTTATGGCATTAACTATTCGGATATTGGACAATATGTTGATGATAGAAACGATCCTCGAATAGGCGTTATGGGAATGGTTTTTCTTCATTTACTGGAACAAAATAAGGTTCCACAAAATAATATTGTCAGATTAAGAAGTTCTTCTCCTGAAGAACAGGAGTTTTCATACGGCCAGGTAATGGATTGTTTAGGTAGAGTTCTTTTAGGTGCAGAGATTGGAGAAATTTTTGCAGGTGGAGCTGCCAAAATAACGCTAAAAGGAGCATTAAGTATTGCGGGAAGAGTCGCGGCCCGCACTCTTGGTGTTGCGGCAGCAGCTGTTGCTGTAGTAGATTTTGGAGATTGTATGGGACTATATAATATATGGTAATACCTATTATATTATGAAAGGTCGAGAAAAAGAGATACTATTCTCAATAGTATTTTTAATTTTATCATACTATATCTTCACAAGGAAGGCTTTTTTGTCAATTAGAGGGAGTGATTTATTTTATCATGTCTTATTTATTATCCTGTCTTTATTTATTGGGATAAGCAGCATTATTGACTTGCGACATTTGGAAAGAAAAAACATGAAAAGCAAGATAAGTCTTTTATTTTGCTTTGTTTCTTCTTTGATTTTTATTGGCGCAAATATTTATTATCTTCTTGCCTAAGTGAAGATTTATATTAGAAAAAAGTAATAGGGTATGAACATTAAAGAACAATTCAGGGTAGCTTGGCCGTTTGCTGTCGTAGTCATCATATTTATTGTACTTATCGTACTTTCTCTTAATAAAATATATGATGTAAGCGATACTTTATTCGGAATAGCTTACCTGCTTTTAGCTGCAAGCATTACGTATGCCAGTATTGCAGCAGGGAAAAGATTCCAAGATAAAGGGAAATACGCTACCTGCATCCGCATTATATACGGAGCTGGACTCCTTTCAGGTTTATGGATATACGAAGCTATTAACTATCTGTTTTAATTTATTATAGAAGTTTACCGGATTACGTTTTTATCCGGTAAGCTTTCTTATAAAGCTTAAATAAATAGGACAAAATGATGAAATCAATTTATAAAAAAATATTACTAAACTCGTTAGGTTTTATATTATTTGCTGTATGTTTTATATACGCAAATAGCAGCATTGCCCAAACGCCCCTTACTACTTGGCAGGAGCATTTAGAGTACGCAAAAAATAACTTTGGCGGATTGAACGAGGGAGATGCAAGTCATCTGAATTTAATAAACTATGTTTATAAAGGAGTAATAAAGTCCGAAATAGATAAGAATAAGGTCATAGGCTCTTTGCTTTCTTTCGACGCACCCGTTGTTATGCATTTACCTCCCATAATTAGAACGGATACCATCATAATGGGCGACTCCATTGTAATTCAGAAAAAAAGTTTTCCAAAATTTGAAATAGCAACAATTCGTGAATGGATAGAAATTGCAGAAACTACAGGAGAAGAAAACCCTGTTATATTGATGAAGCGACAACTGACACAACTAATTCAAATTGGCTTTGAATATCTGGAATTGGAATGGCATTATAAGGGGAAGACATTTCATTCGATATGTATTGTATCGAATAAAAATGAAGGCGTTATATATGAGCCTATAGGAGGCAATATTACCATAGGTACGAATATAACTATTGAAAAGACAACAAAATATTAATTACAGATAAACTAAAAATCAATATTTTTAATAATCACTCATTTAAAATATTTCAAAATGAAAAAGACATGATAAAATCTACCGTTATTACTTTTCTAATTTGCCTTGCTACATTTTCCGTCGGATGCAGCCATAAAGAAAACAACAGTTTGGAAGAAGCCTTATCCCTTGCAGGTGAAAACAGAACGGAACTGGAAAAAGTATTAAACCATTATGCCGCCGATCCGGCCGATAGCCTCAAATACCGCGCGGCCTGCTTCCTTATAGAAAACTTACCCGGACATTTTTCCTATAAAGACACCTCTTTTATCAATGCATATCATAATGCAATCGATTCCGTGGCTGATTTATATTATAGAAAAGCGGAACACGATTCCATTTTCGAAACTACGGCTGAGAAATACTCTAAGACTTTGGATTTTGTAGAAGATATTCACATTCTCGCAGGGGATTACCTTATCATGAACATCGATAGTGCTTTTTCCGCCTGGCAGAATGGTTCCTGGGCAAAACATGTTGACTTCGATGAATTTTGCGAATATATTCTTCCTTATAAAATAGAAGAAAAACAAACCCTCGATAATTGGCGCGAGTATTTTTCAGAATCCTACGTTAATAAGGCATTACAGGTTTTACAGTATAACGATATGCATAAAAACTTGGCATATAGAGCGTGTCAAGAAATTATCCATAGCATTCAAGATTCGATAAAAGTTGTTATCAATTATAATCAGGACATTCTTCCCATACGCAAAATGAGTACATTAACTCGAATCCCTTCCGGACCTTGTGACGACTATAGCGTTTTGGTAACTGCTATACTCCGGGCCAAGGGGCTGCCTGTTGCCATTGACTATACGCCCCAATGGCCTTTCCGGAATATGGGACACTCTTGGAATGTGTTGCTTATCAACTACGGAAAAAATGTGATGTTTAACGGGATCGATCCTTTTATTCACAATTACCTCCGCGACGACCATCCCATGGCAAAAGTCTTCCGTCGCACATACAAAGCCAATGAGGAACTAGTAGAACTGCTTCATACCGAAAAGAATGTTCCTGAAGCCTTCAAGAATCCTTTTATTCGTGATGTATCGACCGAATACCTCAAAACCGTGGATGTGGAGATTCCTGTAAAAGAGAAAAAGCATAAGTATGTCTATCTGGCCGTTTTCGATAACGTTAATTGGTTTCCCATTTACTGGGCTAAAGTAGAAAAAGGGAAAGCCGTATTCCGGAATATGGGTAGGAATATTACCTATTTACCTGTAGCGTATGGTGAGTCTGGAATTATTCCTGTAGGTAATCCTATAAATCTGAATCCCCGTGGAGAGATCCGCTACCTGAATCCTGACTTTACTGCTTGCGATACGTTAACTCTCCGTCGTAAATATCTTTTATTCGGGGCAATGTATAGTTTTATGGATAACATTTTGGACTTGAAAGTGCAAGCTTCAAACAGTTCCTCTTTCCGGAATGCAAAAGTGCTTTACACGACTAAAGATTATTTGCGAAGCGCTGGAGAGATTCATTTCGAGGATCAACCTGCTTACCGCTATTGGCGTTTTTATAAAAGCACGCCTAATGGCGGAAACTTTAATATTGCAGAGATCATGTTCTTTGAACCGGATTCTATCCGTCCTACTTATGGGAAGATTATCGGAACGGAAGGATCTTATTATAACCGGGAAAAGGAAGGAAAAGAAGCTGCTTTCGATCATGACGCCCTGACTTTTTTCGATGCGCCGTGGCAAAAGGAAAATTGGGTGGGCATGGATTTCGGGAAACCTATTCCGATAGAAAAGATCATCTATTATCCGCGAAGTGATGGAAACTTTATCGAGTTGGGGGATGAATATGAACTCGTCTACTGGCACGGCGATGGGTGGCAATCGTTAGGCAAACAGACGGCTAATGATATATCCCTAAAGTTTGCAAACTGTCCGTCCAATGCGCTTTTTTTGTTGCATGACCGGACGAAAGGAAAGGAAGAACGGATATTTACTTATGATGGTGATAAACAAGTGTGGTGGTAATCTTTCTCTCTAGGTTATAATGATGGATAACCGTCGACAACAATATCCGTCACTCGATGATTTCATACTTCGTCTTGCCGATGAACAGCCAAACGGCTTTTCGCAGGCCTGGCTTGCCGGCCAACTGCGGCGAAGCGGCGTAGCGCTCCAATTGCGCCGCCGAGGCTTTCCTTATTTCGGGCAGGCGGTCCGTATCGCTTTCCTTCACATACTTCAACTCGATGATCCATTCGTAGGGAATGTCGGGCAGGTGTGAGCTGCGTTCGAGGAAGATATCGATGTAGCCGCCCTCCACCTCCCGTTCGCTGAAAGGAAGATAAATCTTCGACTGAAACAATACCGAGAGCAGCATTACCTTGATATATTTTTCGTCGAAACGCATCAGGTCGCGGTTGGAAAGCTTGCTGAAAATATTCTTGCTCACATAGTCGAGCAGCGGAACCCCATTGCCGTCATACGCTAAATCCCTGACCCCTAACTGCCATTCCGACAAGTTCAGTTGCACCTCCCTGTTCGTGTCCGCAATCATCTGCATAAGGTATTCCCAGTATATCGTGCGGATGGAATAGTTGGGGATTTTAAGCCATAGCAATCCGCGATCGGCCTTGTCTATCGTCAGCAGTCCCATGTAGAACAGCAGCGAAACAAAGTGTCCGGTATCGGCGAGGTTATCGATAGAGAACTTGGTTTTGATTTCCGAATAGATGCCGTCGTCGCGGATGATTTGCAGCAGCGTTTCGCGGTTTTCCCTGTTCATTGTGAGGCGTTGAAGCCGCCCGTAATCGGTTTTCAGATTGTCGTCGATGATGTTTTCCGGCTCTTTGCCGGTCATGCGTAACTGGTTGAAGTAATATAGCAGCATGGTCGGATTGTAGACCCTGCGGGGCGCATCCTTATGGAACTTATATCCGTCATAATAGTTTTGGATATCCACCTTTGCCAGTTTTCTGTTCAGGCCTGTTTCTTTTATAATGCCTTCGACTTCTGCTTGGGTAAAACCAAGCATCTCGTTATAGCGCTCCTCCACCGTCAGGTTCGAGGCGATGTTAAAGCCGCTGGTTAGGTCGTCGATCATTACGGGCGAGATGCCGGTGATGAAAATGCGACCCACCGCATCGGAAGTACCGATCTTCAACGTTTCATAAAAATCGCGTACGATACCGTTGGCACGCACCTGCTTCTTATAGATGGCATCCACCCCCATTGCGATCAGGTCATTGGCGAAATGGTCGTACTCGTCGATGATGACGAAGATTTTCCGGCCCACATCATTCGCCGCATCATAGGCTATGCGTAGCACAGCTATGCCCGGCTGCGTTTCATTTATATTCCGGATCAATTCATCGGCGTTTGCGAAGATAATGCGGTATTTAGACAAAAAGCCGATAGCCGATTGCTGCACGACATTGGCGAAGGACTTTCGGAAGGTCTCTTCATCGTGCGTATCGACCCCCGAGAAGTTAAATGCCATGACCAGGTAGCTGTTGCGCTCCGGCGTGGGATGGCTGCCGATGTAAAACCGACCGAAAAGCTCTTCGAAACGGTTTGCGCTGTTGATGTCATAATACCACGACAACATCGATAAGAACAGGCTCTTCCCGAATTTACGCGGGCGGATAAAGAATTGATAGGGATTGGCTTCCCGCTCCAATGATTCGATATAGGACGTCTTGTCCACATAATAATAGTTGTCTTCTATTAAGCGGGCGAAATTGCTGATGCCGTAAGGTAAACGTCTGGATGTGTCCATGCTGATCTTGTTTATTTGTTGTTTACAAAGGTAATTATTATTTCTGTTGAAAAGGATACGAAGCGGAGCGAATGTTCCGTAAAGAAAAGGAGCCTTTATGCGTCTAACGGCGGAAAACGATACCGGTCAAATCGGTATGGCATACTGTTGTTTGATGGTTCCCAATACGAACGTGCTGTTGAGGTGGCCGATGCAGTCTATCCCGCCTAAGGTGTTCAACACGAAATCCTGATAATGCTTCATGTCTTTGACGTGAATCTTGACCATAAAATCATATTCGCCCGAGGTGTTGTAGCATTCGGTGATTTCCTTGATGGACATGACGGCCGAGATAAATTCTTTTCCGTATTCTTTGCTATGCTGTTTAAGGCGGATATTGCAGAAAACGGCAAAACCGTTGTTTAGTTTCTCTTCATCGAGCACGGCGATGTATTTTTTGATATATCCTTCCTTTTCCAGTTTCTTTATCCGCTCGAAAACGGGCGTCGGCGACAGGTTGACTTGGGAGGCGATTTCTTTTGTCGTCAGGTTGGAGCTTTCTTGCAGGATCGTTAATAACTTAATGTCTGTTTCGTCTATTGCTGCCATATAAATAATTATTCTGTTTTAATCAGTAAAATCAGCTCTTTTCAGAATGAAAATCGATGAAATGATGCAAATATAGATATATTTTCCGTATTTATCGCATTTGATAGATTGAATAGTGAAAATGGCTATCTTTGCAAATGAAGTCGGACATCAAAGGTCTAACGTCTAATGACCGCAGACTGGAGACTAAAGACCGGTGACGTCATACATTATATATCATACATCTTAAACAATTATGTGTAATCATCAAACAACAAGCAGAGCCGATACGGTCGGCAGTTTTTTACGTCCCGAACGCTTAAAAGAAGCGAGGGAACAATTTGCACAGGGAACAATCAGCCGTCAGGAACTTTCCGCAGTGGAGGATGAGGAAATTCTGAAGCTGATTGACAAACAAAAGGAAGCGGGACTCACCGTTGTCAGTGATGGTGAGTTTCGCAGAAGTTATTGGCATCTGGATTTCTTCTGGGGCTTCGAAGGCGTTGAGCACGTCAATATGGGGCAGGGATATCTGTTTCATGGCGAAGAGACCCGCGATGATTCGGCGCGCTTGAGCGGCAAAATTCGTTTTACGGCCGAGCATCCTTTTTTGGCGCATTTTCGTTTTTTGAAAGAAAATGCAGGAGAAGGCATTGAGGCGCGTCAGAGCATACCGGCTCCCGCGCAGTTGTATGCCGAATTAGTCCGAGGGGTAAACGAAGAGAAGGTAAATGAGATTTATCCGGACAGGAAGGTATTATTTGCAGACATTTCACATGCGTATCACGAAGCGATTCTTGCCTTTTATGAACTGGGATGCCGCGATTTGAAATTGGATGATTGTACGTGGGGCATGTTGTGCGATAAAAACTTCTGGGCGACAATGGCGGGTGCAAATTATAATGTGGAAGATTTAAAGGAAACCTATCTGAAGCTGAATAACGATGCTTTAAAAGATCTGCCGGCCGACCTGAAGCTATCGACCCATGTTTGCCGCGGCAACTATCATTCCACATGGGCTTCATCGGGCGGATACGAACCGGTGGCGGAAGTGTTGTTCGGAAAAGAAAACGTGGATTCGTTCTTCCTTGAATTCGATGATGAACGTTCGGGCGGTTTTGAACCTTTGCGGTTTGTATCGGGTAATAAGAAAGTGGTTCTCGGGTTGATAACCAGCAAGCATCCCGAACTCGAAGCAAAAGAGCAGATTAAGGCTCGAATAAGGGAAGCGTCGCAATTTGTTCCGTTGGATAGGCTTTACTTGAGTCCTCAATGCGGATTCGCCTCTACCGAAGAAGGAAACAAACTAACCGAACAGCAACAATGGGACAAGGTCCGGCTTATTTCCGATATTGCTGCGGAAGTCTGGAGTGACCGGAAGGAGGGGTGTTCATAAAAATAGCAAAGATATTTCGAGGATATGGATGTTTTTTTAGTTATCTTTGCGAGTCAAAAGTTCTTTTTATAATTTCTTCAACCGATAAGGTGCCCTTTTAGAAAAGGGATAATAGGGAATCACGTGCAAATCGTGAGCTGTCGCGCAACTGTAAGCACGCCGAATATTTCTGCCCCGTTAAAATCCACTGTTCCGACGTTCGGGATGGGAAGGATAGCAGAAATCGTGCAAGTCAGGAAACCTGCCTTCATCCGGATGGACAATGCTTCGCGTTAAAAGCAGGTTGTCAGGTGTATACTATTCTTCTTCGTGTGAAGGGAAAGTATGTCCTTTTATTACCTCACATTATTTTATCAGCGCTTGCATTACAGAGTTCCGAAAAGAGTTCTTAGCTATTTATTTTAAAAAGTTAAAAGTAATGCAAATATCAATACTGGGCTATCCGCGAAAAGATAGCCGTTGTGAAAGGATAAATGTGTACGAAAGTTCCGGCTGTTTGTTTACCGGTCATAAAAGTAAGGGATAAGGATGGAATGGCTTTATTCGCTTCTTTTTGAGGATGGCGTTGCGCATAGCATTCTTTTGTATGCGTTTATTATCAGTGCAGGGGTGGCGCTGGGGAAAATTAAAATTTTCGGTATTTCCCTGGGCGTGACCTTTGTCTTGTTTGTCGGACTGTTTATCGGGCATCTCGGATTTACCATCCATCATGATATTCTACATTTTGTCCGGGAATTCGGACTCATTCTGTTTGTTTTTTCCATCGGCTTGCAAGTCGGCCCCGGTTTCTTCTCTTCCTTAAAGAAAGGAGGAATGAAATTGAATGCCTTGGCCGTTACGGTGGTTTTTCTCGGAGTAGGCGTCACGATTGCCTTATATTATCTGCTCGACGGGCGGATATCGATGCCGATGATGGTCGGGATATTATCCGGGGCGGTTACCAATACGCCCGGACTCGGAGCCGCTCAGGAAGCTCTGAGTCAGTTAGCTTCGTCGGGGAGGGCGGAAGAGCCTATCGCCTTAGGATATGCAGTGGCATATCCCTTGGGAGTTACAGGGATTATTTTGTCGTTGTTGCTGATTCGGTTTGTGTTCAAAGTCGATTTGAAAAAGGAGAACCGGGAGGTATCCGATACCAATGATTCCCAATCGGAGAAAATTGAATTTTTGACGGTCAAATTGACGAATAAACATTTCGACGGACGGAAGCTTCATGACATAAAGGCGCTGATAGGATGGAACTTTATTGCGTCGCGAATGATGCGCGACGGACATTATTCGGTGCCCATCGGCAATACCGTATTGCAACAGGGAGATATCCTTTTTGTGATAACATCCAAAGCCGCTGCGGAAGCGGTGGTCGCTTTTCTGGGAGAGACGACCGAGCTCGACTGGAAAGAGTCGGAAAAAGTGCTTGTTTCGCGTCGCATTATCATTACTCAAAACAATATAAATGGAAAGACGGTCAGCGATTTGCAGTTCCGCTCCATGCTGGGCGTGAATGTTACCCGTGTCCATCGTTCGGGTATCGATCTGCTGGCCGGTCCCAATCTTGTCTTGCAGGTAGGAGATAAAGTCACGGTGGTCGGCGAACTGGATGCCATAAAAAAAGTGGAAGATATACTCGGGAACACCCTCAAGCGGCTGGATCATCCCCATATCTTTTCCTTTTTCATGGGCATTGTATTGGGGGTTTTAGCAGGCAGTATTCCTTTTTTTGTTCCCGGCATTCCGATGCCGGTGAAATTGGGACTTGCAGGCGGCCCGTTAATCGTAGCGATTCTCTTGGCCCGGTTTGGGTATAAACTGAAAATGGTTACCTATACCACCCAAAGCGCAAATCTGATGCTGAGGGAAATGGGTATTGCTCTCTTTCTGGCAAGTGTCGGCATTGGCTCCGGAGGACAGTTCGTAGAAACGGTTGTTTCCGCCGACGGATTGCTTTGGATTGCTTGTGGTTTTATTATCACCATTATTCCATTGTTGATCACCGGATATATAGGCAAGAAGGTGCTCAATTTGAATTACTTTACGTTGATGGGACTGTTATCGGGAAGTATGACCGATCCTCCCGCCCTGGCGTATGCTAATTCGCTGGCAGATAATGATGCACCGGCCGTAGCTTATTCTACGGTATATCCGTTGACGATGTTTCTCCGTGTGATATCGGCTCAGATGTTGGTGTTGATCTTTTTGTAAGGGTGATTGCAATGACACAGACTATATTCGTAAAACATTGGAGTGCCGGGGAGATTTTTGCTTGTTGAAAGTGGGTTTCTTTAAAGGCGTTTTAGTGTGATTTTCTTCAATTTTTATTATTCGACGAGGTAAGGGCGTTAGTAACTAACGTCCTTACTGTTTTTTCCGGTCAAACGGCTTTCCACAGCGCGATGCCTTTTTTCATCTACCTTCTTTCGTCATTCCGCGCTTGACACGGAATCCCCATAATAATACACACCTCCTTTTCATTACAAGTTATGCTTTTAAAAAATTAATATTCTTCTTCTAATTCAAGTTTCGCAAGCCATATCGTTGCAACTCACCTTCGCCTCCCGATGTTTTGTG
>ENA-UOOK01001249-UOOK01001249.1-fermentation-metagenome-genome-assembly--contig:-NODE-1249-length-33623-cov-5.883222_pt1 | contig 33623 bp, 26 predicted proteins | sample MGYA00245777_ERZ724023 | MGnify/ENA primary metagenome ERZ724023 (study PRJEB28704, sample SAMN03018312) | fermentation metagenome | biome: anthropogenic terrestrial biome; feature: soil; material...
AGTCCAAAGCAGGCTGTACGAATTTTAAATGAAATGCAGGATAAAGGTCTGAATATTGAATTTGTAGAACAGCCGGTTAAGGCTCTCGACTTTGAAGGTCTTAAATATGTAACAGACCGCTCCTATGTACCGGTTCTGGCAGATGAAAGCGTCTTTTCTCCCGCAGATGCGCTTAAGATCATGCAGATGGGGGCTGCGGATCTCGTCAATATTAAACTGATGAAATGCGGCGGCATCTATAACGCGCTGAAAATCGTCTCGGCTGCCGAAGTATATGGCGTAGAGTGCATGATCGGCTGTATGCTGGAAGCAAAGATCAGTGTAAATGCCGCGATTCATCTTGCCTGCGCAAAGAAAATTATCACCAAGATTGATCTTGACGGCCCCGTCCTCTGCAGCGAAGATCCTATTCTTGGCGGCGCTGTATTTCATGAAAAAGACATCACTATCTCTAATGAGCCGGGGCTGGGAATCAAAGGAATCAAAGGTCTGCGCTATCTTAATGAAAGAACCAATTGATTTTGAACTGCATGAGACTAACAAAAATTGCGAAAAGAGGAGGGGGCTTAGGGTGCTAAAATCACATTGAAAGTCTCAGCGTTTTGTTCAAAATTCTGTGCATATGGTTCAACAGGCAAACCATATTTACTTTTTATGCCTAAACTAAAACGATTATAAAGGGGAGAAAAAAATGATTACAGACGGCTTTACTTACATAGCATTTTTAATGTTTATCGCTGGTGCTTTATTGGCTGCGCAAAAATACGGCAAATGGAAAGTCTTTAATTACGTTCCGCCACTTGTTTGGATTTACGTGCTAAACATGGTATTCTGCACCATGGGACTTTATAAATCTGATGCTTGTACTGCAACCTATTCGGCTTTAAAAAACAATCTGCTGTATGCTATGATCTTCGTCATGCTGCTGCGCTGCGACTTTCGTAAGCTTGCAAAACTCGGTGGCCGCATGGTGGCCATCTTCTTTGGCTGCTCCATAACTTTGTTCGTCGGCTTTGTTGTCGGCTACCCAATCTTTAAGGGTACACTTGGCAGCAACACATGGGGTGCTGTTGCATCGCTGTACGCTTCCTGGGTCGGCGGCTCTGCAAACATGGCGGCTATGCAGGCCGCTCTGCCGGTAGATGCCGGTGCTTACAGCTGTGCCCTGGCTCTGGATACAGTTTGCTATTCCATCTGGATTGCACTCCTTCTGCTGGCCGTTAATTATGCCAGCAAATGGAATAATGCGGTCAAAGCGGACACTTCCAAACTTCAGGCCGTTGCCGATGCCGCAAATGAGGAAGTCGCAAAAAGCAAAAAGAATGCAAATGCCAGTGATTGGCTTTTCCTAATCGGCTTATCTTTGGTGGTCTCTGCATTTTCTCAGGTAGTCGGTACCTCACTCAATGGCACTTTAAAATCCGTAGGGTTGGGGATGTTCGATAAAGGTACCTTGACCACTTTATTTGTCACGATTTTAGGCCTTGTTTGTGCTCTTACTCCTCTTGGCAGACTGCCTGCCGTAGAAGAGCTTTCCAACGTTTATTTGTATACCGTTGTTTCCCTTTTGGCTTCTACCGCTTCGATCGTAGATCTGCTCTCCGCTCCAATGTGGGTCGTCTATGGCGTTTTCATTTTGGTTGTGCATGTGGTTCTCATGTTCCTGCTTTCCAAAGCATTTCATTGGGATCTGTGCATGGTTTCCACAGCCTCTCTCGCCAACATCGGAGGGCCTGCCTCTGCACCAATCGTCGCCTCTGCATATGACCCATCTTATGCCGGCATCGGTGTTTTGATGGGCGTTCTCGGCGCTGCAGTCGGCAATTTCTGTGGCTTAGGTGCCGGCGCAGTTTTGCATCTTATGGCTTAACGTTTTTAGCAAAATACCGTTTGATATTGTAATAAGAAACGCCCTTTACGGTTCACTCAGTAAAGGGTGTTTCTCTGTCCGGCAAAAGCTTTATAAAAGTTACACAGAAAGGAGGAGTCACTCAGATGACTGCGCAGGAACTACTCAAAAAGGAAATCGAAGCCTTTATCAAAACGCAAAAAGGGAATATTATAGTTTCTTTTTATGATTTAAAGGAAAAATCCGGCTTTTCAATCGACGGAGAAAAAAGGATGCTCTCTGCAAGCACAATCAAACTGGTGATCATGGCAGAACTCATGCGCCGTGTTCATATAGGGGAAACTTCTCTGGAAAATAGGATTACAGTGACCGCTCAAATGAAAACAGGCGGTGATGGAATTTTAAAAGAATTAGAACCCGGACACTCCTTCACCCTTAAAGAACTCCTCACGCTGATGATTACGATCAGTGACAATGAGGCAACCAATATTCTAATTAATTTTCTGGGTATGGAATCCATCAACCAAATGGCACAAGCCATGCACCTCAAACAAGCACACTTAGGACGTAAAATGATGGACAGCGAAGCCAAAAAAACTGGTCGTGACAATTATATCTGTGCCGAAGACATTAAGGATGTTTTGAAAAGCATCTATGAGGGCACCTGCATTGACAAGAAATCTTCTAAAATAATGCTGGATATTTTAAAACAGCAGCAGCAGTCCGGTAGGCTGCAGCTTTATCTTCCGGAATCCGTTGTAATCGCCCATAAATGCGGGGATCTCGATTGTGTGGAAAATGACGGCGGAATCTTTCTTCTCCCCAAGCATCCCTACATTCTAGTTGTGCTGACAAACGAAATGCCTACCAATAAAGACGGCAGAGAAGCAATCGGCAAAATTTCATGGATCGTTTATCAGGCGTTATGCTGAAAACCATACTCAGCTGCAGTTACTTTCATTTTATATGTACAACTTTTTAGTTATGTAAACTAATTTTTTAAAAACCCCTGCTAAAATAAAAAAGAGTGAGAAGCTCCTTAATGGAACTTCTCACTCTTTTAATTTTTATCACAAATAAGTTGAAATGATTCTTAATTAAAGTTCATTCCCTGGAAACTGCGGAATTCTGGAGAATCCTTCCTGCAAATCTTGATCGGTAGGAATCGAATCACCCATTTTGCCGTCATTAAACTGCTCATAAGCAACCATATCAAAATATCCGGTGCCAGTCAGGCCGAAAAGAATCGTTTTTTCTTCACCGGTTTCTTTGCATTTTAGCGCTTCGTCAATGGCTACCTTGATTGCATGACTAGATTCCGGGGCAGGTAAAATTCCTTCAACGCGGGCAAATTGCTCCGCCGCTTCAAAAACGGATGTCTGTTCGACCGTTCGCGCCTCGATCAAACCCTCATGATACAACTGTGAAAGAATTGGGCTCATTCCATGATACCGAAGACCACCCGCATGATTCGGGCTGGGAATAAAATTACTGCCCAGCGTATACATTTTGGCAAGCGGACAAACCATTCCGGTATCGCAGAAATCATAGGCAAATTTTCCTCTGGTAAAAGAAGGGCAAGAGGCTGGCTCCACTGCAATAAACTGATAATCTTTTTCTCCGCGGAGTTTTTCTCTCATAAAGGGCGAAATAAGGCCTCCTAAGTTTGAACCGCCGCCTGCGCAGCCAATAATCACATCCGGAACAATTCCATACTGATCCATGGCTGTTTTTGTCTCCAAACCGATCACCGACTGGTGGAGCAGAACCTGATTCAGCACCGAACCGAGCACATAGCGATAGCCTTCATGAGTTGTCGCATATTCGACCGCTTCGGAGATTGCACAGCCGAGGCTGCCGGTTGTTCCCGGATGTTCCTGCAAAATTTTTCTGCCTACCGCTGTATCCATAGAAGGGCTAGGCGTCACAGATGCTCCATAAGTTCTCATGACTTCCCTGCGAAACGGTTTCTGCTCATAGCTGACCTTTACCATATAGACTTTACAGTCAAGGCCAAGATAAGCGCAGGCCATCGAAAGGGCAGTTCCCCACTGCCCTGCTCCTGTTTCTGTTGTAACACCCTTTAGACCCTGTTTTTTTGCATAGTAAGCCTGTGCGATTGCGGAATTGAGTTTATGGGAGCCGGAAGTATTGTTTCCTTCAAATTTATAATAGATCTTTGCCGGTGTCTGAAGTTTCTCTTCCAGACAGTAAGCACGCACCAAAGGAGACGGGCGATACATCTTATAAAAGTCCTGAATCTCCTGTGGAATCGGAATATAGGGATCATCGTTATCAAGTTCCTGAGAAACCAGATCTTTGCAGAAAACATGCTCCAATTCTTCCGCTTTCATCGGCTGGTGCGTTTCCGGATTCAGAAGCGGGGCAGGCTTATTCTTCATATCTGCCCGCACGTTATACCAAGCCTTCGGAATTTGATCTTCCTTTAAATAAATTTTGTAGGGAATCTTTTGCTCTTTCATGACGTTTGCTCCTTTCAAATTTTTCTGCAGGGACAGATATAATAAAAAAGCACTCTCCACCCCTGCAAATTTTGCAGGGACAGAAAGTGCTTAGATCATCACTTCTGCGGTACCACCCAGCTTGGTATTTTTCAATACCCACTCAACGCATACAAAAAATATGCTGAATTTTTTTAACGGAGATTCTGACTCCGGCTCCCCTACTATTTTGTTCAGTTTGCCCTCAGAAGGCCATTCAGTACTTATGATCCGTACCGCATTCCCATCATCAGCGGCTTTCTGAAACAAGATCTTAATAAGGCTTACTTACCCTTCCTCATCGGTTTATTGGCATCAGTTTAGCACTGCAAAGTAGTCATGTCAAGAATTATTTTTAAATTCTTAAAACTATCCAAACACAAAATATTTCGTCACTGCAAATAGTTCTCTTGCAAAAAGTGCCGGAAAAACCAAAGGTGGCGTAGAAACGCTGATTCCCCATGCCGTAAGTCCATTTTGTTTTGCAATCAAAAGTGCACGATACAGATGATAATCATCGGTAAGAAGCAAGACTTCTTTACTCGGAAGATTATTTTCTAAAAGTACTTTTTGGGCATAAAAAAGATTCTGTTCCGTATTAACCGATCGATTTTCCAAAAGAATTCGATCCGGCTTTATTCCTCTTTCAAGTAATTTTTCTCTGATCACTTCGGCTTCCATAACTTCTTCTCCAGTTCCCTTCCCGCCGCAGGCAACTGCAACAGAGTTTGGGTGCGATAAAAGCCAGTCTGCCGCTGTATCAATACGCTTTTGTAAATCTGCGCTCGGTTTTGTACCGTCGACTTTACTGCCAAGAATCAGAACGGGCAAATTTTCTTTTTCTGTCAGAATCTCCGGTTCTGCTCTGCTAATGAAAAAGCTTAACGCGATACACCAACAGATTCCGGTAGCAAAGAGACCGAGCAATCCATAAAATAGGATACGTCTTTTTCTTTTGGCACAGACAAATTGGAACACTTTTTCCCAGAAAATACAAACTGTTAGTCCAACCATTCCAAGTGCCAGGAAGCATAGGCTTCCTGCATTCCATGTGCGAAAGAAAAGCGGAATTATCATTAGAATTGTAAGCGCTGCAAAAATGACGCCTAATCCCAAGCGAGTAATTCTCTCAAGTTTATTCTTTTTCATTTGGTTCATATAAATTCCTTTTTGAGTTTATTATTTTGTTTAATATTTAGTATAACACAGCAATTACAATAAAAAAGAATATCTGTGCTCTCATTTTTCTTCAAAAAAATACGCTGCAAGAACTTGCTATTCATATACAAAACCAGTATAATTAAGTTTATCGCATTTACGTGCGAAAATCTTTATTTTGACACATTGGAGGTAGACAAAGACATGAAACGCGTGTATAACTTTTCCGCTGGTCCTTCCATGCTCCCTGAGGAAGTTCTCCGCCACGCAGCCGATGAAATGATGGATTACAAAGGCTGCGGTCAGTCAGTGATGGAGATGTCTCATCGATCTAAAACCTTCCAGAGCATCATCGACAGCGCGGAGAGTCTCCTCCGTGAAGTCATGAATATTCCGGACAATTATAAAGTGCTGTTCCTACAGGGCGGCGGTTCCACACAGTTTGCTATGGTTCCTTTCAACCTGATGACAGGTTCTGGAAAAGCAGATTATGTTTTGACCGGCCAGTGGGCTACAAAAGCTTATAAAGAAGCTGCCCGCTATGGTGATGCAAAGGCGATTGCAAGTTCCAAGGATAAAACTTTCACCTATATTCCAAAGTTGGATCCTTCTACTTTCACCCCTGATGCAGATTATTTTTATATCTGCATGAACAATACCATTTACGGTACAAAATATCATACACTTCCTGCTACCGGTTCTGTTCCGCTGGTCGCCGATATCTCCTCCTGCATCTGCAGTGAGCCGATTGACATCAGCAAGTTCGGTCTGGTTTTTGCAGGCGCGCAGAAGAACCTTGCTCCTGCAGGCCTTACCATCGTAATTGTCCGCAAAGATCTCGTCGGACACGCAATGGAAAAGGCCCCAACCATGCTTAATTACAAGACACATGTAGATGGCGGAAGTATGTTTAATACCCCTCCCTGCTACACGATTTATATCTGCGAACTTGTCCTTGAGTGGATTAAAAATACGATTGGCGGCCTTGAAAACATGAAGGCCCTCAACGAAAAGAAAGCAAAACTGCTCTATGATTTTCTCGACAGCAGCAAGCTTTTCCACGGCACTGTTGTTCCGGAAGACCGCAGCCTGATGAATGTTCCATTCGTAACAGGCAATGACGATCTCAATGCCAAATTTGTCGCCCAAGCAACTGATGCCGGTATGGTTAACCTAAAGGGTCACCGCACCGTTGGCGGTATGCGTGCTTCCATTTATAATGCAATGCCTTATAAAGGCGTTGAGACGCTGGTCGATTTCATGAAAAAATTTGAAAAGGCAAACGGCTAATTACCAATAACAACGAAGGCGCCTTCCTGTTTCAGAAAGGGCGCCTTCTTAAATGAAATAAAGAATCAGGAGCTGTGATTTTCTTATGTATCAGATTCAATATCTTAATAAAATTTCGAAAGCCGGAACCGAGCGCTTTACCGACAATTATACCGTCGGCGAAGAAGTCCAGAACCCGGATGCTATCATGGTTCGTTCCGCGAATATGCTGGAAATGGAACTGCCCCAAAAACTTTTGGCAATCGCCCGCGCAGGAGCCGGCGTCAATAATATCCCACTCGATAAATGCAGTGAAAAAGGAATTGTTGTCTTCAATACGCCTGGTGCAAATGCTAACGCAGTAAAAGAGCTGGTCCTCTGCGGACTGCTTCTTTCTTCCCGTCGGATTGTCCCTGCCGCCGAATGGTGCAAAACGCTTAAAGGAAAAGGCGCTGAAGTCCCAAAGTTAATTGAAAAAGGCAAATCCCAGTTTGTTGGCCCCGAAATTAAAGGAAAAGCACTCGGAGTGATTGGCCTGGGCGCAATTGGTGTTCTTGTTGCCAACGCTGCCAAATCGTTGGGGATGGAAGTCTATGGCTATGATCCTTATCTTTCGGTAGATGCCGCATGGGGACTTTCCCGCTCCATTCATCATGCACAGACACTCGATGACATCTGGGCAAACTGTGATTACATTACCATCCATGTTCCTCAGACGCCGGACACCAAAGGCATGATCTGCAAAGAAGCAATCTCCAAAATGAAAGACCATGTTCGGATTTTGAACTTTGCCCGCGGCGGACTTGTCGATTCCGATTCTATTTTAGAAGGCATAAAATCCAGAAAAGTTGCTTCTTATGCCACAGACTTCCCAAATAATGAGATGATTGGCGTCGATGGAATTATTGCAATTCCGCATTTGGGAGCTTCTACGCCGGAAAGCGAAGACAACTGCGCACGTATGGCTGCAAACGAGTTACGGGATTATCTCGAAAATGGGAACATCCACAACAGTGTCAACATGCCGATGGTTTCCATGGCACGGGATAAAAACACACAGCGCATCTGCGTTCTGCACCGCAATATGCCAAATACGATCAGCCGTTTTTCTGGGATTCTGGCCGATATGGGAATCAATATTGAGAACATGCAGTCCAAATCCAGAAAAGAATACGCCTACACGATTGTCGATGTTACCGGTGATATCGCTAATGAAGCTGCACAAAAGCTACAGTCTTTGGACGAAGTCATTCGCGCACGGGTAATTAAATAAACATTTAAAATAAACATTTAATTATTTATTCTTGGGATCCGCAGAATCTTCTCTACAGAAAATTCTGCGGATTTTTTATGCATCAAAGGAAGAAGCTACAATATTCCCATTACAAATTGTATACGCAAGTGAAAATCCCGCTTTCTTCAGAATGGTAAAATCGGCACGTTTTCCAATTTGAATACTGCCGCGTTTCTGATCTTCTCCAAGTACAGAGGCCGGATTAAGTGTCACACTGCGAATAATCTGAGAAAGCGGAATTCCGAACCGAATCAGATTCTGCACTTCTTCAAACAGATTGGTAACGGAACCTGCCAAAGTTCCATCTAAAAGCATTGCTTTATGTTCTTTCACGATCACCTTCTGCCCGCCAAATTCATAAGTTCCATCCGGCATACCCGCCGCACACATACTGTCACTGATCACGCAGCTTTGCTCTTTTCCGAGAAGGCGAAATGCTGCTCGCAATGCAGAAGGATGAATATGAATGCCGTCGCAAATCAGTTCCGCTGTAACATCGGGGGTATCCCACACGGCACCTATCACTCCCGGAGCTCTATGATGAAATACATTCATCCCATTAAAAAGATGTGTCACATGATGAATTCCCCATGAAAACGCCTTTTTTGCCTCTTCATAATTTGCCGCCGAATGAGCGATACTAAGCGAACAAAAATTCTGTGCAAAAGCTGCAAACTGTTCGGCACCCGGCTCTTCCGGCGCAAGACAGGCAATTCGGATCGAATGGCCGGAAGACTCCCAATATTCTTTAAAAAGAGAAAAGTCTGGTCTTTTAATATTTTCTTCCTGCTGCATTCCTTTTTTCTTCGGACTGATAAAAGGGCCCTCCAAATAGGTGCCCAAAACTTGGGCACCATCTTTCTGCGGCAAATCCATTGCTCTTTTAATTTTCTGCAAAGCGTTTAAAATTGATGAATGCGGCATCGTCATCGTAGCAGGGCAAAAAGCGACAATCCCATGTTGAGCCAGCCAATGTGCCATTTTTGTCACGCTCTGAGAATTCTTATCACTCATATCATAGCCGCCGCAGCCGTGAACATGCAGATCAATAAATCCAGGAGCAATCAAGCATCCACTGCAATCTATCTGCTTTCCTTCCAACGACTTTCCAATATTCGTGATGATTCCGTTTTGAAATTCGATATCTCCCTTGACGATTGAAAAATCCTGTGCAAAAAATGTACCATTTTTTAAGACCATTTTTTCGTGTCCTTTCTTTTTCTTCTATTTTATCATAAAAATTACTTTTTTGAATTTTTTAGTGCAAAAGTTCCATCCTTCCTTTTGTTTTTACATTATACCAAAATTGGTGATATAATGTATTTTATGTTTTCTAAATTGATTTCTCCCTATCTCGGAGCTATAATGAAATCAAGTAACGGTTGTGGAGTTTGATCGAAAAGGGGTAACCAGTCATATGAAAGAAATATCTGATTCCTCACTGCGGATATTAAACGAATTAGATGAAATTATTTACCTCTGTGACCCAGATACTTATGAAATTCAATTTATGAATGCTTACAGTCGTAAAATTTTCCACATTTCAGAGAAAGAATTTCATTCCAAAAAATGCTATGAGGTCTTTGCGGGACGCACAAGCCCCTGTACTCTTTGCGCGCATATGCACTCAGAAGATGATCCTTTTTCTGTCTGGAAATATGATAATGAGTACCTTAGCCGCCACTTTTTGATGCAAGACCAGATCGTATCCTTTAAAGGCAAGCCTTACCGTTTGATGATAACTTTGAGCCTTTCAAAGTCAAGCTCCCTAGAAACTGTGCTTGATACACAAGCGAATTCCAAAAATGAAATTATATCTTACATTGACCATGTGAATAAACAGAAAGATATAGATTCTACTTCTACAATCCAGCAGCTTTTAAAAGCACTTAAGCGCTACTATAAAGCTGGTTTTAGTTTTACTGGAGAAATCGATAAAAAAAGCGGCAATGTTTTGCAGTCTTACCTTTTGGGAAAAGAGGAGCTGCGGGAAAATCATATTCATCATATTTTTTCCCTAAAAACATATCAAAAAATCATTTTATGTCAAAAGCAAGTATTCGTAATTTCAAATATTGACTCGATGGACGATCTTTTACCAAACGAAATTGCTTCTCTTAAAAAATGGCATATTCAAAGCTTAATTTTCGCATTCTTTATTTTGGATAACCAAAACTACGGCTTTCTTTGTGTGATAAACCCTAAGAACCTTCATGAAGGTTCTTATCTGTTTTCGAATTTTTCGTATCTGTCTAAAATCATTTTGAATAAATTAAATATGACAGACGATCTTTTTAAAGCCAACGCTATCCTTTCAGTCTGCCCTAGTTCTTATTTTCAATTTAAAGCAAAAATGCCTTTTCGGCTGATTTATGCCAATGATCAGTTTTTTACGCTCCGAAATTGTACTCGAGAACAGGCAAAATCTGAATATCATAATGAAATTTCTGGATTTATTGAGCCAAACGATCTAAAAAAGGTTGAATCCATCATCATGGGTCTCGATCTAGTGAAACACCCTTCCGCGACCTTTTCTCTTCGGATTATCACGAGAGATGAAAAGATTCTCTGGCTTTTCTGCAGCTGCGGGATCTCTTTAATTAAAGGGGAAAACATTATCAGCTGCATTGAATATGATATCACCAAACAGAAGTTGGCAGAAAATCAACTAAAAATCAGTGAGGAACAGCTTCGTATCGCTTTAAATCAAATTGATGCCACAATTTGGGATTATGATCTTGCGAGCAAGTCAATTATGTTAATTGACCTGTCCGTTTCCGGGCAAGCACATCCGAAAAGGTTTGAAAATGTTCCCGAACAGGAAATCAAAAACGGCTATATTCATCCGGACAGTATTAAAACTGTGCGGCAGCTTTATTGTGACGTTCATTCCGGTAAAAAAACCGCCACAGCTACTTATCGTGCTCTTGGGGAAAACGGAATTTATCAATGGAAACGCGTTACATATACCAATATCTTTGATGATTCTGGGAAGCCGGTTCACGCCATTGCAATCTCAGAAAATGTCTCTGATCAAATGGATACCTTACAGCAATATCATCGAGAAGAAATTTACCGTGATATGATTAACCGTAACCGATTTGTTTCTTACCGAATCAATTTGACTCAAAATCAGGTTACCAGCTATCAGGTAGAAGACACCATGATCAATGAACTGAGCCATGCCAAAACTTACGATGAGCTGATCGCAGATAGCGCCTCTCGCGCCCTGACCTCAGACGGACACCAACAAATTTTGCAAACTTTCAGCAAAGAATCCCTTCAAAAACTTTTTAGCACCGGAGCAACTGCCGTTTCTTGTGAATGCCAGCGTGTAAATTCCGATGGAAAAATCATTTGGGCAAAAATCACAATTAATTTAGCAAAAAATGAGCACTCAAATGATCTTCTGGGATTTTTTTACGTTGAAAATATTGATGAAAATAAAAAGGCAGAACTTGCACTTCGTGAGCGTGCAGAACACGATGTGATGACCGGATTCTATTTAAAAGATACGGCAATCGCTTTAATTGAAGAATCCCTCAGTCCAAAACACCGCAATCGTCTTTGCGCTCTGATGATGATAGATCTGGATAATTTTAAAAATATTAACGACACATTAGGCCACCTTTATGGAGATAAGGTCTTAACAGAAATTGCGCGTTCCATCCGCTCCAATTTTGAATCACAAACAATTTTAGGAAGATTCGGCGGAGATGAATTTATTATCTTTTTTCGGGAGATTGATTCTACCCAAACAGTCTGTAAAAAGGCAGAGCTTTTTTGCAGACTATTGAATAAAGCCCCAGAAGGCAAAAGCAAAAAAAAACGTCTTTATATTTCGTGTTCTATTGGAATTGCAATATCCATGTCTCAAGAAGTGAATTTTGAAACATTATTCGAACATGCAGATACTGCGATGTATCACGCAAAGCGCAATGGAAAAAACGGATATCACCTATATACTCCCGAGGACTCGATGAAAAAAGGTCTGGATTCTTATTATGGACGAGAAAATCCGCTGCACAAAGCAATTGTTGAAGATATGGGGCTTCCTGCAATTATTATTAATGCTGAATCCTACAAAATCCTTTTTCTCAATACAAAAGCAAAATCTCTTTTTGATAAACAATTCATTGATTTCACCCATTGTACCTGTTATGAATTTTTTCATGATCGTAAAGAACCATGTACTCCTTGTCTGCTACAAGAAAAGAAAGAGAACCATACTGCTATTACAAAATGTTTAATTGGAAAAATCCAGCGACAGTTTTATGTTCACTTTAAGTCAATTACATGGAATGGTCAAATAGCTTATCTATGTCTGATGAGCGCACGCAAAAATGATTTTCAAATTTTATCCGATTTTAATTCTGGACAAAACACCATTTTCAAAATTGCAAAAGAATTTCAAGAAATTGAACCTCTTTCCAAAGCAATTCGTACAGCTTTAAAAGACCTTGCGTCCTATTACTGTGCAATGCACACCTGTTATTTGGAAATTTCCGAAAAAGAATTTCAGGTTGCTAACTTTATTGAATGGTTTTGTGACGATCAGTCCTCCTATTCCAATATTTTTTCTGCTCAGCAAATCACAGCTATCGTAAAATGGCTCTCTGGATTGGAAAAATCAGTTCCTTACTGCATGAACAATCTAACAGGACTTTACGCACAATCTCCAGAATGCTATGCTTGTTTTCATCAATTAGGGATCCATTTTATTTGTATTCTTCCTTTTCGGTTGAATCAATCAAAAATCATCTCTTATCTTTGTATTTTAAACCCTTCTGCTCACTTATTAAATTTTAACTTGATACAATCTCTGGTTTCATTTTTTAACTATCGGCTTTTTTGCAACCGTATTCAGAAAAACCAGGACTATGCGATGTATCATGATGCGGTCACTGGATTTTCAAATTGGGATGACTATTATCGCTATCTTTTATCTATTGACCAGGAAACTCTTTCTTCTGTTGGAATTGTCTGTATTATCATCAAAGATCTAAAGCAGTATTACATTCAATGCGGAATTTCTCTTGGCGATCGTCTTGTTAAAAAGATTTCTGAAAAAATCTCAGAATGCTTTAAAGAATCCAAAGCTTTTCGCCTTTCTAAAGACGAATTTTTAGTCCTGTATGAAGATATTTCCAACGATCGCTTTACCAAAATTTCTTCCTGCGCAGAAAATGCTTTTCAAAAAAGTTTCTCTTGCTTTGTAAATATGGGATGTGTCTGGGAAAGCTATAATATCCATATTGAAAATCTCGTTTCAACTGCAGAAGATCAAATTCTTTCTAAAAAGAGTCAACCGCCCCACCTGGGGCAAATGGAAGAAGCAGTAACTTTCCATTCATCATTAGCTTATCAATGGCTTCAAAAAGCACTTGAAAAAAAGATGTTTCATGTTTTTCTTCAGCCACAGGCAACTCTTTCTGATGGCACAATCTGCGGAGCTGAAGCGTTGATTCGCTATATTCACCCTAAATTTGGAGTAATCCCTCCCAATAAGTTTATTCCTCTTTTGGAAAAAAGTCATTTAGTTCATTACATTGACTTCTATGTATTTCGTACGGTCTGTGAAACATTAAGGCAATGGAAAGAAAAAGGGCGCCGTTTAATTGGAATTTCCCTCAATTTTTCTCGGACCACACTGCTGCAGATGGATTTGATTCCTACTCTCAAAAATATTTGTAAAGAATATGGAGTTAATCCGCAACAAATTATGATTGAAATAACCGAATCGTTTGGAAATATTAATTCCAGCACAATCACCGAAATCAGCAAGAATTTGCAAAAAGAAGGTTTTCGGATTGCGCTGGACGATTTTGGTGCCAAATATTCCGGCATTGCAATGTTATCAACCGTAAAATTAGACGAGCTCAAGTTTGATCGCGGTTTTATTAATACACTCAGTAATAATCCATCTGCACAGTCTTTAACTAAATTTATTATTAATTTCTGCGAAAGTCTCAAAATAGGCAGCGTTGCTGAGGGAGTTGAACACTTGGAACAGGCACGAATTCTCAAAAGCCTTGGCTGCCAAAAAATACAGGGTTATTTACTGAATAAGCCAATTCCTATCGATTTGTTTGAACAAAAATATTCTTAAAAGTTAAGAAAAACTCTATGTAAAAAAAATAACTCGATTAAAGAAAAAGTATTCTTGACAAGTGCCCTTTTCATTCTTATAATAGAAGGTGGAAAGTGTGTGGAATTCCTACACAGAGTCTTTCCTCGCAAATGTTTTTGACCACTTTTCCATCGGAAAAGGTAGGCATACGGACAGCCGGGCCAAATTGCCGATTGGCAACTTTCGTTGCCTTATTGATTGCGTTAAGAGCGCAAATTTTATAAGTTGGTTCCTTAAAACCAAATGTGTGAGCGACACATCAAAACTTGTGAAACGATCAATAAGAGTAGTAAAAGTAACTATTTGCTATATAGACTCTGAATGTTCCATTCTTTCTAAAAAAGCAGTCGCTTGTTCTCTTAAAGGGTTGCAATTCTGCTTAATAAATTAAGACTGGATTTTTATTGAACCGCAAGTTTTGAGCGCGTCTGTGCTCGAAGCCTGCGGTTTTTTATGTATTCCCACATTTTGCAAAAAGGATGGATTGATATGGCTGAAAAAATCACACTATATGGGTTTAACAATCTCACAAAATCTTTAAGCTTTAATATTTATGATGTTTGTTATGCCAAAAGCCCCAGAGAACAAAAAGATTATATTTCTTATATTAATGAACAGTATAATTCAGAACGCTTAACAAAAATTCTAATGCATCTAACAGAAATGATCGGCGCACATGTACTGAGTCTTTCCAAGCAGGATTATAAGCCGCAAGGCGCAAGTGTAACCCTGATGATTGCTGAAGAGACCATGATTCCCGCGAGTGACACAGTTGTCGCTCACCTTGATAAAAGCCATGTAACCGTTCATACCTATCCCGAATACCATCCGGAATCTTGTCTTGCAACTTTTCGAGTCGATATTGACGTTGCTACCTGTGGAAAGATCACGCCGCTTTCTACTTTGGATTATCTGATCGGTTCCTTTGATTCCGATATTATCACGATGGATTACCGGGTACGCGGCTTTACAAGAGATGTAACCGGGAAAAAACTTTTTATGGATCACCCGATGACTTCCATTCAAAACTATATTGATCCAAAGACCTTGCTCCGATATGACGCAATCGATATTAACGTCTACGAAGCAAATCTCTTTCACACAAAAATGCTGATTAAAGACATTGATCTGCAAAATTATCTTTTCAACACAGATGTCTATGAACTTCCTCCGAAAGAACGCCTCTCCATCATGAGTCGGCTTCGTCGGGAAATGATTGAAATCTTCAGCGGACGCAATATTTACTGAAAGGGAAACAAAAATGCAGCTTGATCAAACGCAAGCCCCACTTTATGAGGCTTTGCAGCGTTTTAAAAAAATGCGCGTGGTTCCCTTTGATGTACCCGGGCATAAACGAGGCCGCGGGAATCCGGAACTTCTTAATTTTTTAGGGAAAGACTGTGTTGGCATCGATGTCAACTCCATGAAGCCACTGGATAATCTTTGCCATCCGGTTTCGGTGATTCGGGATGCAGAAGCTCTTGCCGCAGATGCTTTTCATGCAGCACACGCCTTTTTTCTGGTGAATGGTACAACGAGTGCAGTCCAAAGCATGATCCTGACCGCCTGCAAGCACGGAGATAAAATTATTTTGCCGCGCAATGTTCACCGCAGCAGTATTAATGCGCTGGTGCTTTGCGGAGCTATTCCAATTTATGTAAACCCAGAAGTCAATCATCAGCTTGGCATTGCTCTGGGAATGTCGGTAGCACAGGTGGAAAAAGCAATTCATGAAAACCCGGACGCAAAAGCCGTGTTTGTCAATAACCCAACCTATTATGGAATCTGTTCTGATTTAACTGCCATTGTAAAGCTTGCTCACGCTCATGGAATGATGGTTCTGGTAGATGAAGCTCATGGAACTCATTTTTACTTTGGACGCAGAATGCCTGTCTCCGCTATGGAGGCAGGTGCCGATATGGCGGCAGTGAGCATGCACAAATCGGGCGGCAGCCTAACGCAGAGCTCTCTGCTATTAATCGGGCCGAATGTCAGTCCAGGTTATGTCAACCAAATTATTAATTTGACACAGACAACGAGCGCCTCCTATCTTTTGATGGTCAGCCTCGATATTTCCAGAAGGAATCTGGCGCTTTCCGGGAGAGAAATCTTCCGAAAGGTACAGGATCTTGCCCAGTATGCACGGGAAGAAATCAACCGTATCGGCGGCTATTATGCTTATTCTGAAGAGCTGGTAAATGGCGACAGCATTTTTGATTTTGATACCACAAAACTTTCTATTTATACTTTGGGCATTGGTCTTGCCGGAATCGAAGTCTATGATATTTTACGGGATGAGTACGATATTCAGGTAGAATTCGGAGATATCGGAAATATCTTAGCCTATATCTCTATGGGAGATCGTGTCCAAGATCTGGAGCGTCTTGTCAGCGCACTCTCCGAAATTGCTCGCCGATATCGACGGGGAAAAACAGGACTGCTAACACAGGAGTATCTTCCTCCGCAGGTTGTCCTCTCTCCGCAGGAAGCCTTTTATGCAAATAAAATTTCTCTTCCCTTAATGGAAACAAAAGGCCGGGTTTGCAGTGAATTTGTAATGTGCTATCCACCTGGGATTCCGATTTTGGCGCCAGGCGAGCGTATCACCGAAGATATTCTGCAGTATATCTGCTATGCCAAAGAAAAGGGCTGTTCCATGACCGGCTCGGAAGACCCAAAAGTTGATCACCTCAACGTGATTCAATAAACACCGAAAGGAGATAAAAATGGAACTCTGGTTCACCGAAGCACACACCCCATTTGTCAATTTATCGATCAAAGTAGAGCGCCAGCTCTTTAGTGGACAAAGCGATTTTCAGCGGATTGATGTGTTCGATTCCAAAGAATTCGGCCGCTTTTTAACGCTGGATGGCTATATGATGCTGACCGAAAAAGACGAATTTATCTACCACGAAATGATTACCCACGTACCAATGGCCGTTCATCCTCATGTGAAAAATGTTCTGGTGATCGGCGGAGGAGACGGCGGAGTGGTACGGGAATTGACCCGCTATCCGGATATTCAGGCAATCGATCTTGTAGAAATTGATGAATTGGTTGTAGAAGTCTGCAAAAAATATCTTCCGCAGACCGCCTGTCGCCTTTCTGACCCGCGGGTTCATATTTTCTATGAAGACGGACTTAAATTTATTCGCTCCTGCAACGATCATTACGATTTGATTATTGTAGATTCCACTGATCCCTTTGGCCCGGGAGAAGGATTGTTTACGAGAGAATTTTATGGGAACTGCTATAAAGCACTTCATGAAGATGGAATTCTTGTCAATCAGCACGAAAGTCCTTTCTATGATGCTGATGCTGCTGCGATGCAGCGTGCGCATAAACGAATCGTCGAAAGTTTTCCCATCAGCCGAATTTATCAGGCGCAAATCCCCACCTATCCTTCCGGTTACTGGCTTTTTGGGTTTGCTTCTAAAAAATATCACCCCGTACACGATCTGAATGCAGCTGCATGGAATCTTCTTGGAATTCCAACTCGCTATTACAATACAAAACTGCATGCAGGTGCTTTTGCCCTGCCCACTTATGTAGAGGAGCTCTTGCACGATGTTGAATAAAAATGTAGAAACGTTTCTGGCATGCGACAGTCCTTACGAAAATGCCAAAATTGTGCTCTATGGTGCGCCGTTTGATTCCACCACTTCTTTTCGTCCGGGTGCACGCTTTGGCAGTAGTGCAATCCGGCACGAATCTTTTGGGCTTGAAACATACAGTCCCTATCAGGAAAAAGATTTGCTCGACTGCTCTGTGTTTGACAGCGGTGATCTGGAGCTCTGCTTTGGTGATCCCGAACTTGCCCTTGGAGAAATTAAAAACCGTGCCAAAATCATTTTGGAAGACGGAAAACTTCCTTTTTTGCTGGGTGGAGAACATCTGGTGACTCTGGGCGCTATGCGCGCCGTAGCACAAAAATATCCTGATCTCTGTATGGTGCACTTCGACGCGCACACAGATCTGCGGGATGATTATCTGGGCGCTAAACTTTCTCATGCCTGTGTTCTGCGCCGCTGCTGGGAAATTTTAGGGGACAATCGCATCTTCCAGTTTGGAATTCGCTCCGGCGATCGCAGCGAATTTTTATGGGGTGCTTCTCATGTAGAAACCCATAAGTTTAACCTAGGCGGTCTTAAAGAAACCCTTCTGAAATTAAAGGGGCGTCCCATTTATTTTACTTTGGATCTGGACGTTCTGGACCCGGCTTGTTTTCCGGGAACAGGGACTCCGGAAGCCGGCGGAGTTTTTTTCCCGGAACTGCTTCATGCTATCGAAGAAATTGGACAAGATGCTAAGGTCGTCGCCTGTGATGTAAATGAGCTTTGTCCAAGCCTGGATCACAGCGGCGCTTCCACTGCGCTTGCCTGTAAAATTGTACGTGAGTTATTGCTGACGCTCTCTTGAGCGTAGTTATCTTTTATAATTTTAGGAGGGTAAAATGAAAAAAGCTTTAATTATCGGCTGCGGAGGCGTTGCAAGCGTTGCAATTCACAAATGCTGCCAAAACAGCAAGGTCTTCGAAGAAATCTGCATTGCAAGCCGCACAAAGTCAAAATGTGATGCACTGAAAGAAAAGCTTCAAGGCACTACGAAGACAAAGATTACGACCGCACAGGTAGATGCCAACGATGTAGCTGCACTGATTGCGCTCATCAAAAAGGTACAGCCGGGAGTTGTGATGAACCTAGCACTGCCCTATCAAGATTTAAAAATTATGGATGCCTGTCTTGCCACTAAAACGAATTATATAGATACTGCAAACTATGAGCCCGAAGATACCGCTAAATTCGAATACAGCTGGCAGTGGGCCTACCGTAAAAAATTCGAAGAAGCAGGCATTACCGCTCTTTTAGGCAGCGGATTTGACCCCGGCGTCACCGGCGTTTTTTCCGCCTATGCGTTAAAACATCAGTTTGATGAAATCAACTATATCGATATTTTGGACTGCAATGCCGGTGATCACGGCTATCCGTTTGCGACTAACTTCAACCCCGAGATCAATATCCGTGAAGTCTCTGCAAAGGGCAGCTACTGGGAAAATGGCCATTGGGTGGAAACAGAACCGATGGAAATTAAACGCGTTTATGATTTCCCACAAATCGGCCCCAAAGACATGTATCTTCTGCATCACGAGGAATTGGAGTCCTTAGCGCTTAACATGCCTGGGATTCATCGGATTCGCTTTTTTATGACTTTTGGGCAAAGCTATCTGACTCATCTAAAATGTTTGGAAGATGTCGGTATGACTTCTATCAAACCTATCAATTTTGAGGGGAAAGAGATCGTTCCGCTCCAATTTTTAAAAGCCGTTCTGCCGGATCCCTCCTCTTTAGGACCGCGTACAAAAGGAAAGACGAATATCGGCTGCATTTTCCGTGGAAAGAAGGACGGAAAAGAGAAAAGCTATTATCTTTATAATGTCTGTGACCATCAGGAATGCTATCGCGAAGTTGGCTCTCAAGCCGTTGCCTATACGACCGGAGTTCCGGCCATGATCGGCGGCATGATGCTTTTAACCGAAACCTGGAAAAAGCCCGGCGTTCACAATATTGAAGAGTTTGATCCGGATCCTTTCATGGATGCTTTAAATCGCTGGGGACTTCCATGGCAGGAAAGTTTTCACCCTGATCTGGTGGAGTAAGTTATGAATTTTTCGGAATTGCCTACTCCCTGCTATGTAATTGACGAAACACGTTTGGAGCAAAATCTCAAAATTTTAAAAGGGGTAATCGACCGCACCGGCTGTAAAATTCTCTTAGCACAAAAAGCATTTTCCTGCTATGTGCTTTATCCGCTTTGCCGCCAATATCTATCGGGAACCAGCTCTAGCGGCCTTTATGAAGCACGTCTCGCAAAAGAAGAGTTTGGAAAAGAGAATCACGTCTTTTCTCCTGCCTATCGGGAAGATGAATTTGCAGAATTATTAAACGACTGCGACCACATCATTTTTAACTCATTTTCACAACTCGAACGATTTGGAGGCCGTGCATTTTCTGCCGGAAAAGAGATTGGGCTGCGTCTAAACCCTCAGTATTCTACGCAAAAAGGACATGAAATCTATGATCCCTGCGCCAAAAATTCCCGTCTCGGAATTACGCTTCAAAACTTTCGTGGGGATCTTTTAGAGCATGTTTCCGGATTCCATTTTCATACCCTCTGCGAACAGAATTCTGATGCTTTAGAGGCCACTGTTTCTGCGGTGGAGCAGCAGTTTTCTCCATGGTTTTCCCAGATCAAGTGGCTCAATTTAGGCGGAGGCCATCACATCACTCGTCCCGGCTATGATATTCCCCGTTTGGAACGTTGTATCCAACATTTAAAGGACACTTATCATCTGCAAATTTATTTAGAACCGGGAGAAGCGGTGGCTCTAAATGCCGGTTTTCTGGTAACTTCTGTGTTGGATACGCTTCAAAACGGCATGCCGATCGCAATTTTAGATACTTCTGCCGCATGCCATATGCCTGATGTTTTGGAAATGCCCTATCGGCCACCACTGATGGATTCGGGATTACCGGGCGAAAAAGCCATTACCTATCGGCTGGGCGGTCCCACCTGCCTTTCCGGGGACATCATTGGAGATTACAGTTTTTCTGCTCCTTTAAAGCCCGGCGATCGACTGATTTTTGAGGATATGGCCATTTACTCCATGGTTAAAAACAATACCTTCAATGGAATGCCCCTGCCTACGATTGTGGTAAAAGAAAAGAACGGGAACTATAGAATTTTACACAAGTTCGGATATGAGGACTTTAAAATGCGTCTTAGTTAACCCTTACTGATTATAAAAGGAGTGCCCCATTCGGCAAAAAATCATAGCCGAATGGGGCACTCCTTCTTGAATTAATGAGAACAATATGGTAGGTATGAGAATCTTTCTTTTACCATAAATGCATGACATGCTGCATAAGAAGGCTCACTCCGGTAATTCCAATCCAGCAGCATAATCCCATCAAAAGAGGTTTCCCTCCAGTTTTGATCAACTTGACAATATTGGAATTGAGTCCGATTGCTGCCATCGCCAAAACAATGAAAAATTTACTTAATTCTTTCATCGGCATAAAGCTGCTTGCGGAAATTCCAAAGTTTAAAGCAACCGTTGTGATCACAGAAGCCGCAATAAAATACAAAATAAAAAATGGGAAAATATCTTTTAGATGAAACACAGATTTCGAAGTTCCTTCCGTATGAATGGCCATTTTAGCTTTTCGGGATTCTATAAAAGCTAAGACGAGTGTAATCGGAATGATCGCCAAAGTACGGGTTAATTTTACTGTAACCGCTTTATCCAAAGTTGCAGAGCCAAGGCCCCACATGCTGTCCCAAGTAGATGCGGCAGCAGTAACAGATGAAGTATCGTTCACTGCCGTCCCTGCAAAAATCCCGAAAGCTTCTCCGCTTGATGTACTAAACCCCATGATTTGTCCAAGCATAGGAAAAAAGATTGCAGCTAATACATTAAAGAAGAAGATTACAGAAATAGATTGCGCAACTTCGTCATCATCTGCACCAATTACAGGCGCCGTTGCCGCAATCGCAGAGCCTCCGCAAATAGAAGACCCTACTCCAATTAAAGTAGAAGTTTTTGACGGAGTATGTAAAACTTTATGCATCACATAAGCTATGAGCAATGAGGTCGAAATCGTACATACAATAATCGGAAGAGATTGTTTTCCTGTCGTTACCACTACGTTTAAGTTAAGCCCAAATCCAAGTAATATCACTGCCCACTGCAAAACTTTTTTTGAAATAAATTTAATTCCACTATCAAATCTGGATTTATCCCGAATCAGCAGTGTGATAATCATGCCCGCTAAAATGGCGATCACAGCTCCGCCTATAATCGGAAACACTTTTCCTAAAAACCAAGACGGGATAGCAATTGCCAAGGATAATAAAATTCCCAACCCATTTTTCCTCATAAAATTCACATCTAAAACTCCCTTTTATCATTTTTTATAAAATGATCGAATGCGTTTATTATATCACTGGATTTTTATAATTTCCAATTATCATTTATTATGATATAATAATTTCAGCTTATCATTAAGGGAGGGAACGCATAAATGGAATGTCGACTTACTACATTCCTAGCAGTCTGCGAAAAAATGAATTTTACGCGCGCTGCAGAAGATCTTCATATTACACAGCCAGCGGTATCACAGCATATCAGGTTTTTAGAAGAAGAATATGGAACAAAATTATTTATACATGAAGGAAAGCGCATTCACCTCACTCCTGCAGGCCAATTCTTTCGTGATACTGTGATTAGAATGCAAAACGATGAAAATGTACTGCATAGCAAACTTGCTTCTTTTGAAACCGGAAAACAAATTTTTAAACTGGGAGCAACTCGAACGATTGGAGAATTTAGTCTTGAAACAAAGCTTGCAAGTTATATAAAAACACATCCTGAAATCGAGCTGCACTTTATCGTTGACAACACCGAAAAATTATTGCACCAAATTGATGAAGGATCTCTTCAATGTGCATTTGTAGAAGGATTTTTTGATTTAAACCAATATGATTTTGCCCGCTTTCGTACTGAAAACTTCCTGGCAGTCTGCTCCAAAAATCATTTATTTCGTCATAAAATTAAGACCGTTTATGATTTAGCGGACGAAACTTTATTACTGCGGGAACCCGGCTCTGGAACTAGAGAAATATTAGAACAATTCTTATATTTTCAAAATATGAGGATCAAAGCTTTTCATAATATTGTACAGATAGACAGTATGCATGTCATTCTGAAATTACTGGAACGAGATGCCGGCATTAGCTTTATGTACCAAATGGCAGCCGAAAAAAGAATTCAGCAAAATATTTTACGTTCCATTCCGCTTAAAGGCCTTCCCGTACAGCATGAACTCTCTCTTGTTTGGAAAAGGGGAAGTCAATACTCTAAACAATATAAAGCCTTATGCCAAGACTTTTCAAAAGAATAAATCATCAATAAAAGAGGCCTCCTGCTTTGTTATCGCAGAAAGCCTCTTTTAATTAGCCAAGAGCTTTTCCATCCCATCTGGGATCTGCTGCCCCTTCTAAAACTCCGTCCAATCTAAAAAGAATTCCCTGAAACTCGCCGGTGTTTTTATCCCAAGATTCCGACTTTGTCATCTGATACCCGAGACCCGACAATGCCTGTACCACATCATCTGAAAAACGATCTTCATAAGTAATTTTGCTGTTTCCAATTGCAGAAGTGTCCATTCTGGGAGAATCCACAGCTTCCTGCAGCCCTTTTTGATGATCAATCACTTTCGTGAGAATCTGCGCCGCCAAAGACGGTATCTGCGTCCGATCTGCAATTCCGAAGGATAGAAGTGGTGTTCCATCTTGGTTCAATACAATCGTTGGGCTCATCGTCGAAAGCGGACGTTTGCTGCTGGATACACAATTTAAACTCGTGCTGTCCGTAGAAAAGTCCCCCATCACGCTGTTGAGCATAAATCCATAACCATCTGCACAAATGCTAGACCCGAACGAATCATTCACCGTCTGCGTTACCGTAACAACATTCCCCATTTTATCCGTAACAGAATAGCATGACGTGTTGCTTTCCGTCTCAATTACTTGAACGGAAGACTTCGGCAAAGTAACCTGAACATTTGGATTCTGGGTCATCCAGTATGCCAGATCTTGTGCATGATTGGAATTCAAAAGATTTTGAAATCCCGAAGAAGAAGTCTTACTCGAAGATTGCAGATATTTTTGCAAATCAAGATTTACGACCTGAAAAGTTTTTGAAAATAGCGAAAGCTCTTCAGGACTTTCTTCACCGATCTGAGAAAGATTAAAATTCTCCAAAATCTTTAACGTTTGTGTAAGAGCGGCACCTCCTGTATAAGGAGAAGGGGCTGACAGAATCTGGTATCCACGATAAGAACTAATCAGCGGAGTGGTGTCTTTTACTTTGTAATTTTTTAAATCTTCCAAAGTTAGGTTCCCACCATACAGGTTGACCATATTTACGATCTTTTCCGCAACTTCTCCCTCATAAAAACCATTTACTCCATTCTTTTCGATCAGACTAAGTGTATTGGCATAGTCTTGATTTGTAAAAATATCGCCGGTCTCATAGGCAGATCCGTCTGAACGAAGAAACAGCTTTCCAAATTCAGGATATCCATCCATTTTTACTTTGCTGTCAGAAAGTTCCTGTGCAAAAGTCGGAGTGACCGTAAGCCCTGTATTTGCAAGCTGAATCACCGGATCTAAAATGGTTTTAGAACTTTGGGTTCCATATTTTTGCAATGCATAGAGCATTCCAGCGACTTCTCCGGGAACCCCTACTGCCTTAGCACCAATATGATTTGCCAAATTCTGAACATTCTTTTCCTGATGCGTATTTTGCGAAGACTGATTTGCCTGCTTGGATTCCTCATCAAAAGTCCACATGGAAGAAGAAGCTACAGCCGGGGCACAGCTTTCAAAATCGATAAAACGATTTGTCCCGTTTGCCATATGAATCGTCATAAATCCACCGCCGCCTAATCCGGAAGCATTGGGCTCTACCAACCCCAACGCAAACCCGATCGCCGCCGCGGCATCGATCGCATTCCCACCGTTTTGAAGAATCTGCAGACCGATCTTTGTCGCCTCATATTTTCCTGTGGAAACCATTGTTTTATCTGCACTTTCAGCGCTTCTTCCGCTTCTCAAAAGCGTTCCGTTTCCATCATACAGCTGAAAATCATCCAAAGAATGATACAACGTATGATCATCATTCGTTGTATCAGAAACAGAAGCAGAAGAAACCGAAGATGACGACGTTTGGGTGCCGCAGCCTACTGCTGATACCGTGATTCCCACTGCCAGAAGCAAAGCGATTGCTTTTTGTAATTTTCCCATCTTTCCTCCTGATGAACGCTCCGCAAAACTTTGGAAGCCAAAATATAAAAACATTGCGTAAAATTTTATAATTTTTTTCAGTATAGCACAATTTTTTACAAAAATCATTCTTTCTTATTTTGAAAGTTTCTGATTAACCACTAAAAAAGAATTATCATTGCGAAAAGCTTTAAAACGGCGTATACTAATTTAATTAAAAATAAACGGAGGAACAGTTTATGAGCAATCCAATTGTAACTTTTAAGACCAATCAGGGTACCTTTAAAGCGGAGCTTTATCCGGAAATTGCCCCAAATACAGTTTATAATTTTATTAGTCTTGTCCAAAAAGGATTTTATAATGGAACCATTTTTCATCGTGTCATTCCTGGATTTATGATTCAAGGCGGCGACCCGGAAGGTTCTGGAATGGGTGGCCCCGGATATTCTATTGCAGGTGAATTTTCTCAGAATGGATTTCAGAACGATCTGAAACACACCGCCGGCGTTTTGAGCATGGCACGCAGCATGATGCCTAATTCTGCCGGAAGTCAGTTTTTTGTCATGGTAGCAGATGCCCCTCATCTGGACGGACAGTATGCGGCCTTCGGAAAAGTGATCGAGGGAATGGAAATTCCTCAGAAAATTGTTGCTTCCAAACGCGATCACAGCGACCGTCCCTATGATGATCAGGTCATGGAAGAAGTGACTGTCGAAACCTTTGGCACATCCTACCCACAACCTGAAAAATCCGGAAGACGATAAGCAAAAGGTAATCCCGGCAGATAACTTTGCAATCAAAGTGACTGCAAAATTTTTGCTAAAATAAAAGCGAGCTGCAACTTCTCTAAAAGGAGAGGTTACAGACTCGCTTTTTTAATCGCAATTTTTTAAGACTCTTTTACAAACTTCTTTTATGAGAAAATTTTTCAATTTCATCTTTCGAAATACGCGCTAAAACCATCGGCTGTGGAAAAGGCTTTTCTGCACCAATCGTGACTGCCTTACGGAAAAGTGTTTCGGCTGTATGACATTTTTCCATTGTCTCTGCAGAAAGGATTGCCAGTGTTTCCCCTTGTTTAACCGCTTCCCCTACTGTTTTACAGAGGGTAATCCCTGCACTGTAATCAATCGAATCTTCTTTCTTTTCACGACCAGCTCCCAGCTCCACGCAGGCTTCTCCCACCTGTTCCGTCTGTATTTTGGAAAGGTAGCCGCTTTGAGGCGCACAAACTTTAAGGAACGCTTTTGGTTTCGAAAATTTTTCCGGATTTTTAAGGAAGCTGCTGTCTCCGCCCTGTGCTTCTACCATCTTACAAAGCGCATCAAAAGCCTGCCCGTTTTCAATCTGTTTTTCGGCCATTTTCCGACACTCTTTCAAACTGCCTTTTCCCGCCAGAAAAAGCATATTGGCAGATATCGCAAGACAAATTTCTCTTAAATCTTCAGGGCCGTTCCCGTGAAGGGTCTCACAGGCTTCCATCACTTCTAAAGCATTCCCGATTTTTCTTCCCAATGGCCGATCCATATTTGTAATCAGTGCCACTGTACGTTTGCCGGCATTTTCTCCGATTTTCACCATGGTCTCCGCTAAAGCCAGTGAATCTTCTTTTGTCTTCATAAATGCACCGGAACCTGTTTTGACATCCAAAAGAATGCAATCGCTTCCGGCGGCCAGCTTTTTACTCATGATAGAGCTCGCAATCAAAGGAATGCTCTCTACCGTACCGGTCACGTCTCTAAGTGCATATAATTTTTTATCTGCCGGGACCAAATTTCCGGACTGTCCGATCACACTGAATCCGGCTGTATTCACTGTGCGAAAAAACTCCTCCCGGCTAAGATCGATCCGAAATCCTGGGATGCTCTCCAACTTATCAAGAGTTCCTCCGGTATGTCCCAATCCACGGCCGCTCATTTTTGCCACATGGACTCCCAATGATGCTACAATTGGCGCGATAATCAGCGTTGTCTTATCACCAACTCCGCCGGTGGAATGCTTGTCCACCTTAATTCCGTGGATTGGAGAAAGATCGACCTGATCGCCTGATTCTGCCATTGCTAAAGTCAAGTCTGTGATTTCCCGTGGATTCATCCCGCGAATACAGATTGCCATACAAAGAGCGCTTGCCTGATAATCCGGGATATCCCCACAGACATATCCTCGAATAAACCAGCGAATCTCTTCCACTGATAATTCTTTTCCGTCACGCTTTTTGGAAAGAATATCATACATTCTCATTCTTTTTTGCCCCCTAAAGACGATTCCCGAAAAGCAACCGGTAAAAGCTCCTTTAATAAATAGGTTTTCACTTCACCCTTCTCGTCCTGCAGATAAATCGGAAAATCTGGCCCACAAAACTCACTGAGCACCTGAAGACAGATTCCACACGGGGGGCATGGAGCAGAAAGTTCCTTTTCTGCCGGGCCCCCTACGATTGCGATGGCACAAAAGCTTCTTGCACCACTGCTGACTGCACTCGCTACTGCTGACCGCTCTGCACAAATCGTTGCGCCATAGGAAGCACTCTCGATATTTCCACCCAAAAAAATACGCCCATCACAAGTGAGAAGCGCTGCTCCTACCCGAAAGTTGGAATATGGTGCATAAGATTTTGTACGGGCCTGCTGCGCCGCTTTTAACAGCTCCTCAGGTTTCATTTAAATACCTCCTTTTTAATCTGTATTTTTTTCTTGAATGAGACGAACAATACGACTAGTGCCAAGACGATCGGCCCCCAGCTCCAAAAAGCGGCGTGCATCTTCCAAGGTAGAGATTCCCCCCGCAGCTTTTACGCGCACCTCTGGCGCCACTTCTCTTCTGAGAAGTGCAACGTCTTCAAAAGTAGCGCCGCCGCTGGAAAATCCGGTGCTGGTCTTGATAAAATCGGCTCCTGCCATACTCACCGTTTCGCACATTTTAATTTTTTCTTCTCTTGTAAGAAGACAAGTCTCAATGATCACCTTTAAAATTTTGCCATGGCATGCTTCTTTTACCCTGCGGATCTCCTCTTCTTCCAAATCGAAACGGCCTTCTTTGACCCAACCAAGATTCACGACCATATCAATTTCTTCCGCGCCATTTTGAACTGCCTCAGAAGCCTCAAAGCATTTAACCGAAGGAGTATGGTAGCCATTCGGAAATCCAATGACCGTACAGACAGGAATCCTTCCATGAAGATATTCTGAAGCACACTTTACAAAGCTCGGTGGAATGCAGACGCTGGCAGTCGAAAAAGAAACCGCTTCGTCACAGAGCTTTTTGATTTGTTCCCAAGAAGCTTCCGGCTTTAACAGCGTATGATCCACATGGGATAAAAGAATCTGATCTTCTTTTGAAAGCATCTGATACCACTCCTATTATTAATCAAAAGTTTTTCTGAGCATATTATAAACTAATTTTAGCTTTCGGTCTATCCTTTTTAAAATTAGCACTCTTTTATTTTAAGTGCTAATTATTTACAATTAGTTCATATTTAATGCGCAAATTCGTTACAATTAGCAGGTACTATAAGAATTGTTCAAAGGAGCAAAGCTCCTGAAGGCAAAAATCAAAATTCAAATTCTTAATTGGAGGTATGTATTATGTTTGACTTGATTCCTTTTGAACATCGTGGTAAGGCTCTAAATAATTTTTGGGATCCCTTCGATGGAGAATTTTTCCCGGATCTTTCAAAGGCCGCATTCCCATGCCGCACCGATATCCGCGATGAGGGAAACAAATATGTTTTGGAAGCAGAAATGCCTGGTTTCAAAAAAGAAGACATTCACATTGATGTCAACGGTGACCAAATGACTCTTTCCGCAAATCATCAAGAGCAGAATGAAGAAAAAGATGAAGACAACCATTACATTCGCCGTGAACGCAGTTGGGGCAGCGTAAGCCGCTCATTCGACATCAGCGGCATCGATGCACAAAGGATTGAAGCTTCTTATCAAAACGGAATCCTGCATCTGGATCTGCCAAAAGTTCATGAGCAAAAAACCGATTCTCATTCCATTCAAATTCGCTAATTGATGATTAGCCGGTCAGGCATTCCATAATTTGTGAATACAATGGTTCGATAAAATCAGGCACCACAAAGAGCGTAAACTCTTTTATGGTGCCTGATTTTTATTTAATAAGATTAAGAAAGGCATACGGGCAACGAAAACTCAAGCAGAAACGTGCATTCTTCTTCGTCCAAGGAAGAAACTGACAAAGAAAATCACTGCTGCGACCAAAACAATTGTACCGCCTGCGGCAGTTCCGGCATAATAGCTGATGATCAGCCCCGAAATTCCCGAAATCACGGAAAAAACAACCGATAATCCGTGATAGCTACGCATGGATTTTGCAACATTTCTGGCCGCTGCCGCCGGCAAGACCAGCAAAGAATTGATAATCAGCACGCCAACCCATTTAATTGATACCGTAACAAGAACCGCAACAATCAGCATAAAGACCTGCTGAATGGCACCGACGGGAATATTTTTACTGGCCGCCAAATCCCCATTCACACTGGTAAGCAAAAACGGATTAAAAAACAATACCCAAGCGATTAAAATCACCAAAAGCAAAATTCCAAGCATTCCGATTTCTTCCGGCTGAACCGTGAGAATATCTCCGATTAAATAGGAAGAATATTTTGCGAATCCTCCGGCAGCCGAAAGCAAGACTACCCCCAGAGCAAGACCGGTAGCAGCAAAAACTCCGATAATGGTATCCGCCGAAGAAGAGGCCTTTCGCATCACCGCAGAAATTCCCAACGCAAACAAAAGTGCAAATCCCATCATTGAAATCAAATAATTATCAATTCCGAGCATGACGCCGATTGCAATCCCGGTCAATGCAGAATGCCCCAAGGCATCGCTGAAAAATGCCATTTTATTATTGACGATCATCGTCCCCACAAGTCCAAAAAGCGGAGTAATCAGAATGATTGCCAAAAGCGCATTCTTCATGTAACCAAATTCGGTCCATTCAAACGGCAGAAGTGTATCAACCAACCGATAAAACCATTCCATGCTTATTTTCCTCCTGCCAACTTTAATCCAAACGCTTCCTTAACGGCATTGGTCTGCATAACCTGCCGAACCGGGCCGCTCACTATGATTGTTTTGTCCAAAAGTGCCGCGCAGGTCGCGTATTTTTCTACATGCGCAAGATCATGACTCACCAACAAAATCGGCATAGCATGTTCCTTTCGCAGTGCCGTTACTAAATCATAAAAGGTCTCAATCCCCATACGGTCGACTGCCGAAACCGGCTCATCCAAAAGAAGCATATCCGGTTTTGGATAGAGTGCAAAAGCAAGTAATACTCGCTGCATTTCGCCGCCGGAAAGCGTTCCCAACCGTTTATCTAAAAGATTTTCCCGCGCACCGACTCTTTTGAGCATCTCCAAGGCTTCTTGGCGCTGTTGCTTACGATGTCCCAACCAAACCGGAAACCTTGTCAAGTTCGCACAAAGCATATCTAAAACCGTCATCGGTGTATCTCTGTCAAACAGCATATTCTGTGGCACATATCCAATATGCGGGTGAGAGAGCAATTTCCCTTCCGGATTATGAAACGTAATCGAACCTGTATAAGGAATACGTCCCAGAAGAGCTTTTAAAAGGGTCGTCTTTCCTGCTCCATTTCTGCCAATCAGCGCAAGGATTTCTCCATGATGAATATCCAGATTGACATCATGCAGTAAAATTCCGTCCCGCTTCGTCACGCTCAGATTTCGAATCTCTGTGCTGCATTTACAGGTGGTTCTCTTCACCTCGTTCACGATAGGGCCTCCTTTAAAACTTCCATATTAGACCGCATCGCATCGAGATACGCATTCGGGTCATTTGCGCCCGTCACGGCCGGATCCAAAGAATAGACTTTGATTCCACTTTCTTTCGCCACAATATCCGCAGCGGATTTCGGATACTGAGGCTCCGCGAAGACCGCTTTTACGCCGCTCTCTTCCACAATATGAATCGTTTCCGCCAGCTCTTTGGCGCTTGGCTGACTATCCGGTTCACGGTTGACAACTTTTGCAATCGTCAAACCGAATTCTTCTGCAAAATAAGGAAATGCCTCGTGAAAGGTCACAATCGCTTTATTGGGAAGCGGGTCGACCGCCTGATGCATTTCTCCCCGCAACGTTTTCAGTTTTTCTTCATAAGTGTGTGCATTTTCGTCATACTGTGCTGCATGCTCCGGATCTGCCTTTTGCAGCCCCTGTGAAAGGTTTTCCACCTGTAAGATAGCATTTGAAATACTCACCCAAATATGTGGATTAACCTCTTCATCGCCTTCTCCGGGAATTGTCTGAATCCCCTTGCTGCTGTCAATGATTTCAAGATTCGGCAGCTGCTGCGCAATTTTTTGGAGAAAGCTTTCCATTCCGTCTCCATTAATCAAAAAGACATTTGCACTGGAAAGATTCTGCATATCGGAAGACTGCAGCTGATAATCATGCAGACACCCCGTCTGTTGGCCAGCCATATTATCGACCACAACATCCGGAATATTCTCTGTTAAGTTTAACGCCATAATATAAATCGGATAAAATGACGCTACAATTCGAAATTTTGCCGAATGTTCTTCCCTTCGTCCACACCCTGTCATTGTAAAAATCAGAAGTGCAGACAGCAAAAAAGCTAGTAACCGTTTCAAATGGAGCCTCCTAAATGCAAACTATTCGCATTTAATATCATAACATCCAATGTTAAAAAAGTCAAGCAACGAAAGTTTGTGTAAAAAATCCGCTCTGCATCTTTTACAGAACGGATTTTGAATCAATTTGATTGTTTCATTAAGTCCCAAATTTGAGGGAGTTTCTTTTTAGCATCCTGAACACCAAGCTGATAGATACTTTCCAATTTTTGAGGATCTTTTTCATAGCGGCTGATATCAAGGGGACGGCTTGGGCGAATCGCCAGTACTTTTCCAGCCTGTTCCTGCCGGCGTATCACCTGCAGCTCGCTGTTATAAGTTTCTGCCCGTACCATCATCGCAGAAACCATTCCCGGATACTGTCCATAGACTGTGCGCAGCATTGCAGGAGAAAAATCCGGTTTTAAATCTTTCCGATAAGAATAATCACGTGTCAAAACGACGACATGAAACTGATTTCCATCAAAGATCGAACGTTCCAATGGAATTGGAGCAGCGATTCCTCCATCAAGTAAAAACTTTCCATCCAATTTCACAATCTGTGATAGGAACGGCAATGAACTGGAAGCTTTCACTGCGGTAAATAATTCATCCAACGATTCTTTCGGATAATAAACTTCCATCCCGCTCATCAGATCCGTTGCACCCACAAAAAGCTCCATGGACGAATGATAAAAAGTCTGATAATCAAACGGAATAAGCTCATGCGAAAGCTCACCGAAAAGAAAATCAAAATCAAAAAGCGACCCTTTTTCCTGTAGATTCTTTACGCTTACATATCGGTCATCTGTTGCATACTTCGAAAAAATTTGGTGATTTCGCCCTTTTTGTCGGGAAACATAGCTCAGTGCGTTACAAGCTCCTGCCGAGACACCGTAGACCTTTGGGAAAAAAATTTCTTCGTCCAAAAAGACATCCAAAACGCCACTGGTATAAGCGCCGCGCATTCCGCCACCTTCCAGCACTAATCCGATTGACACGGTCGATTCCTCCAATTCCTGAAATGTTTTGATTTTTTCTTATTATACCGGATTCGGAGTCAGAATACAAGCAATCGTTAACTTTCTTAAAATAGGACTTGCATTTTCTGATTTAATCATATATAATAGACGAGCATTCAATTTTTGGACGTTTAGCTCAGCTGGCTAGAGCATCCGCTTGACGTGCGGAAGGTCATAGGTTCGAGTCCTATAACGTCCACCAGATTGTTAGATCCCCCGGGAATCCTTAACTGGATTTTCGGGGGATCTTTTTGTCAAAAGCAATCTTTTAGCCCTTTTATCGCCCAAAAGGCAACCTTCCTTTTTCAATCCGCAAAGTCAAGGGTCTCCATATTCAGCCGATAGATTACGTCCTTGCGCTCTACGATAACAACGATCTTCTTCCGAAGGGCGTCATCTTTCTGGATATGAGCGAGCAATTCTCGGGTCGGATTGACCGCTACGGGGTGCCCCACCAATTTCATCATGGCAAAGTCGCCGTTCGTATCTCCATAAGCATAGCTTTCAGAAAGATCGATTCCGTACTGCTTTGCCATTTCAAGCACGGCGCATCGCTTGCTTTCGGAATCCCACATTGGAATAATTTCACCGCTGTAGCGTCCGTCTGGACCGACCTTGTAAACCGTGCCGCGATAGTCGTCCATACCATATTTCTCCGACATCTCACGCACCAGTTCTACCGGTGAACCGGAAATCGCAATGACCCGGTGACCATGTTCCCGGTGCCAGCGAATCCGGTCACGGGTGTAGGTGTAGACACGTTCCCCCTTTTGTTCAATCACCCTTTTGGCAATATACAAAATATGAAAGGAATTCGTATTTTGAACCGTTTCTGAATAAATGTCCACCATCTTTTGAAGGTAATCGTCATAATTTCCGACGCGTTTATCCCATCTCGTGAAAGCAGGTTCGACGTCCTCATACCACTTGCTGGGGT
>ENA-UOOK01001250-UOOK01001250.1-fermentation-metagenome-genome-assembly--contig:-NODE-1250-length-33616-cov-8.263967_pt1 | contig 33616 bp, 27 predicted proteins | sample MGYA00245777_ERZ724023 | MGnify/ENA primary metagenome ERZ724023 (study PRJEB28704, sample SAMN03018312) | fermentation metagenome | biome: anthropogenic terrestrial biome; feature: soil; material...
CTTGTGGACTCATGAACAGTGGTTCAGGGAATGAAGCAAGAAGCTCCTTCCTCGGAGGCCATCAAGCCGACAGGGAGGAGTAGTTCACCTTCCCAAACAAATATTTTTTCAGGCACAGGTTCGCAGAAAATGCAAAATACTGTCCTGGATAATTTCCAGTTTTTCTTTTTCCAGTTCTGAATGTGCTGATACTTTATGTGCTAATCTTTTGAGGAATAACTGTAAATGACTACACTTTTTTATATAAAAATAATTTTTATTAAAATATATGTTGATATACTACAGAAATAATCTTACTGGATGCTCTTAAATCAAAAAGTTTAATATTTTGGATATCAATTTACATCTAAAATGTTAGTTTATTTATATAAGGAAAAATTGGTAATATATCGTAAAAAAAGTGCTTTATTCCTCTCACCAAACCCTGGAGCTTTTTGGACTTATGATTAGCTTAACGGTTTACAAAATTTGCTTTTCCAGAAGGAGACGGAAGGTAATAAGCTTCAAAAAAATAAAGCAAGCCTACTTTAATTTTATGATTGGGTGACTTAAAATACAAAAAGGAAAAAGGGTGCGTGAATTGAAACAAATAACGGCATTGATACTTCTATTCCTAATATATTCACCATTGGTGGTAGTTACTGGTTCGGATTTAGGCTCTGCCGCATATGTCGGTAATGAATCAATTATTGCGGACTTTTCAGCTTCTCCGCTGTCAGGGAAAGCTCCGCTAACAGTAAAGTTTACTGACACCTCAACCGGAAGTCCGACAACCTGGAAATGGGACTTTAACTCGGACGGGACCATAGATTCAACTGTAAAGAATCCGGTTTACACCTATTCGACTGCCGGAACATATTCCGTAACCCTTACAGCAACTAACAACACTGTCAGCGATGAAATTACAAAATCAAATTACATTACTGTTGGAAATGGGCCAACAGCTAGCTTTACCGCTTCCCCGCTAGAAGGAGAAGCCCCGCTTGCCGTAAAGTTTACTGACACTTCAACCGGGAGTCCTACAAAGTGGGCATGGGACTTCGGAGACGGCGGCAAGTCAAATGTCAAAAGTCCTTCCCACACATATTCTGGAGCAGGGACATATACCGTGAAATTAACTGTAACAAATTCATACGGGTCCGATACCTTTGAGGCTGCTTCTTATATTCGTGCATACTCAATCACTGCGCCTGTAGCCAATTTTTCATTCAATCCCGTTTCAGGCCCAGCCCCGCTTTCCGTCCAATTTCAGGACCTTTCTACCGGAGGTCCGACTTCCTGGGAATGGGACTTTAAATCGGACGGGATAATTGATTCGACTGAACGAAATCCTACTTACGTGTATAAGTCTCAGGGAACTTATTCTATTACCCTTAAAGCAATCAACGGCACTGCCGTTGGTAGTAAAACAAAACCTATCATAATCGGTGATTCACTTCTAGCTGCTTTCACTGCATCCCCACGGGAAGGAAATGCTCCGCTTACTGTTCAGTTTAACGATACTTCGTCGGGAAATGCAACTTCCTGGTTATGGGACTTTGGGGACGGCAATAAGTCAACATCTCAGAGCCCATCTCATACTTATTTCGGCGCCGGGAATTATACTGTGAGATTGACAGTAACAAATGCCTTTGGGTCTAACACCACCGAGGTCCCTTCTTCTGTAAATGTGCTCTCGGTTAATGCACCGATTCCTGATTTCACATCAAACGTGACTTCAGGCTCAGCTCCGCTTTTCGTCCAGTTTCAAGATCTTTCTGCCGGAGGTCCGACTGCCTGGGAATGGGACTTTGACTCGGACGGGACCATAGATTCAACTGAACATAACCCTGTTCATGAGTTTACAACCAACGGGTTTTATACGGTTACTTTGAGGGCGGGTAACGGTACTACTGCATGGGGTAATATAACCAAGTCTAACTATATTATGGTAGGAGACGGGCTTCATGCTTCTTTTACCGCCTCTACACGGAAAGGGAGTGCCCCTCTGACCGTACAGTTTAACGACACTTCCACAGGCAACGTTACCTCATGGTCCTGGGACTTTGGAGACAACAGCACATCTACCTCCCAGAACCCGGTCCATGAGTATTCCAAATCCGGAAGTTATTCCGTAACCCTTAATGTCAGCAATGCCTACGGATATAGCACCGTTACATGGACTGACTATATTAAAGTCGGTGAGGAGGAAGAAAGCCGCGGAGGGTCAGGTGGCTCTGGTGGGGCATCATCAGGTGGAGGTGGGGGTTCTCCTGAGCCTGCAAGTAATGTTGAAGTTAAAGAAATTGCCCAGGAGTTCATCACAACAGGAGACCGGATAAAGTTCAAGTTCACTAAAAATGCCACTGCTATTATGTATGTGAAGTTCGATTCGAAAAGGAACTTCGGAAAGACCACAGCCATGGTTGAACAGCTTAAAAACAGGTCCGTCCTGACCCCAAAAGAACCTTCCGGAAAGGTCTATAAGTACCTGAATATCTGGGTGGGAAATGAAGGGTTTGCAACTCCAGAGAACATTGCCAATGCCATTATAGGGTTCAGGGTTAAAAGCTCTGAAATTTCTGAAAACGAGACTGAGGGCCCATCAGTTTTCATGTACAGGTATTCTAATGGAAAATGGAAAGCTCTCCCTACGCGTAAAATGGGAGAAGACGACAAGTACATGTATTTTGAATCCAGAACCCCGGGTTTCTCTCCGTTTGCAATAATAACTGGCAAAAAAGCTATTGAATATAAAGAAAATAGTACTGAAGCCACTGAACCTCCGCTTGAGCCGGATAACAGGCAGGTTGAGGTGCCAGAGTCACGGCCAATGCCAGCAGTTGAATATAAAGACTGGTCAAAAGTTTCCACAGCCATCAAGATTCTTGTCGCATTTATGGTAATACTTCTGATAGGTATTGCTTTAACGGAGAAAAAAAATCGATAAAATGAAATTCTGGTATAAATATGGTAGTTATGAAAGTGAACTACTCCTGAGCTAAAGACTCAGGGGTTTTACACTTCTTCCTATTAAATGGAAAGGTCTGGAAAAGTGATTTTCAGGTAATAAACCTGCCCATTTGTTTATTTTTCATAATTAATTTATATGAAGTAAACAATCACGAAATAAAAAACTTCTTTTATTGTGATAGACATGGGCTTCACGCTTAATATAGAAACTGATTTCTCACCTCAGGAAGTATGTGAGGCTATCCGTTCTTCTCTGGAACATGAAAAGCATGTTGCAAAATATAAGATCAAACGATATTCTATGATCTGTGAGGACTTCGAGGCAAAATTCGGGTACAGCTCAAATGAGCTCAGGGCGAAGTTCGAAGCCGGAAATATGGGAGATGATAATGATTTCTTCGACTGGTATGCGGCAAAAAGAGGGCTTGATCACTGGAATAAAAAGCTTGAGGTCCTTTCTGGGATTTCTCTGTAAGAGATTTGCTTAAAGAGATTTGCTTAATATCTCTGTAAGAGACAGGCTTAATATTTACCATTTTTTCCTAAAACATCCGCTTCATGATTAATGGAAATGAGCTTTGTAATCCGATACTCTTATACGGGACCATATTTTATCTCTGAGCCGTTGCAGCCTGCGGCGTATCAAGGCAGCCTGCGGCATATCAAGTTAAACCCAATTACGAATTCATCTAACCCATTTACGAATTCATCTAAAAGTTTTTGTTAGAATGGTCAAATTTTTCTGTTATCCAGCTAAATAGTTGGTAAATTATTTATGTACGTTTTAAAGTATTACAGGTTTGTTTGCTTTCTACAAATGAAAACAATATTGTCTCATATCTTTCCCTAATTATTTCGATATCCACGGATTTTTCTTTCGAACAGGGACTGATAAACTTTTCTTTTGTAGACATAGATTGAGGTGTTAAACTTGGTAAAAACCGTTTTAAAAAGCATGGTTGGAGAAGCCCTTATTGGTTCTGGTCCGGAGATTGCCCATATAGATCTGGTTCTCGGGCCAAGAGGAGGGCCAGTAGAAACAGCATTCATGAATTCCCTTGCAATGCCAAGGCAGGGCCATACCCCGCTTCTTGCTGTCCTTGAGCCGAATGTTCAGCCAAAACCTGTAACCCTGCTAGTAAACAAGGTAACAATTAAGAATGTGTCACAGGCTGCTCTGATGTTCGGGCCAGCTCAGGCTGCGGTTGCAAAAGCGGTTATGGACTCGGTATCTGTCGGAGTACTTCCTGAAGAGCAGGCAGATGATATTTTCATTATTGTCTCTGTTTTCATCGAATGGGATGCAAAAGACAAAGATAAAGTCTACGAATACAATTATGAAGCTACAAAGCTTGCAATAGCCCGTGCAATGGGGGGCAAACCGACAGTTAAAGAAGCACTGGCCAAAAAGGATTCAGCAAAACATCCATTCGCATAAAGCAAATTGGTTAAGGTTTTTCTGGTTTCAATACCAGACGAAATCCAGTATATCTATTCATTTACTTAATAGCAGGCAGAAACAATTCTGCCTCTATCTGTTTTTTATATTTTTTATTCTAAATTATGTTCCTCTAAGTTTTCCATAAATCCTGTTTATATGCTCGGAGCGTGTGTTGTTCTGCCGGCGAGGGACGGACTGATCTGGAACATGAACTCTATTTCAGGGTAACTCTATTCAGGGTATCTGTGCACAGGTAGAATAATCCTGAATTTTCCGGACCCTGTGCATTGTAAAAGACTCCCAGGGAGTTCTCTGCCGTGTATCCTGTAAATTTTAAGGTCAGGGGAGATATCATATGTCTTTTATTTAAGGACAAACTCCTGACAAAATGGATTATGAACAGTAAAATTTACGATTATTTTTATGAAAGTTATGGTTGTATTTTTCTTTCTTCTTCGGGAAAGCACACTTCCAGGGCTGAGGAGTTATCGAGTTCGAGCACTTAAGTCTTACTTTGATCTCCTTTTTGAGATTTTTCCTGTCACTTTTTGAGTTCTGAAAGAGGGCGGAAAATGCAGGGTACTGTCTGAAAATTAACGGGCGTGGTAGACAAATATTTATAATAAGTATAAGTAATTTATATTAAGGTAAAAACATAAAACTTTACAGTGGGGGAAGACGTAATGAAAATTAGAGTAGTTAGTTCAAGGGAAGAAATCTTTACGCTTAATCCAAATGAGCGTGTTGTTCACCTGGCCTTCAGGCCTTCGAACAAGGACATTTTTGCGCTGGTGGAAACCTGCCCGAAAATCGAGGTAATTCAGTTGCCTAAATCTTACAGGCGTACGGTCTCAAAGTCCATAGAAATGTTCCTTGAGATGCAGAGAATCCAGCTTATTGAAGGAGATGTCTGGGGACACAGGAAAGACATTAATGAATATTACAGCATTCCATCTTCTGTAATAGAAAAAATACGAGAACTGAAGATGGAGGGCACGCCTGCTGAGAGAATCGAAGAAAAGGTTGCAAGGGAAAGCAAGCTGAACCCTGAAATGGTCGCTTATATCCTGACAAAGGAAGCTTCTGCCTGAGAATCCTGCAAATTCAGGATTTTCCTTCATTCTCAATGTATATAGGATAATATTGAAAGATTTTGAATCTTTCAAGTATCCTTATTTGTTATCCAGATCTGTTAAAAATTTCAGTTCACAGGGTCTGGGAATGTACTCCTTGACTTGAGATAACAACGTCTACTAGCGAAAACTGTAAGGTCAGGGAGACTATAAAAAAGACTCTATATGTTTTTTCACTGCGGACATTTGATTTTTCTTCATTTTTCTTAGCAGCTTCCAGGGGTCCTGTCTGGACTTTTGTCAGTGTCCAGCTCCATCAGTCTATAATTTTAACATCAGTTTTCACTTGACTAAGAAGTGTGAGAGAAGGTGATAACTTATATATTTTTGGCGGCTGTAATCTTTTAGTCTTATCTGTAATCTTTTTAACTTTAGCACTAATAGGAGACTGAAGGGTGAAACTGGAACTTATAGAGTTGATTTTTCTTTCCAATAAGCGAAAACAATTACTTCTTTTCCTCAGAAGCGGGCCCAAAAACATGGATGAAATTACGGAAGCCCTTCAGGTAACTTCCACTTCCATCCTGCCCCAGATTAAAAAATTAAAAGATATGTCCCTGGTCGTCCAGGAGGACAGGTCATATACACTCTCGCTAATAGGAAAAGTCCTCGTTGAAAAAATGCAGCCCCTTGTCAGCACTATAGAGCTTTTTGAAGATAACTTTGAGTACTGGTCGGAAAAGGATCTTCAGGGCATCCCTCTTTCTTTCAGGAACAGGCTTGGAGAACTCGGAAAATGCAAACTGGTTCAGCCTGACCTTGACCGCATGTTCGAACTCGACCAGGAAGTTGTGGAGAACCTTTCCAGTTCAACTTACATTCTTGAAGCCATAGCCTACTCTAATCCGCCAATGCTTTCTCTTTGCCAGAAGCTTGCAAAAAAAGGAGTTGAGTTCTCCCTTCTGATGTCTGAATCTGTCTATGAACGATATTATACAGATTATCCAGAGGATTTCCGAAATATGCTGGCTCTTAATAATGTAAAGTTTTTCCGGTATTCGGGCGAACTGAAGATTGCAAGTCTCACAGTTACTGACAAATTCTTTATGATTTCACTTTTCCCGAAGAATCAAAGGCATTTTGACAGGGAGAGCCTTATATGTTACGAATCATCTGCCCTGAAGCTGGGTACTGAGCTTTTCAATGAGCTGCTGCTTGATTCTACGCAGGTTACCGAAATTCCTCAGAAATAACTGAAGCCCGGAAACCGAAAGATTTTTTCAGGAATGCATGGACGGAGTATAATGAGAAGTTTTCAGGACTGTTATCCTCGTTTCGGAAAACTCTGACGAGTTCAGAAGGAAGGTGGAGACGGTAGCCAGATTCTTTTAAGGTTACCTATTTTATTGAGAGCCCTGGCTGTATTTCTTTTAATTGACAGGTTTCTATTATTAAGCTGGACTCTCTTAAACCGGATTTTCCTTTATGCTCAGAATTTTCCGGAATGATTTTTTGCTCAGCGTTCAGTCATGCTTCAGTTTTTTTCCATTTTATTGCTGCCTTTGTTACTCTGCCTTTTTACTTCTCTGCTTCATTTTTTCGGCAATGTCAATGCCGAGCCGCTTGCATTCCTGCAGGTCCTTGTCCGTAGGCTTGTGAAGGATCCTGAGTACAGGGTCTACAACGGTCATTCCCAGCTCCCTCATCTTTTCAGCTATCATTACGGGAGCTTCTCCGCTCCACCCGTAAGACCCAAAAGCAGCTCCCAGCTTGCCCTGCGGGTTTGTGGAAACAAGGGTTTCATTCATAAACTTCTCCATGGGCAGCAGCATTTTGTAGTAAAAAGTAGAAGAGCCAACTGCAATTGCTTCTGCTTGATTGAGTTCTTCGGGCTTTACATCATAAAAACTGACAACCTTTACATCCACATTCTTTGATTCAATCCCGTTCCCTATTGCTTCAGCCATAGCTTTTGTATTCCCTGAGGTACTCAGATAAACTACTATTGCTTTCAACCTCTATCCCCTCTAGCGATATAATAAATCTGATTTTAAGATAGTCCCGGACAAGGAGAGTAAAAACCGGCACTTGTATATCTAAAGCTCAGAGCTGGAAGGCATAACCCTGGCTTTTCCTGTTCCCCAATTCAATATTATTTATAAAATTTGTTTTAAATAAAGATTTCGTCATCAGAATACAGTTCCAGTCTCAGAGCTGTCTTCAAATAAAGTCTGCCTCTATCCGGATAGGGGCTATATAGTTTACTACCTGAAGGGCAACACTTTCAAGGAAATTGCGGACATTATTTGGAATCCTGTCCACAGTATGGGAAGCAAAATTCAGGCTGCCTATTATCTCTCCCCTGTGCTTCATAGGGATTACTGCGACTGCAGTGATCTTTTCTTCCATTAACAGATCTGCCATTTCTTCCGCAAAAAAACTTAGTTTATAAATGGGCTTTTCAGTCCAGACCTGTTTTGCTTCCGGAGAGTCTATCCTGTATGCATAAACTTTTTTCACAAACTCGGAAGAAAGCCCTCTATGCGCCACAAGGTTAATCTGGTCCAGAAGCTCGTCTTTGAGGTATATGCCTCCTGCGTCTATCTCTTTTACCTTCAGGCAGGCATCAAGGATAAGATTGAGCATAGTCTGGAGGTTCCAGGTGGTGCTCAGGGCTAACCCTAGCTCCCTCTGAATATCGAGCATTTCCTGGGCTTCTTTTCTTTCTGTAACATCAACAACTATTCCCTGGAGATGAGTTACTGTGCCTTCACCGTCCCGCTGGATGTATGTCTTCTCTTCAACCCAGCGAACCTTGCCGTCTCCTGTAAGAATTCTATATTCCATCTCAAAAGAGTCGTACCCCTCTCGAATTGAGCGTGCAAGGTTTTCGTAGACCGACTTGATATCCTCTCTGTGGACTATGTTTCCGTAAAGGATTCTTCCCGAAATGAAGTCTTCTACGGTATATCCAAATTGCGTTACATTTTCTGAAACGAACTCTACGGGCCAGTTTTCCGTATTCTTCCAGAGAAAAGCTACTGCTGAGCTTTTGTTTATTATCGTTTTTAGCAGTTTCTGCATTTCGAGGGATTTTCTCAGGGCTTCTTCAACTTTTTTCCGTGGAGTTATGTCCAGCACTATTCCCTGAAAACAGGTCACGTTTCCATCTTCCTCCCTCTGGATAAAAGTTCTTTCATTTACCCAGCGCAGGTCTCCGGCTTTTGTAAAAATCCTGTATTCCGAATTGAAGCTTACATCTCCTTTCTGAATATTTCTCTCGAGTTCTTCTTCAACCCTTTTCAGGTCATCGGGATGTATTATCTTTCCGTACAGGACTTCCTGTGACATAAAATCGTCAACTGTATATCCAAACTGTACTACGTTTTCTGAGACAAAAGTTGCAGGCCAGTATTTTTCGTCCTTCCACAGGAAGACCACTGCAGGGCTGTTGTTGATTATTGTGGTCAGCACCTTCTGCATCTTAAGGACTTTTTCCAGTTTTTCTTCACTTCTTTTCCGCTCGGTGATATCAAGCACAACTCCCTGAAAATAGGTAACTTCACCTTTTTGGTTTCTCTGGATGAAAGTCCTTTCATTAACCCAGCGTATCTTCCCGTCTTTTGAAAAAATCCTATATTCCATGTTGAAATCCGGAGCCCCTATTCTAATTCTTTTTTCAAGCTCTTCTTCAACTTTTTTGAGGTCATCAGGGTGTATAATGTTCCCGTAAAGCACCCTGCTCGAGATAAAATCTTCTACTGTGTATCCGAAGTTCACTACATTTTCGGAAACAAACTCCGCAGGCCATTTTTCTTCGTTTTTCCAGAGAAATAATACTACCTGACTGTTATTGATTATAGTTTTCAGGGCTTCTTCCCTTTCCAGAGTTGCATGGAGAGCTTTCCCCCTCTCGCCGTCCTCAGCATCTGCTACTCTGGTATAAGTGTTCAGTCCCTTTTTGTTTTCTGAACTTTCACTACTCATTTCTTCCAACCGCCTGCACAGGGCTATTCTCAATTGTTTCATCCGGATTTTTCAATAGGCCCTTCCGGGATAATACTCTGGATATTGTCTATATTGATAACCGTAAATTCTACTGTGCCTGAATTTACCGGTCTGTGTAGCATACTTGCCGCCTATAAGTTTTCTCCCAACTCTCAGTTTTCTCCTAACTTTCAGTTCGCTGTCTTTTATATAATTGTGTTTTTATCAAATATCAGTTTTTTTGGTCTCGAATCTTTCCGGACCAAAACACTGGAATGTAAGGTTCAGAATTCCAAATTTACAAAAAAATTCTACATTGTGGCAAAATAAAACATCAGGATTTAAAATTGAGAAAAAGAGCGCAGGTAAAAGAATAAATTTGGTGAACGGTACAACCCTTTCGTGGTTAGATTTTGTGGTGTGGTGGTTGGGTGTGATCTTGTAGATGTGTAGGCAAGGGTAGGTCCGTTCACTAAGCTAAAATCAAAATTCATTACTGGCTATATAAATATTTGGATACTTTTATATTAAATTGCCTTTTTGTGATATGAAATATCATTTTTGAGGCTTAAATGGGGACATTTTTTCCAGATTTTGTCCTTATATTGTTAATATATGGTATCATTTTCTTCAGCTCACTTTTTCAGTAATTGTTCTCTACCTTCTTTACAGTTTTTCTTCCCCAACCTGTTTATACTATGAAGTTTTTTTCTATCTATACATTATTATGGATTATATTCATAGTTTTCAATGTCAAGATCAAAAAGGAAGATCACCAGGAGATTCACAATGAGAAGTGCCATTATCAAAGAGGGGCCTGAACGTGCCGCTAACCGTTCCCTTCTTAAGGCAACAGGGGTAACGGATGCGGAAATGAAGAGGCCGTTCATCGCGGTTGTCAATTCATGGAATGACATAGTCCCCGGTCATATCCATCTGAATAAACTTGCTGAGGCTGTAAAGGCAGGGATCAGGAACGCCGGAGGAGTTCCTTTTGAGTTCCATACCATAGCGGTTTGCGACGGGATTGCAATGGGCCATGAGGGTATGAAATATTCTCTTCCAAGCAGGGAAGTTATAGAGGACACAATAGAACTGATGGTTAAAGCCCACCAGTTTGACGGTATGGTTCTTATCCCCACCTGTGATAAGATCGTCCCTGGGCACCTTATGGCAGCAGGCAGGCTTAATATTCCTGCCATTGTTGTGACCGGAGGGCCAATGCTTCCAGGGTATGTGGACGATAAATACACGGACCTTATTTCAGTCTTCGAAGGGGTCGGTGCCTACAGCGCAGGCAAAATTTCCGAAGCCGAGCTTAAGAGGCTTGAAAACCTTTCCTGTGCAGGAGCTGGGTCCTGTGCCGGGATGTTTACTGCAAATACAATGGCATGCATGACTGAAGCCCTGGGACTTAGCCTTCCAGGCTGTGCAACCGCCCATGCTGTTGACGCAAAAAAGACTCGCATCGCCAAGGAGTCCGGAGAACGCATTGTGGAGCTTGTAAAAAAGAACATTACTCCAAGGCAGATTGTTACTCGCGAGTCTTTTGAAAATGCTATTATGGTCGATATGGCAGTCGGAGGAAGTACAAACACCACTCTGCACCTTCCTGCCATTGCACATGAGTTTGGGCTTGAACTGCCTCTTGAAACCTTTGACGAACTGAGCAGGAAAACTCCTCATCTGATTTCCCTCAGGCCCGGCGGCCCGAATTTTATGCTTCATTTTGACAGGGCGGGCGGGGTCGAAGCAATTATGCAGAGGCTGGCTTCAAGACTCCACCTTGACCAGCTTACAGTCAACGGCAAAACTATCGGTGAAAACCTGAATGAGTTTGAAATCATTAACCCTAAGCTGAATAAAGAGATTATTGCAACTCTTGAAAAGCCAGTCCATGCCGAAGGAGGAATCGCAGTCCTCAAAGGCAGCCTTGCTCCCGACGGATCTGTTGTCAAGCAGGCTGCGGTTGACCCAAAAATGCGTGTACACACAGGTCCTGCAAGGGTTTATGACTGTGAAGAAGATGCCATGAAGAGCATTCTTGCAGGCGATATTAAGCCCGGAGATGTTGTCGTCGTCCGGTATGAAGGTCCTAAAGGAGGGCCTGGAATGCGTGAAATGCTTGCAGCCACAGCAGCAATCGGAGGCATGGGCCTGCTCGAATCTGTAGCTCTGGTAACTGATGGGCGTTTCTCTGGAGGTACCCGTGGGCCGTGTATAGGGCATGTCTCTCCTGAAGCCAGTGAAGGAGGCCCGATAGGTCTTGTAAAAGACGGTGACCTTATAGAAATCAATATTCCTGAAAGGGCCCTGAACCTGAAAGTCTCTGAAGAAGAGCTCGAAAAGCGTAGGGCTGCCTTTGTCCCCCCTAAAAAGGAAGTTACAGGTTACCTTGCCAGGTACCAGCGTGCCGTCCATTCTGCAAACACTGGCGGGATAGTAGACTAAAACTGTTTAATACTTTATTTTCATGGAGGGAAAAACCTCCATTTTTCTCTTTTTCGAATTCAGGCAATTTCTTTCAGGACTATTTCTTTCAGGACTATTTCTTTCAGGACTTTTTATTTTCCGCATCTCAATTTACCAGTTCTCTGCTCGAAGAGATACCTCTTTGCAGTGTCCAACCTGTCTTCTGGAAACGTTTATAGTTCCCAGAAACTATCCTTTATATTACCTTTTTATTCAAAGCCATTCGCGCAAAACCATCATTTATTGAGAAATTCGCTAAGAAATTCAGGAGGTCTAAATTCTGGAAGTAGAGGGGTTGTGTTCAATCTGCGGGCGCCCGGCTAAACTTCATACCTGCCAGTTATGTGGTAAACTCGTATGCAGCAAGTGTATGGACCTTAGAAAAAGCGTCTGTATCAAATGTGCAGGTGGAAGGGAAGGTTCTGCACCCGGCTCAGGAGATACCGGAGTATTTAAATAAATTAGTCAAAAGTAGACCGCAATAAATAAGCCATCAAAATTAAGTCAGTCAAAAAAGGACAGGATTTTCAAAAAAGTAACTTGAGGTCTTGAAGACTTTTCTGACTTATATTAGCTTACCAGCCGTGAATTTCTCCTTCAGGTTCTTCTTCATCACGGTAAAAACGAAATTCTTTTTTCTCGACATCTTCTACAAATACAAACTTTTCTTCAATTCCGACTTTTGCAAACGTAAGAGCATCATCTCCATCTCTTACAGCCGGCAGGATGTCCACATCCACATGGTCCTGAACACTGCTTTCCGGAAGAAAAGCCGTAATGATAAACCAGTCAATACCTCCCGTGTAATTACTGCTTACATATCGGCTCTGGTTTGGCGGAATCTTTGTAGCTTTCTGATGCATTTCGGTCCCGTCAGCCCGATAAGCTACAAACCGAATTGTATGGTTTGTCTTATTTTTTATTATAGCCATTCCCCAACTCCCCTTATCTTAATCCACTGATATTTTTTCCATTTTTTTAAGGACTCTATATGATGAATTTAATTCCGGGAAGTAAATAGTTTTGGATGCAAAGTTTCTATAAGGTGTTGTGCCACCCGAATTTCGCTTCGGGATCACAGAAAATCGAAGATTTTCTGGGAGTTGCGATGAAATCGCAACAGCACGAGGTCCTTTTCACTCACTCCGCTCGCTCAAGCAGACTAATTTATGGATTGTAGAGGAAACCCGACTTTAAGGACAAAATTATTTTACCTGTGGATTAAAAGGTTGTTTCCACAGGCAAGAGAATTATTCTCAGGCAAGGCAGGTCAATCTGCTAATTTAATAGCCGAATAAACTGCATGGTCAGGTAGAGATCGGCTGTTTATTTTAGCAAATTAAACCAGCAGGTTAATCGGGTGTCTGGTTGCAGGCTCGATATCGAGATCAGCTACGGCTTCGGCAATCATGATGTCGCTCATTGCAGCCATTGGGAAAACGTACTGTGCATATTCTATAGGGCCGTAGAGGATGAAGTCTCCGGCTGCAGCTTGCTGGAGGCATGTGGAGCCTATATCGCAGATCTTATACATGACAGGGTCTTTTTCTTTCTGCTGGTTCAGCCAGTTCCAGGCTGAGGGAGCGTTATGAATTCCAGAGCCTGTGGGGTGTCCCCATTTTGCTTTTGCGGTAATTGTCATTCTGAGGGCTACTCCGGCTCCGTTTCCCATAGGGGTAATGCTCGGGTCAATAAGCTTGTTTACTATCCCGCACCTGTCTGCAATTGAGAGAAGACCTTCTTCTAACAGACCTGCACCTGTATCGAGCAGTTCCATCCTGCCCTGGAGGGAGGAGTCCTTGGCATTGAAGCCCAGGATAATCGAACTGTCGATATCGGACTGCTCAAGAGCCTCTATTTCTAATGCATTTATGCTCATATTTATAGAATTATAGACTGCCCTGTCTGCAAGCCCTATTTCACTCACATATCCGGCTGCGTGGGCACGTACAGCTCCTTCGGGAGAATCTATAAGAAAAGGAGAATCAGAAACATCTGCGATAAAATCAATATAGCGCGTAATACTCTCGATGGTTGTGCCAAAGATATGGACCATATGGGGATTTCCGGTAGTATCCGAACCCGATTCCTGCAGGTTTACAAGCTTTTCGGCAGCAGTCCTATCAAAAAGGCCTTTTGCGGCATTTTCGACAATCTCGTGCTTGTTGTAAAAAATAGTCCCTGCAAGTACGGTAGGGAGTTCTCCAGGTTGTCCACCTACTTTTACTCCTGCAATATTGGCAATTTCCTGTTCTTTCTGGAACTTAAACATCTTTACGCCCTCTAAATCCACACTTTTCAAAATCAAAAACTTATTCAGGTTCAAAACTTACTTCTTTTGATTCAGGCTTTGAACTGGTCTTTTAGTTGCAGAACAACCATATTAAATATAGATTTAAAATATATTTTCTGATTGATTAAATTATTGAATTTTAAGCCAATGAAGCTGTATTATTTTATTAATGAGGCTATATTATTATAATGAGGCTGTTCAAATTGAGAAAACTGTACTTCCAAATTAATCTATCTTTTTTATAAAATCAGAGGTTTTCTGCCGGGCAGATGATTCCTGCTTTTGAATCCATTACGAATTCCTCTGAGATTATTACGTCTCCTGAAGTGGGGACTGCAAAAGAAGACCGCCTTTTTTTCGGAGCACAGACAACCATGGGTTCTTCAGGGTATGCTTCTCCCTTATCCTTATAATCCTCAACAAGCTTCCGGATCTCTTCCGGATCGTTTAACCCAATTCTGTCGAGGAGTGTAACTTGCTGCTGGAAACGTTCGACTGCAGTTCTGGATATATTTTCTATAAAGGGAATTGCGCCCTGAGAACCTTTTATTCTGCCCTGTTCATCGATCCCGTTTGCATGGATTGCAAGCAGGGAGTGCCCTGCCAGATGACCCCTTGACTCGGTCCCGCAGACCAGCACATACCGGATATTGGAGTTTGAAATGACATTTACTATTATCTTCTCAACTCCCAGGTTTTCGGTTTTTGAACTGCCCCAGATAGCAGTTTCGGGGCAGGCATCAAGGTAACTTGCAAGGGTTACTACTGCAATTCTTGAATCAGGCTTTCCTGTAACATAGTCTCCTTTTACAGGTGGCCAGTTTTCTGCAATGAGCTTCAGAGAATCACCTTTTTTCTTTCCTTGTTCAGGTAGGATAGTGCACTTGCAAGCATGATGGCTTTTGTAAAATGCCCTCCTACTCTTGATGTGTCTACAAACACGTAATTGTCCATCAGTACCGGAGCTCCGAGCCCGTCGCCTCCGCCAAGGAAGGCAATGGTCCGGAAAATAAGATTGCCTGAGATCCCGTCAGGAGCAACGATAAAATTTGATTCCTTTATTGCATCTTCAATAAGAATCGTATAGTGTTTGGCATTAATCCCGAGTTCCCGAGCCCGTCCTGCTACGAATTCCCCGTCTGCGAGAGTCCTGTCCACACGCCTGTCCCTTCCTATGTCTCCCATCCTGCCTCCGGAAAGCACTCCTACGGCAGGTTCAACTCCCAGTCTCCTTATATGCTCTGCACCAAGGGTGATCATACGAAGCTTGTCTGAAATCGTGTTTCCTTCATCTATTCCAACAGGGGCGAGGAAAAAAGGTGTCCCATCTGCTGTCAGGAGCAGGGCAAGCCTGCAAATCCTTTTCATGCCAAGGGCTTCTTTCAGGTTTGAAAGAGTTTCGGATGCCTTTGCAGTACCTCTTATAACCGCATCTACCGTTCTTGAAACCAGGAGCTCTGAAAGGACTTTTTCGGGGTTCTCGGTATCTATAACCTCAAGTTCAGTCCCTATTTTATCTATTTCTTTTTTACTCCCTACAAGGACTACCTGTGCATATCCCAATTCCTGAGCTTTCCATGCACTCTCAAGAGTTTTGGGATTAGGCTCTCTTATTCCCATAGCAACTCTTGCTCTGTTCGCCCGGGCTCGTGCTTCGATAGCCTCAAGGAGGGCATACATGCCGTTCTTTTCCATATCTATCCAGGCTTTTGTTTCAGATTTGAAGTAGTTCAAAGAAAAACAAACACACACATTAATTAATTTTGCCCCCCGAGTTGCGTCAGCAGAGTTGCGGCTCTGCAGTGCGCTGTCCGTTTCACTCGCTGCGCTCGCTCAAGCAGACTAATTTTTATGGATACAACTGAGTTTCACTAAAGGGGATTTATTTATAGATACTGATATTGATATTGAGCTCCGCCGAATCGGTCCATTTATCTACAAATTATTTTATTTTTCGTGCTAAAAGACAAATTTATGCTGCGGTATCCTAAAAAGTCAATGCTGAAATATTTTGGGAATGCGGGCAGGGGACTTATTTAAAAAATTAAAATATATGACGTTAATAATGAGTTTCCTTTTTATTGAACATTAAATAATATTTGAAATTTATAGACTTTATTATAGATTTTAACTAGAGTATTGTCAATAGCATTGGGTAAAAACTTAGGTACTCAATTAAACGAACATTTAAAATAGAAATAAGTATTCTTTTTGTCAGCAACCTTGAAGGACACAGGAAGGATACGAGAAAAACCCTTTCGTCCTCATCTTCTGTATGATAGCTAGAAATTGAACAAAGGTAGAGGGGATTTAAGCTCTTTCCTAAGAGCTATAGGAACCACCAGCTTATGATCCAATTCTCCCAGCCAAAGAGATTCCAGGGCTATTTTCGGGGAGTTTTTGGTATGGCAGGTACAACACAAAGAACCTTTAGAGATAGTCTGAGATTCGGACGAAATCAAGAAAATTCTGGGTAAAATCAAATGGTGTGTAAGTTCATGAAATTCGGTTTCAGAAAGCCATCCTTGAAAAAGTCTATTAAAGCAAGAACTACAGGCAAATTAAAACGCAAAGCAAAAAAAGCTGTAATACCATTTTATGGAAAAAAGGGAACAGGAATTATAAAAAGTCCAAAAAAGGCGGTGTACAATAAGGTTTACCATAGGACGTCATTTAGTATGTTCGGTTTTTTTAAGAAGCTATTTAAATAAAAACTAGATGGAAGATGTATGTTTTATCCCAAAATTATTACGCTTTTTTAATTTCTTTTATTACAGTTATAATTGCAGTTATATATTGTATAATTGCAGTTATATATTGTATGCAAGTAGCTCGCTATTTTACTTCAACTTCGAATTTGTTTCTTTTACATGAAATTTCAGGATACTACATCCTTTAGTTGTTTATAATTCAAATTACTACCAACCTCCTTACTTTATTAAATTAGATAAGGTTACATATAAGAAAATTTCCTTATTGGTATGGTTTAAGATGATGTCGGCAATTGAATGGGCTGAAAAATACCGGCCCCGGACCCTTGGAGATGTTGTGGGAAACAAGAAGGCGGTGCAGGATTTAAGGAAGTGGGCTGAGGAATGGCAGTCCGGGATTCCTGAGAAGAGGGCAGTGATTCTCTATGGGCCTGCAGGGATAGGAAAGACTTCAAGTGCTCACGCACTGGCAAGGGATATGGACTGGGAGGTTATAGAGCTCAATGCAAGTGACCAGAGGACTGCAGGCGTTATTGAGAAAGTTGCTGGTTCTGCAGCGTCAATGAATACTTTTTTTGGGGGAAAGCGTCTTATTATCCTGGATGAAGCTGATAATCTTCACGGGACTGCAGATAGGGGTGGGATGAGAGCTATTGCTGGGGTCATAAAAGCCACACTTCAGCCGATAATACTTATTGCAAATGACATTTACGGGCTAACTCCTACAATCCGGAATATTTGTCTGGAAATAAAGTTTGGGTCCGTGCAGAGCCGCTCCATGGTCCCTGCTTTAAAGAAGGTTTGTGAAGCTGAGGGAATTTCTTGCAGCCAGGAAGTTGTCCTGCAGATTGCAGAAAATGCTGGAGGAGATTTCAGGAGTGCAATGAATGACCTTCAGGCTGCAGCGAGTGGGAAGGAAGCGCTTGAAATTGAGGATATCAGCACTGCAAGCAGGGATGTTAAAGAGAACATCTTTAAGGCTATGCAGAAGATCTTTAAAAGCACTGATTGTAAAAGGGCTCTTGAATCTTCATACGGGCTTGATGAAAGTCCTGAGGACCTTGTGCACTGGATAGATGAAAACCTGCCTATCCAGTATGCCCGGAAGGACGGCGGCCTTGAAGATATAAGGACGGGTTTTGGATATCTTTCAAGGGCTGACCTTTATCTCGGGCGCGTAAAAAAGCGCCAGAACTACAGGATGTGGAGGTATGCCAGCATGCTCATGGTCTGTGGGGCTGCCCTTTCAAAGACAAGACCGTATCCTGGCTTTATTAAGTATCAGCAGCCTTCACTCTGGAGAAGGCTCGGACAGACGCGCTCTAAGAGGGATATGCGGGATAATATTGCTTCAAAAATCGGGGAACATGGTTTTGAATCAATACGTTACTCAAGGAACAACCTTTTAGGTTTTTACGCGTTAATGCTGAAGGATGAGGCGTCTGCTATTGAAGTTACGGCAAATCTAGGGTTTGAGCTTGAGGAGCTGATATACCTTTCAGGAAGCACAAAAGCGAGCAAAAAACTCCTGAATATTTATGATGAAGCGCAGAAACTTCTCGATAAGAAAGGGGATAAAGCCGAAGAACCTGACTTTTTTAAGATTCCTGCACCTGCAATAGACGATAAACAGACAACTCTCCACTGCCCTGTTGATATTTCTGAGAAAGAACCGGAAGCTTCTGCAGGGAATCCCAAAACACTTGACCCTCAGTCTTCGAATAGAAAGCAGAAAACCCTTGACACGGGATTTGGCATACCTCAAGAGCTCCCTGAGAAAAAAGAGACTTCAGGAAAGAAACTGCCCAAAAACCCAAAAACTGCAGAAAATAATTTCTTCCCTCTTACTGAGCCCATATCCGAAAAGAAACCTCTTTCTGAATCTGCAGGGAAGAAAGTTTCTCTTATACCGTCAAAAAAGAAGGATCTGGCCAATAGTGAGCCTTCAAAGCAGGGGGTATCTGATAAAGATTTACCTGCCTCAGGTATACAGGATAATAAAGGAGAGATTTCGAAAAAAGCCGAACCTAAAAACCAGAAAACACTTTTCGACTTTTAATTTTTTTAGAACGCTAATACTTGCTTTTCCTATCTGGATTCCCCAATCCAGAAAGGTTTCAGTCCAGAAAGTTTTTTTCATGTTTTACTTTTTTAATTTTTTTAAAATTTATTACTAGACTGGATTAAAATTTATTATTAAACTGAAGTAAGCATTCGGAGATTTTTATAAATCACTCTTGCTGCCGTGCAAAAGAGTCTGAGTTTTTGTGTGAGCGGAACGACGGGGTTGACTTTGAATGAAAGAAGAAGTTGCTGGTGTGTTTGGGAAGTTTTGACTGGAATCCGCTCACAAGTATTACTATGCAACTTCAGTTATAAATACTTTTTTAATATATTTAGTATATTCTCTTTTCTCGTCTAATTTTTTGATCTATTTTTGATCTATTTCGATAAGGCGAGAGGACGCCTTCCTCGGCAGCTACCAGGCCGATAGGGAGGATTAGTTCACTTGTCTGGTCCCAAACTTTCTTCCTGTAATTAAATTTATGAAATAACTTACGAATGTTGAGAACTGGTGAGATAAAATTGGATATTGGTAAACAGAGTTGAGAAAAGTTGGGAAAATCATTAGAAAAGTTGTGAGCGGGTTTGGGAGTTTGGGGAATAGTTTGGGGAATAGTTGGGGGATATGGGTTTGGGGTTATACTATGGAAAAGAGACCCGCTCACTTAACATGAGTAATTATTACATCGTATAAATAGCTTTCTATTATATTATTCATAATTTATAATTAATATCAAATAGTTTATTTTTCCTAAAACAGTTCCTTATGATAGTGTTTTTCTGGAGTATACAGTCAGCTAAAGAAGATCAGGACTTTTAATCACACTGAAGTATCATAGATAAGAAATTGAAGGATCATAGATAAGAAATAATAGTACTGATAATTGGTTCATTATTTATATACATTTTAAGAATTGACTGACAAAAGTGATATCGCAGTCTATTTTATTATTTTTATTTCAGGACCATATTCAGTATAAATTGCGTATTACCTGATGTCATTCTAATAACTCTGAGTTACCTGTAAAACTGGCTTGAGAGCAAAACTGGCTTGAGAAATAGTAAGCTGACAGCAATAGAATCGTCAGGTAAACAGGTTACAATAAAGTAAGTATAAGAATTAACATGAGCGGGTTGGGGAGTATGAATTGGGGTGTTGGGGGGTTGGGGTTATCTTACACAAAAGAGAGACCCGCTCACATATTACATCATGATAATCTCATATAAATATATTTTGCTTGTGCACATCCTGCAGGTAAAAATGCTAAAAGAATCATCCAATTGCAGGATTTTTCACACTCTCAATATGTTTTTCTTAACTTTATATTTTTGTCCCAGACCTGATCAGTATTTTATCTAAAAATAAAAAAATTATTAAGTATATAATGATTTCTCTTTAATGGCGATCTTCTAAAGTCTACTCCGAACAAAAGACATATATATAACTAGTGACATGTTGGACTTGCGTTTCAAGCAACTGCTTGTAAAGCAATCATCTTAATATGATCAACAGCAAATTGGGCTCGTGGTCTAGTCGGTCATGACATCGCCTTTACACGGCGGGGATCCTGAGTTCGAATCTCAGCGGGCCCACTCGAATCTTTAACCTTTTTACCAGATTAAAGGGCTTTTCATTTCTTCTTTTCTAACATTTGGTTCATATAAACTTCAGGTTAAATTTTCCTTTTAAACTTAATACTTTATATAATACTGATATTGTTATATAGAAAGGAGAACGATAAAGACTTAGAATCTTTGTTACCTACAAAAAGATACGCTTTAATATATTTTAAAAGCGTAAATCTTTACAAAGATCATTTCAAATCACAGTGGGGGAGGAGTTAGTATTGAAGAGAAGAAGCAGGACAGATATCGCAGTGGATATTTTAAGAGTGGCGATGAATGGGGCAAAGAAAACACATATCGTTTACGAAGTAAATCTTAACTTTAACATTGCTCAGAAGTATCTGGAAATGTTAAAAGAAAAAGAGCTTATCAGGCACGAGAATGGTGTTTTCATTACAACCGATAAAGGGAAAGTTTTCCAGGAAATGGCTAAAGAGCTTAAACTCTAAGTTAATCTCATTCTCTCTTATTTATATTTTTAATTTTTTTAATTTTTCATTCTTTTTTAATCCAGTTTCTTTTTGTTTACCGTTTTTCTGTCTTCCTTTCTTGTTAAGTAAATTAAGTTCAGTAATAATCTTCCTGAATATTTATGCGCTTCTGTATATATAACGGCTTTTGGAAACATATATACTATGAGGGATACTATGATACTATGAGGGATACTATGAGGATACTTTTTTTGAACTGCACACTTAAAAAATCGCCTCAGGTATCGAACACCGTTGCTCTTGTGGACAAGGCTGTGGCTATTTTTAAAGAACCTGGTGTTGAAAGTGAGGTCATAAGGGTTGTTGACCACAATATAGCTTTTGGGGTTTCCTCAAATGAAGGGAGATGGAGCACATGATGTATGTTCGACCATACCTTCGCAAAACTTCTCAAAGAGTGTCCTGTCCCTACCAATCTGAAAAAGCTTGACGAGGAGGCAAGAAGGTAAGTGCCTGAGACAAGACCAGCCTGAAAATCCATACTTTGCTTTTATTTTTTAAAAAAGCTTGCGTGCACTTTTGTTGAGGGCAATATTCTACTGATGGAGATGGAGGGTATTATTTGACTGAGGTGGATAAATCGATTATAAAACTTAAGGTTGCAGAAGCCGATCAACGGGATGTAGGGAAAGGAATTGTCCGGATTGATGAAAAATTTCGAGAGACGTTGGGCCTGAAGCCCTTTGATGTTGTGGAAATCAAAGGTGGAAAATCAACTTCCGCCCTTATAGGCCGTCCTTATCCCAGTGATGCCGGGCTTGATATTGTCCGTATGGACGGGCTTATCCGCATGAACGCAAAGACGAGCATAGGGGAGTATGTGGAAATCCGGAAAGCTGAATGGAAAGAAGCAAAACATGTGACTCTGGCTCCTGTAGCCCAGGGCATGCAGATCTATGCTCCGAGTGAGACTCTCAAAGCCGTATTCATGAACCGTACGGTTTCAAAAGGGGATTTTATTTCCACAACCAGCTTAAGGAGATCCCATGACAGAGACATGTTCAGCAAGGGGCTCATGTTCGAGGACTTTTTCCAGGACTTTTTCGGGCAGGGTTTCGGGCCCTCATTCGGGCTCGGAGAGATAAAACTTCAGGTGGTATCAACTTCTCCTCCAGGGATAGTAAAAATTACGGATTTGACGCAGGTCGAGCTTATGCCGGAAGCTATGGAAATCCCTCCCGAGCAGACCATTCCTACTGTAATGTACGAAGACCTTGGGGGGATCAAGGACGCTATCTCCAAGGTCAGAGAAATGATCGAACTTCCCCTGAAACATCCTGAACTCTTTGACAGGCTGGGGATCGATGCCCCCAAGGGAGTGTTGCTCCATGGTCCGCCCGGAACAGGCAAGACCATGCTTGCAAAGGCGGTTGCAAACGAGTCTGACGCCTACTTTATTTCCATAAACGGCCCGGAAATCATGTCCAAGTACTATGGTGAGTCCGAAAAGGCTATCAGGGATATATTCGAAGAAGCTGAAAAGAACGCACCTGCAATTATCTTCCTGGATGAGATTGACTCCATTGCTCCTAAAAGGGCTGAAGTAACCGGAGAGGTTGAAAGGAGAGTAGTCGCCCAACTCCTTTCCCTGATGGACGGGCTTAAGGCCCGCAAGAACGTGATTGTCATAGGGGCAACCAACCGTCCTGAAGCCCTTGATATCGCACTCCGCCGTCCTGGAAGGTTTGACCGGGAGATTGAGCTGAGGGTTCCTGACACGGAAGGAAGGCTTGAGATTTTCCAGATCCATACAAGGGGCATGCCTCTTGCAGAAAACGTAAACCTGATGGATTTTGCTCGGATAACTTACGGGTTTGTGGGAGCCGATATTGCTGCACTCTGCAGGGAAGCGGCCATGAGTGCACTGAGGCAGATTTTACCGAAAATTAACCTTAAAGAGCCTGAAATCCCAAAAGAGATCCTCGATTCCCTTCAGGTCACAAGGGAAGACTTTGAAAATGCCCTGAAAGATGTCCAGCCCTCTGCAATAAGAGAAATCCTTATAGAGATCCCCAATGTCAGCTGGGACGATGTGGGTGGTCTGGAAAATGTAAAATCCCTCCTGAAAGAAGCTGTGGAATGGCCGCTTAAAAACCCCGAATCTTTCCGGGACATAGGGGTGGAAGCACCCAAAGGCGTGCTACTCTATGGACCTCCAGGCACCGGAAAGACCCTTATTGCAAAAGCCATTGCCCATGAGTCCGATTCCAACTTCATCACAGCTAAAGGGAGCGACCTGCTCTCCAAGTGGTATGGGGAGTCCGAAAAGCGGATTGCGGAAGTTTTCATGCGGGCACGGCAGGTTGCTCCTGCAATCATTTTCTTAGACGAACTGGATTCCCTCGCACCCGTACGTGGAGTTTCCGCAGGAGAGCCTCATGTGACAGCCAGGATCTTAAACCAGCTCCTTTCCGAAATGGACGGGCTCGAAGAACTTCGGAATGTTGTGGTGCTGGGCGCCACCAACCGCCCTGACATCATTGACCCTGCCCTGATCCGTCCCGGACGCTTTGATGAACTCATCCTGGTGCCTATTCCGGATGAGGGAGCCAGGAGGGAAATTTTCAAAGTGCACACAAAAAAGATGTCCCTTGGAAAGGATGTAGACATCGAAGAACTTGTATCTCTTACCGACCAGTACACAGGTGCAGATATAGCATCTGTGTGCAAAAAGGCAGGAAGGTTTGCGCTCCGGGAAGATATACACGCAAAAAGCGTCAACCAGAAACACTTCCTGAAAGCAATTGAAGAAACAGGTCCTTCGGTTACCCCTGACACCATGAAATACTACGAGGCGATCAAAGGCGAACTGAGAAAGAGAAAATCAAAGGAAATAGAGAGTCCCTACTATATCTGAGTATTTTAAAACGTAAAACTGTTTGAGGGAGCTCTGTTTTCTGTTGATTTTTTGTTATTTATTCAACTTTTTTAGTCATTCTATTCTTTTTTATCACTAAAACATGAATTTTTTTTACTGTCTCGGTGTTATTCTTCTTAATAAGCGGTTATTTATAAATAGAATTACTCATTGACAACCTGCTTCAAAGGACATTTCTGGAATAAAATTAAGCGGCTCCAAAAGTCATTTATATATAAACTCTTCAAAATATGTTAACCAATGCCATTAAATATCATAATTACTATCGGTAATATATATGCAGCTTCCAACACCCGAAGATCTTAAAAAAAGAAGAAATGAACTCGGGCTTACCCAGAGCGATCTGGCTAAAAGGGCAGGCGTAAGCCAGCCACTCATAGCCCGTATAGAATCGGGAGATGTAGATCCAAGGCTCTCAACGGTCAGGAAAATCCTTGATGCTTTTGAGGAAGCTGAGAAGGAGCGGCAGATTATCATAAGGGACCTGATGCATTCCCCTGTACTTCATGTTTCTCCTGAAGACTCAGTAGAAGAGGTAGTAAACCTTATGCATGTTCATGGGTTTTCACAGATTCCCGTGCTTGATAAGGGTATTCCGGTTGGAAGTGTTTCGGAGGATATGATCGTAAGACTGATGGCCGAAAGCAAGAAAAAATCTATCTCTCAGTTGAAAGTTTCAGGGATAATGGGGGAATCGTTCCCGACAGTGTCTCCAGGTATCTCAATCTCAGTAGTTTCGTATATACTCGAAGGAAACCCTGCTGTACTTGTGGTAGAAAAAGGAGCAGTCGTGGGCGTTGTAACAAAACACGATGTGATGACGCTCCTTAAGGGCAAATGAGTTTATTCCTTTTTCCTTCTTCCTTAAATATCGAAATCTGAAATTGAACTGGGAAAGCACATGAATTATATAGTAGGATTCATTTAAACCTGAACCCTTGATTTAATTTAGTGATCAACCTATCTTATATGATCCTAAAAGATGGCAAGTGTGGCCGAAAATGCATCAGGGCATGAAGCACTGCGTAGCCCTCATGGCACACCATATTTATGAAAATTATTACCCTGAATTATTTCGGGGTTGTATGATTGAAAATTATAGGTTTACGTAAATTTCTTAATAAATAATATTCAAAAGTGAGTTAGTTTTTAAATAAATGTGGAGCATAAAAAATATGGATCTGGAAGATACCCTTCTTATGATGCCTGGTCCCGTACCTGTTGCACCCAGAGTCCTCAGGGCTATGTCAAAACCAATGATCAACCACCGGAGTGCTGAATTTGCCGCAATTTATACTGATTGCAGGGAAATTCTTGCAGACGTTTTTCAGACAAAAAATGACATCTTTTTGCTCAGCGGTTCAGGGACTGCAGGAATGGAAGCTGCGGTAGGGTCTGTAGCCGGAAGCGGAGACAAAGTTATTGCCATAGAAAACGGAAAGTTCGGACAGCGCTTCAAAGACCTTGCAGCTATCTATGCTGAAGTAGTGCCTCTGGAGTTTGAATGGGGACTTCCTGTTGACCTTGAGAAAGTTAAAGAAAAGCTTGAGGAAGGGGCAAAAGCCATTACCCTTGTCCATAACGAGACCTCTGCAGGTATCCTGAATCCAGCTGCCGAAATCGGTAAACTTGCAAAAAAACACGATGCTCTTTTTATTATGGACGGCGTAACCTCCCTTGGAGGAGATGAGGTCAAAATCGATGAATGGGGCGTTGATATTGCAGTTGTAGGTTCACAGAAATGCCTTGCAGCTCCTCCAGGAATGGCAGTCGTTTCCGTAAGCGAAAAAGCTTTTGAGGCCATGGACAGTGTAAAGAAGAGGCCTTACTATAATGACCTTAAGGCATATAAAAAGAGCGGGGACAAGCCAAGACCTGAAACACCTTACACGCCTGCAATTCCTCTATTCTATGCACTTCAGGAAGCACTTCATATCGTTAAAGAAGAGGGTATGGAGGCAAGGATCAAAAGGCACAGAACCCTCTCCGAATCTGTGAGAGCAGCAGCCGGTGCAATGAACATAGAAATGTTCCCTCAGCTTAACGAGTACAGCCAGTACTCCAACACTGTCACTGCAATGAAATCTCCTGCAGGAATTGACGGGGAAGATATCAAAAATGATATGAAGAAGCGCGGCGTAATTATTGCTGGCGGGCAGGAACGCCTGAAGAACAAAATTTTCAGGATTGGAAGCATGGGGAATGTGACTGCAAGGGACGTTCTCTCCACCATCCAGCAACTGGAAATCGTGCTGAATAAGCGTGGTTATATTGACAGTTTGGGAGCAGGTACTGAAGCTGCAGTACGCGTTATTGACAGGCTATGATAGGATTTAAAAAAAATCCTTCATAACCAAGGTTTATAAACGTTTCAGGAAAACCAGAAGAATAAAACTAGAAGAATATATCTTTAAATTCCGATCGGATTCACATGCCCACAATAGGAATTGCAGATACCACGTTTGCGCGCTATAATATGGGGCGTGCGGCAATCGACGAGATACAGAAAAACGTATCCGTGCGGATTAAAAGGGTAACCGTACCCGGGATAAAAGACCTCCCGGTAGCAGCCAAAAAACTTATCGAAGAAGAAGGCTGCGATATCGTGATGGCCCTTGGCATGCCCGGAGGCAAAGAAAAAGACAAAGTGTGCGCTCATGAAGCTTCTCAGGGCCTTATTATGGCCCAGCTCATGACCAATACCCATATTATCGAGGTCTTTGTCCATGAGGATGAAGGAAAAGACGAGAAAGAACTCGCTTTTCTCATGGATCGGAGGACCCGGGAACATGCCTTAAACGTGATAAAGCTGCTCTTCAAGCCGGAAAAACTGGTCAGGGAAGCCGGTACCGGTCAGAGGCAGGGTTTTGAGGATGCAGGCCCTTTGAAAATGTGAAGTAACTTTAGTATACCTTTTAATTAAAAACAAAACTGGAGACCTTATTCGATGACTATCAGCCTAGGATTTGTTGTAGCTGAATTTAACAGGGATCTTACCTATCAGATGGAGCTGCTTGGAAGAGAGCATGCAGAGTTTCTGGGAGCAACAGTTAAAGAGACCATTCTCGTTCCCGGGGTCTTTGATATGCCTCTTGCAATCAAGAAGCTCTGTCAGAGGGAGGATATTGATGCAGTGGTTACCATAGGGTCGGTAATCGAAGGTGAGACCGACCACGACCAGGTCGTTATGCAGCATGCTGCAAGGAAGATTATGGACCTTTCCCTTGAGTTCAACAAGCCGGTAACGCTTGGAATTCCTGGCCCGGGTATGACCAGGATGGCTGCTCATGAACGTGTCGACTATGCCAAAAGGGCAGTCGAAGCTGCGGTAAAGCTAGTACAGCGGCTGTGATATTCTTTAATGCCTCAATAAGCTAGCAAAATGCAACAAAACCAGGACCATTCCTATGTCATCCGCAAGGCTTAAGCGTGTAGAAGAATCCGCAACGATCAGGATCTCCAATATTGCAACCAGAATGATTAAAGAGGGTACAGATGTTATCAACTTTAGCCTTGGCGAACCTGATTTCGATACTCCGAAAAACATTTGCGATGCTGCGACAAAGGCTATGTATGAGGGAAAGACCCATTATGCTCCTTCTGCCGGCATTCCGGAATTAAGGTCGGCCATTGCCGAAAAAATGAAGACTGAAAACGGTCTGGATGTGACCGAAAAAGATGTGCTGGTCACCCCGGGGGCAAAGCAGGGGATTTTTGAAGTAATGATGAGTGTCCTCGACGACGGGGATCAGGCGCTCCTTTTTGACCCTGCCTGGGTAACTTATGATGCCTGCATTCGTTTTGCAGGCGCAGATACGGTATGGGTACCTACGGTTCCTGAGAAAGGTTTCCTGCCTGACAATTTCGCCGAGTATATTAATAGCAAGACAAAGCTTATTGTTGTAAACAGCCCGGGCAACCCTACAGGTGGTGTATTCGGGAAAAAGACCCTGCAGTGCATTGCCGATCTTGCAATTGACCACGACCTTCTGGTAGTCTCAGATGAGATCTATGAGAAAATCATCTATGACCGGGAACATATCAGTATTGGCAGTTTCGATGGGATGCAGGAAAGGACTGTTACTGTAAACGGTTTTTCCAAGGCATATGCAATGACCGGCTGGAGGCTTGGGTACCTTACCGCTCCTCCTGAGATATTTAAGCTTCTGCAGAAGATCCAGTCGCACTCAGTAAGCAGCGCTACCACTTTTGTCCAGTACGGAGGGCTTGAAGCTCTTCAGGGCCCTCAGGACGGGGTCCGGGCAATGGTAGACCGTTTTAAAATGCGCAGGGATATTCTCATTGACGGGCTGAATAAAATGGGGCTTGAATGCAAGAAGCCGGACGGAGCTTTTTATGCCTTTGCCAATGTGAGCGAGTATGGGAACGGGACAGAGGTTGCTGAAAAACTTCTGAAAGAAGCTCAGGTGGCAGTAACTCCGGGAATTGCTTTTGGGGCTTCCGGAGAGGACTTTATCCGGATTTCCTATGCAACATCCATTGATAGAATCCGTGAAGCTCTCGACAGACTTGAAAAAGTATTTGCATAATATTGTATAACAGGCGGTATGGGTAAATTTACCCGTACCGTTTAAGGACTTCTTTTATTATTGCACCGGTACTGCAAAGGGGGCATTCTTTTGAAAGCGGGATTCTTACTACTTTTGCAGGAAGCCCTCTTTTAGTAAGTTCTTTTTCCAGAGTCTCAATTTCAAAACGCTGGTCGTAGCCAAGAGCAATGATGTCCGGTCTTATGTCCTTCAGGGGTTCAAAAATGTCCCTTTCACTGCCAAGAATGGCTTTGTCTACCGTTCCAAGCGCATCTACCATCTCAAGCCGCTGTTCCTCAGGAATTATTGGTTTTGGCTTATGAGTCACATTCGAATCCCTGGCAACAATGACAAAAAGCTCATCTCCAAGAGCCCTTGCTTGAGTCAGGAAATAAACATGTCCCGGATGGAGAATATCAAAAGTTCCGGTAGCTAGTACACGTGTCAATAAATCACCTGGTCTCGGGTAATATCCTGCAAGCATAAGAAACTTACTGAAAACAGCCTTAATTTCTGACCTGTAAGAATTCCATATTATTCAATCTGTAAATAGTGTGAATGTTCATTGATTATTCTCAAAATAGTCCATGTAATTAAGGGCATTTGATTACCGCAAGTAATATATATGACTCGCAAATATGTCTATTTAATTATTGAAATGGAAAACTGACAGCAATAGTCTGAAGCCAAAAGCACATAGCCAGGATTTTCAAGTTCTCATAGAGCTGGCTGTTACCAGGGGTTATCACAAGTTATCTGGCGAACCTGTTGATTACTCAAGTTGAAAGTGATACTCCGAAAATAAGATACTTCAGAGTAATATTTTTATCAGCCCTGTAACATCACAAGTAATATATAATTCTGGCAAAAATTACCATTTAGAGAAGTTTATAGTAAGAGGAAACCCTTATGGTTAAAAAATCGGTTCATGAGATTAATAAAAAAATTGAAGATGGGAGTGTCAATGTAGTCACAGCCGAGGAAATGGTTGGAATTGTTGAAAACCTTGGCGTGGAAGGTGCTGCAAAAGAAGTAGATGTGGTTACTACAGGTACTTTCGGAGCCATGTGCTCTTCAGGTTTAATGCTTAATCTGGGTCATTCGGAACCTCCTATCAAAATTCAGAAAGCTTGGTTTAATAATGTGGAGGCATACAGCGGGCTTGCTGCTGTTGACGCTTACCTTGGAGCCGCTCAGATCTCGGAAACGCGCGGAATTCAGTATGGTGGAGCACATGTTATTGAAGATCTGCTGAGAGGAAAAGAAATCAATGTGCATGCAACCTCATACGGGACAGATTGTTACCCTCGGAAAGTGCTTGACACCAGAATCACCCTTGATGACTTAAACGAAGCAGTTCTGATCAACCCCAGGAACGCTTACCAGAAATATAACGCTGCAACAAACAGTTCTAAAAGGATCCTGAATACTTACATGGGCGAGCTTCTGCCCAATTTCGGGAACGTCACATACTCCGGTGCAGGAGTGCTGTCTCCCCTATCAAACGACCCCAGCTATGAAACTATAGGGACAGGCACAAGGATTTTCATGGGAGGTGCCCAGGGCTATGTTATAGGAAACGGAACTCAGCATTCTCCTTCGAGCGGGTTTGGGACCCTTATGCTTAAAGGAAACCTCAAGGAGATGAGCCCTGAGTATTTAAGAGCCGCCTCATTTACAGGCTATGGGGCAACCCTTTACATGGGAATTGGAATTCCTATCCCTATTCTGAACGAAAAGCTTGCGGCCGCAACTGCAGTGCGTGACGAGGATATCAATACCAGTGTTCTGGATTATGCTGTGGGCAGCAGAGATAAGCCTGTGATCAGGCAGGTAAATTATGCCGAACTCAGGTCAGGCTCGGTGCAGATAGAAGGAAAGGATGTTCCAACCTCTTCACTTTCAAGCTTCAAGAACGCGAGAAAGATTGCAAATGAACTTAAAGACTGGGTGAAACATGGGAAATTCTTTGTTAGCATGCCTGTGGAAAGACTTTGCAGCGAAGGATCGGCAAAGCCTATGAAGCAGACTCAGGCAGTACCTCTTGTAAAAGACGTCATGTCCGATTTCTTCGTTACTATCAAAAAGGACCAGACTGTTCAGGACGCTGCCAAAAAGATCTGGGAGAATTCTTTCAACCACCTGGCAGTAGTTTCGGATACCGGTGAACTGGTAGGAATACTTACTGCCTGGGATATATCAAAAGCCGTTGCAGAAAATATTTTTGATTCCGTAGAGAGCATCATGACGAAAAAGGTCCTCACCTGTGCTCCTAACGAACCTGTAGACCTTGCAGCCCGCAGGCTTGACCGCTACGGCGTTTCGGCAATGCCCGTAATCGATACTCAGAGAAAAGTCCTCGGAATTATCACAAGCGACAATATAAGCAAGCTCCTTGCAAGGAGGTACTGAGCATGAAAATAAAGATCTGCATCCCTACGGAAAGGATACATAACCCCATTATCTCCGAGTCTATTATTGAAACAGGAATCCTGCTTAATATTATGGTCGCAAATATTGACTCGACTTATGGAGAACTGATTGCAGACGTTAAAGATTCCAGGTTCGATAAGATAAAAAATGCTCTTGAAGCAAGAGGAGCAATAGTTTCAATTCTTGACCAGCCCATTCACAGGGATGAGGAAGAATGTATTGAATGCGGGGCCTGCATCTCAGTCTGTCCTATGAATGTTTATTCTTTTGATGAGGACTGGAGCCTCTGTGTGGACGAAAAGAAATGCATCCAGTGCGGCATGTGCATCAAGATGTGCCCGCACGGGGCTTTAAAGCTGGGAGAATGAAAAAACTGAACCTCAGTTTTTTCTCTTTTTTTCCTTTCTTCTTTTTTTTCCTTTCTTCTTTTTTTCAGCTTTCTATTCCGGCTATAGCATTCAAATAGGGTATAGGGGTGGATACCGATTTCTATTTTGAAACTCCCATTATTTATAGATTGAAACAAATAATTATAATGTATAGCAGGGTGATAAAAGGTGAAAGTCATCTGCTGTCAGAAGTGTCTGCGGTCTGAAACCCCCTTCTGTAAGAACTACATTTTAAAAGTTTCTCAGCAACCTCTGCAAAAACAGGTTTTTTCTCTGTATTTTATTCATTATGGGAGATAAAACAGGCGAGGGAATCATTACAACGAAAACTAAATCTTTACAAAGGAAGATACTTCACAAATTGATTTTGGAATCATTAAAAAGGGGAGCAAACTATGAGAATCTTGGTGCTTTATTCAGGCGAACTCGGAAAAAAGGTTATTCAGAATCTGATCAACCCGTCAACTTTCTGCGTGTCGTGCGGTGAGCTCTGCAACCACTGCCGCCAGGCAAGGAAATCTTATGCAAACCTTATTGTGGGAATTCATGAGTTTCCGGATGACCTTCCTCCTTTTATCGAAGAACCTTCCCAGTTCCTGCCTCCAAAGCTTCCGGAATGCGACCTGGTCCTTGCCATAGGGATCCATCCAGATCTCCTTGCAGCCATTCCTGAAGTCGTGCAGAAAACTGGAGCAAAAGCCGTAATTGCCCCTGCCGAGGACTCAAAGAAGACTCCTGCCGGTGTCCTTGAGCAGCTCAGAAAAGAACTTGAAGCCACAGGCATCGAATTCGAGGCTCCAAAACCATTCTGTGCCCTTGAAAAGACCGGAAAACCAGTTATAGATGCTTTTGTGGACCTCGGCTTCGGAAGGCCGGTGCTCAGGATAGAGATGAGCCCTGACGGGAAGATGTTCATAGGGGCAGGCGTGCTCAGGGACGCTCCCTGCGGTTCGACATGGTTTGTCGCAAAGAAGCTTGGATGGACCGATTTTTCGGGATATAAAGAGACCGTCTCAGGAGCTCACCATTCTTATCCCTGTACAGGAAGCATGGACAAAGACCCCCAGATTGGAGATACTATCCTTCACAAAGCCGGATATATCATTAGAGAGGCTGTGGAAGAAGGAATTGAGTGTGCAAAAAAAGAAAACGCCAGGTTTTCGGCAACCTGTATCAATGAAACTCCTGCCTTGACTTTTGAAAATTAAATAGAGAAAATATGAAGGCACAGTTTTTTTCCGTGCCTTTCCTTATTTTACCTGGCAAAAAGGTACTTCTCGGGTTAAGTATAAACACTTACGTTCGAAACTCTTTTTCCTGTCTGGGTCTGGGAATTAATTTCTTCATAGGGCTGTACTACTACGAATCCTTCTCCTCTGAAAATCATCTGGACTGATTCTCCAGTGCTCCTTCCAACGCTAGTTTTCAGGGAGAGATCACTTTTTACTTCAGGCTCCAGGCTCCCTGTCCAGGCAACTGTGGTATTTGGGTCAGTGAAGATCGGGCGCTCTCTGGTTACTCTGAAGGTCAAAGGTTCATGGTGGGTGGTGATAGCAATTATTCCCGTTCCTTCAAGTTTTACATTGTAAATATCACTTTCCATTACTCCTGAAAATTTTCTCATCATCCTGATATCCCAGTTGATAGAGTCTTCAATGGCAAGAATATCATTGAAGTTTACGCATATAGAGTCTTTTTCAAGCTTCAGAACCGAGACTTTCTTTCCTTTGTCCGCAAGGTAAAGTTTACCCACTCCTTCTGCTTTTATAAGGCTGACCCCTTCTCCTCCCATGGATATTTTTACCATCTTTCCAAGCCCGTGTTCGAGGGTTCCTTCTCGTGTAAACCGTATGTTCCCAGTGTATGCTGCCATGGAGCCCATTCTGGTCCATACCACACCTCTGAGATTGACTCCCAGCAGATGTTCTCGTTCCAGTTCAAAAACTCCTTGCCCGGGGGTTCTTTCTCCCGTGCTTTTGATAAAATCTTCCAACAAAACGCTGCCCATTTTTTACCTCTGGGTATAGTTTTATTAATTACTATTGTCTAAATAATTAATAGTTTTCAATAAATATAAATATGTATCCTATATTTCTTTGTACTTTATTTACATGGGTTTCTGCACCTGAGCAAACTCTCTGTTATTTATAGGAAGAAGCGTAAAACCACTAGGTCTTTAGCCTAGTGGATATAAGCGTCACCCTAACCCTGATTCCTGATGTATGCCTCAGCTATTTCCTTACTAACGTTTCCAAT
>ENA-UOOK01001251-UOOK01001251.1-fermentation-metagenome-genome-assembly--contig:-NODE-1251-length-33607-cov-8.316851_pt1 | contig 33607 bp, 29 predicted proteins | sample MGYA00245777_ERZ724023 | MGnify/ENA primary metagenome ERZ724023 (study PRJEB28704, sample SAMN03018312) | fermentation metagenome | biome: anthropogenic terrestrial biome; feature: soil; material...
CGGTATTAATCCCAGTGATATCCGCAGATAATTCAAGCCTCTGATAAATTGCCGGTTCTCTCCGGTAAGGCACAGGAACTTTTAGCAAAGGAATGGGGACACCTGGCAAAATAACGGTACTAAAGGCAACCTTTCCGGTACGGTGAGCAATGCATTTCTACCCGGGTTCTGCGACCTTAGACCTGAGAACAGGATCATTTATAGGGGAACATTGTAAGCAAGGAGTCAGGGACGCATTGCAAATTGAATGGGGGTAATTAGCGAAGCATATTTGATATATTGCCAGATAGCCATCGGATGCTGTTCCTGACTCTCTGTAAGAATGACCGCTAAAAAGTATGCAAATGAAACGCCCGATTCACCTGACGGCAGTTATGTGGCTGCCTGTTTCTTTCAAAAGAGCGGATCAGCTTTTTAATGATTGCAGAAGCAGGTTAACTCAAATATATGACCGGCCTGGGAGCAAGTAAGTACACGTGCCAGCCACAGGCATGTATCACCGGTCATCCTTATTACAGGTTTAGGTTAGGATTGCAGTGAGGAGTGAAGTGCTGGCTTCACTCCTTTCAGTTTAGCCCCTTTTCATCGAAAGTATTGACTTGTTTGACGGAATTATGTAAATTACAAAGATTGTTTAGAATTGCTATGACAGAGCCACAATCAGCAGATCAGCAGTTCTTACGAAAACTGAGGGCAGTTGTGGAAGCAAACCTGTCAAAGGAAGGGTTTGATGTGTTGGATCTTGCCCGGGAAGTACACCTGAGCCGATCGTCCATTCACCGCAGACTCAGAACCCTGGGGATTCGTAATGCAAGCCAGTTCATACGGGAGATCCGGCTGCAAAAAGCCATGGAAATGCTTGGCGATGGTCTTAGTACAGCTTCTGAAGTAGCATACAGGGTGGGCTTTGGCAGCCCGGCTTACTTCTCGAAATGCTTTCATGAATATTTCGGGTACCCTCCGGGCGAGGTGAAGAAGATGATCATCCCAGGTGAGGCTGGATGTAATGATATTTCTACAGACAGGAGTTCATCTGCAGACTCAACGCACACCTCCAGATATTCCATGCGCAAAATCCTGATCACTCTTGCCGTAATTGTGTCAGTGGCTGCCGTGCTGATCATTCTGGGGTATAATTCTTCCAATTTCAGGGTCAGGGATCTTTCTATTGTTGTCATGCCTTTCAGGAATATGAGTGATAATCTGGAGAATCAGTATTTTGCTGACGGTATTATGGAGGATATTCTGAATAACCTTTATCATATCAGTGATTTAAGAGTAATTTCAAGGACTACCTCAGAGCATTTCAGGGATACTGACCTTACAGCAAGAGAAATAGCCAGGCAGGTCGGAGCCCGGAATGTTCTTGAGGGAAGTATAAGGCAGGACGGGGAGCTGGTGCGAATAAGCGTTCAGCTCATTGATGCTCAGCGAGATCAGCACCTTTGGTCGGAGAATTTTGACCGGAAGCTGACAAATATGCTCGGAGTCCAGGGGGAAATAGCTCTTCAGGTTGCCACGAAGCTCCATGCTGTACTTTCAGAAAGTGAGATCAACCGGATTGAGAATTTGCCCACCGTCAAACCTGAGGCATATGATTTCTACTTGAGAGGCCGGTTCCTCCTTCACAGATCAATCAACGAGCAGCGTACCGATATGGACAAGGAAGGCCTCAGTGGCAGCATACGGTACTTTGAAAAGGCTATTGCATCAGATTCCTTATTCACACTTGCCTATGCAGGGCTTGCACAGGCATGGTTCGATATTTCAGCCTACGGATGGTTTCCTATAAAGGATGGGTTTAAAAAAGCCAGAGAAAACGCCCTGAAAGCCATAGAAATAGATCCCGATTGTGCAGAAGCGCATACTGTACTCGGTGCATATCATGGATGGGGAGACCGGAAATTTGAGGAAGCCAGGAAAGAACTTAAAATGGCAATTGAACTAAAACCAGATTATCCGATTGCCAATCAATATTATGCGCAGTTATTGATGATTATCGGACCGCTTGATGAAACCCGCATTTTTCTTGACCGGGCGCTGCAGCTTGAGCCGCATTTCTGGATTTTACATAACCTTAATGCATATGTTTACTATTTTGAAGACAAGCATTCCGAAGCTATCAGGGCCTGTCAGACTGCACTTGACCTGCATGAGGGGTATCTCTTCAACGACTGGCTGTTTTTCCTGAACTATTCAAAACTGGGAGAAGGAAAGAAGGCAAAAGAAGCGCTTCAGGGGATTGTCCGAAACTATTCTGCAGGCGGACCAGCGGTTGAGGAGGAAATTGAGGAAGCTTACCAAATGTCAGGAATTGAAGGGTTATTCAACTGGATGATAGACAGAAATATCAATGATCCTTTGCCTGTCTTCGGCCTTAGCGGGATTCCGTTCTTTATTTCTTGGTGGTACGTCATTATTGGGGATAAGGAAAATTCGATCCACTGGCTTGAGGTCAACCTGGAACAGCCAAGGAGGCGTCATGCCTATTTTGACCTTATTGTTTCAAATCCCGATTTCGATATTTTGCGTGATGATCCCAGGTTCCTGACGATAGTTGACAAGATAGGTCTCACGCCTTATAACCAAAGAATCCCAGCACAGAAACAGTATCGCTGAGTTCCGCATTTCCTTCAACCTGCCTGCACCTGCAACATAATCTAAAAAGATGCAACGTGCATTCAACTTTGTCATTCAGAATTGATATGTGCCTCCCTTTGTCAAGTGTGAACTTTGCAGTACAAACGTTATGTATCACCTAAAAAACACTGACATGAGAACACTTCTGAAATTGCTATTAATTATCTGCGCAGTGGTCATTGCTGTAGCATGCAGCAATGAAATCCTGCTTGATGACCAGGCGCCTGACCATGTACTTCAAAAGGCTGCACCTGTTCTTGTAATCCCAAGTACTTCAGATGATATCCTGACAAAAGCTGCCGAAGACTGGAATAACCTTACCGTGGCACTTCAAAATGCCTGTCCGGGGGATATCGTTCAACTAGGTGAGGGTACGTTCTATCTACATAAAAGCGTTATATGCTACAATTTCAACGGAACTCTCAGGGGTGCAGGGAAAGGAAAGACCATAATAAGGACAGCCCCTGGCGAGTTGTTTGATGTAAGCGATTGTCCCCCGATAAGCTGGTCATTTGAACTGAACGAGGGCAATTTCATGGTCTGTTTTGCCCAGGAGTACTTTGAAGGAGAAAGGAGTGTGACAGTAAAGGACCTTACCATAATCGCTGATGAACCCACCATCCCTTTTTATCGCAGGAAAAATAAAGTGCCCTGGGAGGAGTGCAATTCGCTTCATGCCCTTATGGTCATTTATACAAGTCTTGACAATGACAGGGACCATCCGGTAAACCTGAATGTTACATATAAAAACCTTGAAATTATCGGAGAGAAGGGACCTGAATACATTTATGATAATTCAAGCCTGTTTTCCGGCCTTTCAGCCTTTGGATACTCAAATGGGATTTTTGAAGCAATAAATGTCAGTATCCTGGATGCAAGCGGATGCATAAAACCGCATGGATTTTTCGGACCAGATTCAAGGATTATCATAAAAGACTGCATTTTAAAGCCGTGCACCTACGGGATATATTCTTTCTTCGGTCACAGCTGGACCGTTCTCAACAATGAAATTGAGAACGCAATCATGGGAATAGTTCTGCTGGCTCCCAAAGCCATGAAGGTAACCTGGGATGGTCCTGCCGGAAAATCCTTTGTAAAGGATAACCGGATGCATTTCAGCGGGCAGATGGGTATAGGCGCACAATATGTGAAAAATGTAGAGATCAAGGATAATATAATTACAGGATCCGGGATTTATGGTGGCATAGTGAGTCTTGCAGGAGGCAACTGGGTCATTAAGGATAATGATCTGTGTGGTGTTGTTTCCACACCAATCTTCCTGCTAAGCCTGAAGAACTCTGTTATCACTGATAATATTAACCAGATAATGGGAGGTGCAGGTGCTGCAGACCCGACCAATACAATAGGTCCGGGAAGGGAATGCCAATAGGCTCCTGGGTTCTGTTCATAAGATTGTCTTGTAACTTGCTAATTAATAATAATATGAAAACAAATAGAATTTCTTTGGGTTTAGCTGTCATCCTCTGCATAATATTTTCGTGTTGCAGGGATGATAGTGACCAGGGATTTGCAGGTCCCGAACTGAAGGGCAGTGTGACTGGCCCGGAGGTCATTATGGTAGCACCGAGCGGAGGGGATGATACCGAGAACCTGGTCAACGCTTTTGCAGAGGCCATGAGTTACGGTCCAGGTAATGAAGTCCGGCTTGGAGATGGTATATTTCATACTGATTTGATTGAGGTACGGGATTTTTGTGGGTCATTAACCGGCGGGGGGAAAGGGAAAACAATTATCACCACAATTGACGACCTAAGTATTGATAAAACGGACAACCTCAACCTTTATCCCGTCCTGCTGAAATTTGTGGGAGGTAATGTCACCATGAGCGGGATGACAATCACTACTCCTCCCGGCTCATTAAGTACCGGGGCCCGCGATTGGCTTGAAGGGCTGGTGGGATTTTTCGGATACTCCCAATACTATGAGCCGGCAGGCAGATACATTAACGTAGTATTTGACAATGTTGAGATTATTGGAAGCACTGATAATGTCGGCTATGGACTAATGACGGGATCTGATTCTCAGGGAATGGATGGGGGTGTTCCTCTTTCCAATATCGATATCTCCGTTACAAACAGCTATTTCAGCGATTGTGCCTGGTACGGAGCATGTATAATGATGATAAAGGAGGGAAGTTTAATAGTCGGCACCCATCAGAATGGAAATATTTTCGAGAACATCCCTAACAGGAGTCTTGGCATCTGGCACTGCACCAGTGTCATAGCAAAGGTGACGGGGAATACTTTCTTTAATCCTGCGGGAACAGGTTTCGGATTGGAGATATACAGTGCCCCCTATCCCGCATTACTTGAACAGGTGCCTCAGATCTTCCGGTCTGTATACAGTATTGAACAGAATGAATTCAACATTTCAGGGGGTACGGGAGGTATACTGGTTAATGACAACCGTCGAAGATTTTTCCCGGATGAAATGCCAATGGCTGTTCATGTTAAGAATAACCGGTTCAATATGAGCAATAACGCGTTTACTGGTATGGGCTGCATAAATATGTCAGGGATGCTGATCCGTAATAACAGGTTTTCCGGCACAGGATCATGGGGTGTCAGAATATTCAGGCAGTCTGCGATATATAATGAAAACGGACTCATGCTTGGCAATAATTTCTCCAATACCTCATACTCCAATGCTTCTGTTTTGCTTGACGTGGGTACCAGGAACTGGACTATTGTCGGAAGCAACATTGGAGAGAGTGTACTTGACGCAGGGGAGAATAATCTAATTACGGGTTTCAGTGTCAATACTTCTGAAGCACCTTTCGGTCAGACGATAGTAGATAACCTGGAGGCGACCAGGGAGGCACTGAAAGAATTGAAGAACCACTAGGAGATTTTTTTCTGACCGGCCAGGGAGCAAGTCATAACTCATGTCAGCCACGGGCATGTATCACCTGTCATCCTTAGTACAGGTTTAGGTTAGGATTGCAGCGTGGAGTGAAGTGCAGGCTTCACTCCTTGTATTAAGTTTGATCGTAGCCCTGAGGTTCTGGTTATACTTTCTGCTTTAAAAAGCGAATTCTCATCCCAATCCTTTTGGTTATGGTGGCTGAGGCTGTCTACCGGGAGGCTTTACAAACGTATCCCTTTTAAGTAAGGCATTCACCAGGGAGTTCGGTATTAATCCCAGTGATATCCGCAGATAATTTCCCTTCTTTTCGTTTTTGGCACTCCCGGCAAATGGTTCGGGACACAGGGCAAAATGACAGTACAACCGGCAAACATTCCGGTACATATGGCAACACTGTTTTGGGCCGGATCTCCGAACTTGCCGGTATCATTCGTTTAGTACAAACAATTAATAACTGTCATGCTATGAAGAAAGTTTTCCTGTTTATCGTTTGCGTGGTTGTGTTTATGTCCTGCAGCAAGACAGACATCAACGAACCGTTTTCAGGCACAGACCTGAAGGCAGGCGCTGCTTCACCCGCAGTTTTTATCGTTGAACCCAATGGCAGCGATGACACACCTGCCCTGGTTCAGGCATTTGAAGATGCAAAGGCTGCCGGCACCGGCTCAATAGTCATCCTGGTTGAAGGTGAGTACAAAGTCGGTTACATGGAGATATATGATTTCTACGGATCACTTCAGGGTGCCGGCAAGGGACAAACCGTCATAACAGTATTGCCAGGCATAGACCTGAATGAGCTTTTTGCGAGGCACCAGTTACACTGCATGATCAAATTCATAGGGGGAGATGTGTGCCTCAGTAATTTCACAATCCGGACACCGCCCGGACGGCTCTCTACCGGAGGACCGGGATGGGGACATATATATTCACTTATGAGCTTTTCATCGTTCAACCCGCTTTATGAACCAGGAAATGAAAGCCGGACGATTAATGTGACTATAGACAATGTCTCTTTCAAAGGTCAGAGGATGGAAGAAGGCGGATATCCGGGCTATACAGGTTACAGCTACAACTGTGTCATGGGAGTGAGAGCAGGATTTGATTATTATCCAATCTATTCTGTTCCGGAAAACCTCCTCCCCAGGGAGAAGATTGATTTTAAAATCATAAACAGTGATTTTGAGACTTTCTGCTATGGAATTGCCATTGAAGGTACCATGAACAGCAGGTTGATAATCGGTGAAAAGAACAACGGAAACGTCTTCAGCAATACTGATCAGGATGGGGGGATTTGGGAAAACAGGAATGCAGAAGTGTCAATTGAGGGTAATACCTTCAATATTACTGAATTTGGTTACGGCATTGATCTGGATGATTACCCGTGGTATAAGATTTTCAGGTCTGAACCGTCTGAAAAACCTACAATATTTAATGTGCAGAATAACGCTTTTAAAATGACTCACTCTGAATATGCCTTGTTCCTGCGTAACACCCGGGCCAGGTCCTTTCCTGAGGAACCGCCAGTGATATATAACATTAAAAACAATGTGTTTTCAATGGCCGATGGGTATGAGTGGGGTATAATCAGCTACTTCACCAAAGGGATTGTGATACGAAACAATATGCTTACCGGTTACGGAGACCTGGCCCTCTACCTGGTTAACTGGAGCCAGGGAGGGCTTGTTATGGGTAACAATTTCTCAACAGCTGTTCTTGGTACAGGTGTTGCCTATCTGACAGCCAGTACCAAAGACTGGACTTTTATCGGAGGAAATGCAGATGGTCTGGTAATAAATTACGGAACCAACAACCTGTTCGCCGGATTCAGTGTAAGCAAGTCTGATGTGCCTTTCGGACAAACAATTGTTGACAACCTTCAGGCCACAAAGGATGCACTGAAAGAGCTGAAGAACCACTAGGAAATTCTTTTGACCGGCCTGGGAGCAAGTAAGTAAACATGCCAGCCACGGGCATGTATCACCGGTCATCGTTAGGACAGGTTTAGGTTAGGATTGCAGTGTGGAGTGAAGTGCAGGCTTCACTCCTTTCATTTAGCTTTCTCTTTTAGCTGCTCTGTAATCTTCACCCTGATCTCTTCGGCCAGTTCGGGATTGTCTTCAAGGAGCTTTTTCACCGCATCCCGGCCCTGGGCCAGTTTCGTTTCGCCATAGGAGAACCAGGAACCGCTTTTTTTGATGATATTGAACTCTGTTCCGAGATCAATTATCTCGCCGGTGCGTGAGATACCCTCACCAAACATAATGTCAAACTCGGCTTTTTTGAAGGGGGGAGCCAGCTTGTTTTTGACAACCTTGACCTTGACGCGGTTGCCAACTGCATCCTCACCCTCCTTTATCTGGTTTGTGCGACGGATGTCGAGCCTTATGGAGGCATAGAACTTAAGTGCATTTCCTCCGGTGGTGGTCTCAGGATTGCCAAACATGACACCTATCTTTTCCCTGAGCTGGTTGATAAAGATACAGGTGGTATTGGTCTTGTTGATGTTGGCGGTGAGCTTGCGCAGGGCTTGTGACATAAGCCTTGCCTGAAGCCCCATCTTTGAGTCACCCATCTCGCCCTCAATCTCAGCTTTGGGTGTCAGGGCGGCTACAGAGTCTATTACTATTATGTCGATAGCGCCTGACCTGATCAGGTGATCAGTTATCTCGAGAGCCTGTTCTCCGTTGTCAGGCTGTGAAATTAGCAGATTCTCCACATCCACTCCCAGTTTCTCAGCATAGAACCTGTCGAAGGCATGTTCAGCATCAATTATAGCAGCTATACCGCCTGCTTTCTGAGCCTCGGCAATAGCATGGATAGCCAGGGTTGTCTTTCCTGATGACTCGGGGCCGTAAATCTCCACGACCCTGCCACGTGGCAGCCCGCCGATTCCGAGAGCTGAATCAAGGCCGATGGACCCGGTTGAGATGACCTGCACATTGTCAACGGCATGATCACCCAGCTTCATGATGGTGCCGCGGCCAAAATCCTTTTCGATCTTGCCCAGGGTCACCTCAAGTGCCTTCAGCTTCTCCTTGTTGATTTCCTTCTTTTCCATTTACTTATTCTTTAGCAATTAGACATTTTCGTACAATTTGAAGATCTGGGTGGCATGCTCCTTCGTGTCAACCTTTTTTATCACCTTCTCAATGATTCCCTTTTCATCGATGATAAAAGTAGTACGTATAACACCTGTCACCTTTTTGCCGTACATGAGTTTTTCGCCATACGCGCCATAGGCGATCAGTATCTTCTTGTCGGGATCCGCTATCAGCGGGAAGGGAAGGTTGTATTTGCCGGCAAACTTCATATGTGATTTCTCACTGTCAGGGCTGACTCCCAGCACGATGAATCCCCTCTTCAGGAGATCCTGGTAATTGTCTCTCAGGCTGCATGCCTCTGCAGTGCATCCCGGAGTGTCATCTTTCGGATAAAAATAGAGTACTACTTTTTTGCCGAGGAAGCTGCTGAGTTTCACGGTCTTTCCGTTCTGGTCCGTCCCCTCGAAGGGCGGGGCCGGCATACCTGCAGTGAGCTGCATCATGACTTTTTGTTATTTTTGTTATGACTGGTAAAGGTATGAAGTTATCATCTTTCACAAAATATTTGCACCTGCGAGTTATTAACACAGGGGTGTCGCAGACTGCAGTCGCGATGCTTGTAATATTATTGTTTTATGCACCGCCGGCAGATGCTCAGCAGGGCAGCGCGAAGCGGTCAGGTGGCATGGTGCAAACATGGAAGGCACGTGGTGATGTGGCCGGTGTTCCTGATGAACACTTCAGGATGCTTGGTGAGGCGGCCAGAAAGCAGCATGAGGCTGATTCATCTGCTCTGCTGGCCGGGCAGTCTGCACTGAAGGCTATAAGTGCCGGTGCTGACCAGAGGGAGAGATATGAAATGAACGCTTCACAGGATAGCACGCTGGCAGCTGTCCGAAAAGCTGAGGCTGACTCACTGTTGCTCGCTGTGGAAAGGAGTGAGGTAAGTTCCCCGGAAGAACCTGCTCCCGCGACCGGTGTGGAGATCCCTGGCCGTCAGCTTATCCGGTTCAATTTAGTGCCGGGGCAGGCTTACAGCAGGAGTGATCCGGTACCTGTTGAACCGGCCTTACCCGGCGGACTATTGTATACGATCCAGATAGCTGCATTCAAAAATGATGTTAACCCGTCTGTCTTCAGGGGGCTCACTCCCGTTTTCGCAAGGAAGAGACAGGGGAGCGAAGCCCTGTATTATTTTACAGGCATGTTCCGCAGGCTTGAAGATGCAAAGGGAGCTCTTCCTGATGCAAGGGGGGCAGGTTTCCCTGATGCCTTCATCATAGCAATTCTCGATGGCACACAGATCTCAATGGATAGAGCTGCCCACCTTGAAAGAGAGTGGAGATCACGTCCTCTGGATGGTGTGCCTGCCGTGCCGGTAGGTTCAAGGCCTGTTGCCAACTCCACAAAGCCTGCGGCAACCACCTCAAAACCGGCGATAACCACCTCAAAGCCTGTGACCCAAACTCAGCCGGTACCTATCGGTACCCTCTCATTCAGGGCTGAGGTTATGCGCATTGACAAACCCGTCAAGCCTGAAGTGGTACAGAAGATTGAGGTACTGGCCGGCAACCGTGGTCTCGACATGATCAAAAACAGCAGTGGTGAAACTGTGTTTCTCATCGGTAATTTTATTACATTTGAAAGCGCTGACGAATATGTCTCGTTGCTGGTACGCAATGGCTACAGTTCCGCACGGGTTGCAGCATACGTAGACAGGCAGGAGATTCCCGTGGAAGCCGCAAGAGAATTGATAAACAAGCTGCCGGATGACTAAAAGGGCACCGAAACCGGAAAACAACAGGAGAAGCGAGGAGAATCTGAGATCTCTCATGCTCATCAATGATGATGTCAACAGCTTTGATCATGTCATCAAATCGCTTGTTGATGTCTGCGGTCATGATGAGATCCAGGCAGAGCAGTGCGCTGTGCTTACCCACATTAAGGGCGGATGTGTAGTCAAGATAGCCGATGCCCGCACAGTTGAAAAAATGAGGATGAAGCTCAGGGAACTGAGCCTTGATACAGTAGTCATATAAAAATTGAACATGTCTCTGGGATTGATTATATTTCTGATATTCGTGGGTCTCCTGCTCTTCATTATTGAGTTCATGCTTATCCCCGGAGTGACCATTGCCGGTGTTGCAGGTGCAATCTGCCTCGTGACAGGCATCGTATTCGCATTTGTCTCATTCGGAGCCGGTACAGGTCTTTTGGTCCTCGGTATAACAGCCATGGTAATGGTCCTGCTGACCGTTATGATGCTGAGGGCCAATACCTGGAATAAGTTTATGCTTAAGACAGCCATTGACAGCAAGGTAGACACAGTTGGCACTGAAGAGGGAAAGGTGAAGCCGGGCGACAGGGGCATAACGGTCACCAGGCTGGCTCCGGGAGGAAAAGTGCTGGTTAACGGCGAGTATTTTGAAGCAAAGTCAGTTGATCTCCTCATTAACCCGAAGCAGGAGATAGAAATCATCAGGATTGATGACAATAAATTGATAGTGAAACCAATAAATAAACAAATATGAGCGCATTAGGCATTTATGTGATAATCATTGTCGGGGCAATAATTCTGCTCTGGATACTTCTTTACTTTATCCCCATCGGGCTCTGGTTCCAGGCTCTTGTCTCCGGCGTGAGAATAAGCCTTCTTCAGCTGATTTTCATGCGCTGGAGGAAAGTTCCGCCGTCAATAATTGTGGGAGCCATGATCGAAGCTGACAAGGCCGGGCTGAAACTGAACCGGGATGAACTGGAAGCTCACTACCTGGCAGGCGGACATGTAGCGCAGGTGGTGCATGCACTTGTCTCGGCCAATAAGGCAAACATAGACCTGTCGTTCAAGATGGCAACAGCCATTGACCTGGCTGGCCGCGATGTATTCCAGGCTGTGCAGATGTCGGTAAACCCGAAGGTGATTGACACTCCTCCCGTTACAGCCGTTGCCCGTGATGGTATTCAGCTTATAGCCAAGGCAAGGGTGACCGTAAGGGCCAACATCAAGCAACTTGTCGGTGGGGCAGGAGAAGAGACTGTTCTCGCCCGCGTCGGTGAGGGTATCGTTTCATCGATCGGATCGGCACACAGCCACAAGGAGGTACTTGAAAATCCTGACAGGATAAGCAAGACGGTGCTTGAGAAAGGGCTTGATGCCGGAACGGCTTTCGAGATTCTCTCTATTGATATTGCTGACATTGACATAGGAAAGAACATCGGTGCCGTTCTGCAGATGGATCAGGCCAATGCCGACAAAAACATTGCCCAGGCCAAGGCCGAAGAGCGTCGTGCAATGGCTGTGGCACTCGAGCAGGAGATGAAGGCGAAGGCGCAGGAAGCACGCGCAAAGGTAATCGAAGCCGAGGTGGAGATTCCTCTTGCCATGGCTCATGCCTTCAAGAGTGGCAACCTGGGTATCATGGATTACTACAGGATGAAGAATATCGAGGCTGACACCAGCATGCGAGACTCTATCTCCAAGCCGCCCACATCAGGAGGGGAGAAGAAGAAATAGCAGGCATTAGGCAATAGTGAAAAGGGATTCCGGATGGAGTCCCTTTTCACTTCATAATTATACTTTACGACAATCAGTTCCGCAGTCAGTCTGTCATTGCCAACACTGCTGCCTACTGCCTATTGCCTATTGCCTCTACTTCAGATAGAACAGGATCATCAGCTCCAGGGCATTCTGGCAAACCTCGCAGAATGAATCTGCCTCGTTGCTTTTCATACGGCAATCGAAAGCGGGCCTGTATATTCCTTTGGCGGAATATCCTCCTCCCTCAAAGAGGCCTGTAACACCGGTATATCTCTTTTCATTTGGCGTAGGTACCGGCACCGACCTGGCTATCAGACTCTTCCATTTGGCATCGAAGTTCACCCTGGTGGTTATGTTTGCTTCCCATGGTTCCACATCGAGGGGGTAGAACTCTTCGTATGCCACCTCCGAGGAGTAGTATTCATCGCCAAGTCCGGCAAAACCGTGCCCGAACTCGTGCGTCAGCACTTTGGGCGTTAGAGGGTGATCAGCAGTTGAAGCTGTGTAATAGTTGTAAACACCTCCTCCACCATACCTGGTGCTGTTGATGAGTACTATAATCTGGTCATGCGGAGCAGCAGCGGCGTAGTCGTTGACCTTCCTTATATCCTGTGTTGTCAGGTAACGGTCTACGTCAAAAGTATAATAGCTTGCGCTGAGGGCAGTATTAACATAGATACCCTCGCCAGGCACATCGGTGCCTGACTCGTATGAGGGTGCCTCAACCGCCCAGATATTTATCCGGTCACTGTACTTGTCAAACGGAGCTTCGGCAATGAGTATATCTGCCATCCGTCTGACATCTTCCCTGAACTTTTCCATTTCCTGAAGGGTATACCCTTCTGCAATAAATGCGATATCAAGTGATGTATGAGGATCACCTGTACCGGCAATTCTGGTAGCGGGGACAACATCCGGTTTTTCCCTTGTGATGAAATAGCTGGAAGGGTCAATTACTGTTTCGTAGAGCTTTGAGAAACTGCCATCGCGTCCCCTGATGCTCAGCACGAAGCTGACCTTGTTTTTCGGAAATGGGAACGTTGCGACTTCGTGGAACACGCGATCCATCTTTTTCGCTTCGGCTGTGGTCTGCCACTCCTGGTAAAGTGTACAGAATCCGCGTGAATAGAGCAACTTCCCGGTGACGGGATCAATGATCTCATACCTGAAGTTGCCGTAACCGAACGGATCAGTGAGGTTGGTCAGTGAGCCTCCCCAGAAAGGTTCCTCCCTGAAGGAGACGGGATAAACTTTTGTTGTGTCGTTGTTGCCGGCCATCATGAAATCAAACCTCATGGTGCGGTCAGTGAAAAAATCATCGAAAGCAACCTGGGCCTGAAGTGAGAGTGCCATAAACAAAAGCGGTAATACAGAGAAAGACTTCATGATTTGACAGTTTTATAGTGTAAAGGTACTAAACAGGCAGCCACAAAAAAAGATAATTAGTAAATTCACCGGCGTAAAAAAAATTAATAATGTTCAGATCATTCGATCCGGTGATGGCAGTCAGGGAGTTCCTTGCGAGCCTGGGGATGCCGGCTTCAGCCGTTTCATGGCTTAGTACTGTCATCCTGGTGGCTGCTGTGGGCCTGCTTGCATGGCTGTCATATACTTTTACCCGCGTCATCCTTGTCAGGATATTTACCCGCATCGTGAGGCGTTCACGGTCAGCCTATGACGACAAATTCCTAGAGACGAGGATGTTCAAGCGCCTGGCAATGATCGTGCCCGGTGTGATAGTCTACTACCTTGCTTCGTGGATGCTTCGCGAGAATCCCGGCTGGCTCACATTTGTACATAAGACATCTGCTCTCTACATTGTGATCTATGCCACCCTTACACTAACAGCCTTCATCGAAGGCTGGCACCAGGTCTGGCTCATGCAGCCCCTCGCAAAGGGCAGGTCAATCAAACCGTACATCCAGATTATAAAGGTAATTATAGTCTTCACCGGCATCCTTGTAATGATTTCAATTATTGCCCGGATTTCGCTGACAAGCGTGGTAGCCGGCCTTGGTGTGGCGACAGCGGTCCTGGCACTTGTCTTCAAGGATACAATTCTGGGACTTGTTGCCAGTATCCAGCTCTCAACAAATAATATGGTCAAGCTGGGCGACTGGATAACGATACCGGGCAGGAACATTGACGGAACTGTCATTGACATGACATTATATACGGTCAAGGTAGAAAACTTTGACAAAACAATATTGACCGTGCCTACCTATGCTCTTTTATCAGAATCGTTTCAGAACTGGAAGGGGATGGAGGATTCAGGGGTAAGGAGGATCAAGCGTGAGATCCGGATTGATGTCCGTTCAATTTCTTTCGTTACACCTGAGATGATTGATGCAGTATCCCTCAGGCCACATGTTGAAAAATGGCTTTCAGATAACAAGGAGGAGATTGAAGCGTTGAAGAGGGGAGAGACGACTTCACTTACAAACCTTGGAGCCTTCAGGGCTTATATGGTTGATTATCTGAAGAATCATCCGAATATTGATTCAACGATGCCTGTCATGATGCGCGATATGCCTCCGACGGAGTTGGGTATGCCTGTTGAAATTTACTGCTTCAGCAAGATCAATTCGTGGGTCCCCTTTGAAAGTGTACAATCATCGGTTGTCGACTATGCATATGCGGTTGTGTCACAGTTTGGCCTGAGACTGTTCCAAAGCCCCTCAGGTGCAGATCTGAAGCCTTAATGAGTATGAAAAATAAAAACCATAGGATATGAATTCAACATACAATGAAAAGCTGACCGCCTTTATCAGGGCCGGTATTGATGACAAACCGGTAACACCGAAGCATGATCCGTTCTGGCAGTCGTTACACTCGACGGGTACAGAACTGTGGCTTGATACCGGTGACATGGATGAAGCCGAGGCCAACTGGACCGCAGAGATGACTGCGCTGACAACCAATAATACGCTTCTGAATAACGAGATACAGAAGGGGATTTATGATTCCTTTGTTCCACAGGCGATGGAGCTGGTCAGTCATCTTACCGTCAGCGAGCAGGTAAAGGAGATAGCATTCATCCTGAACGCCCGTCACGGCCTTCGTCTTGCAAAGAAGTTCGGAGGGATGGTAAGTGTTGAGCTTCATACTGATACGGCGTATGACATTGACGCCATTGTTTCATACGGACTGCGCTACAGGGAGCTTTGCCCGGGGCAGTTTATCGTAAAGGTTCCGTATACTCCTGAAGGACTTATTGGTGCCAGGTTGCTGCATGACCTGGGGGTTAGGATCAACTTTACCCTCGAATTCAGTGCCCGCCAGAATGCATTGGTAACGCTTGTGGCCAGGCCTGACTACCTTAATGTGTTCCTTGGAAGGATAGGGGCATTCATTGCTGACAACAAACTGGGTGACGGCACCGGTGCAGGAGAGAATGCTGTTCTTTCTTCCCAGTCATGGGTTACCAGGCTTTCATCTGAGACGGGCTCGAGGACCAGGCAGATAGCTGCCAGCCTGAGAAATTACAATCAGCTTGACCTGCTGGCGGGGACTGATGTCTATACCATCCCGCCTAAAGTGGCAGCCGCAGGGAGAAAATCTCTCGGCGGACTCTTTGAGAGCAGGCTTGCACAGCGGTATGATGTACCTCTCAGCGATGATGCAGCAGGACTGGGAATTGAAAAGTTCTGGGAGGTGCCGAAGACCGTTGTTGATCTGGGCAGACTGATTGGGAAGGAAATTCCGGCCTACGGTGAGGAGATAGTTGCACGGGCTCATGAGGCAGGCCTGGGGGACATGTTTCCTGTGTTGGAGCCCCTGGAGAAGGAGCGCATTACTGCCGAGGGAAAGATTCCGGTGCTCTCATCATGGAAGGAAAGGATTCTCACAGGAGGGATCGCTCCTGACACCTTGCTGACCCTTGCCGGCCTGGCATCATTCAGTGTTGATCAGAAGAAGCTGGATGACAGGATCAGGGGATTGATAGACTAGGGGTTAAGGCAAGAGGCAGTAGGCAGTAGTGTTGACAAAGGCTTGCAGGCATTTAACCTGATTGTTGCTTAGCATAATCATGATATTAAAAGGGACGCCATGCCGGAATCCCAGTCACTATTGCCTATTGCCTGACCTTCCTCTGTCGTCCAACCTCATAAAGAAGTATGCCGGCCGAAACGGAAACATTAAGTGATCCGATGGCACCGGTGATGGGTATGGAAACCTGAGCGTCAGACAAACCCAGCAGTTCGCGGCTGATACCCTTTTCTTCCGATCCCAGGATCATTACCAGCGGCCCGGTCAACCCTGCAGCGCTGACAGTATGTTCAGCCTTTTCAGTGGCAGCCACGGCTTTGAGCCCTGATTCCTTCAGGTAGGTCAGGCACTTTGTCAGGCTCTTTACCCGGCATACCGGGAAGGTGCTGAGGGCTCCTGCTGATGCCTTGACCGCATCAGCAGATATCCTGGCGGAGTTCTTCTCGGGGATGATCACTGCGTGGGCTCCGAAGCAGAGTGCGGACCGCACAATTGCTCCGAAGTTTCGCACGTCACTGACGCCGTCGAGCATCAGCAGGAGCGGTTCACCACCCTCTTCAAAGATCCGCGGCAGGATATTCTCAATGTTCTGGAATTCTATTGCCGACAGCCATGCTATCACCCCCTGGTGGTTCTTGCGGGTGATATAGTCAAGCTTCTCCTGCGGTACTACCTGCCACGGTACTGCAAACTCGTTCACCACCTGCATCAGCTCATGGTACTGTCCGCCGCGGAGTCCCTGACGGACCAGCACACGGTCTATCTGCCTGCCGCCCCTGATGGCTTCCATGACAGGGTGCATCCCGAAAATGAATTCCTTTTCGCTGTGTATCATTGAAGTTTCTGTAATTTGTGTTGCCTGCAAATCCTTTCGCCCGGCGTCATCGCATTATCCGGCGTTTCATTGCAATTCCTGAGGATTATCAAGCCTGAACACCTTCCCTTCGCGCCACCGCGCAACAGCTATATCCCAGTAGCTGACCGGTGTCCCGGCTCGGTTCAGAACAAAATCATTGTCTGAAAAAAGGCTCTTCTGCTTGCGGAAATTAAACCAGAGGTACTGGTCCTCATACGTATAACGTGATCCCCAGCGGCTTTTGACGGGCGGTTTCTTGTAACCCCAGCTCTCTCCCTCGGCGTTCTTGTAGACCTTGTCAGGGGGACCGTACATTATGTAGATCATGCCCCTGTCAGTGAGCCATCCGGCTTTGTAGGAGGTGAAGTAATAATTCGAGAAGAGCGTGCGGTTATAGTAAATCCTGATCAGTTCCTTCGATCTCTCAATGCTTCCTGTACGTTCAAGCCAGAAGTTATCGAGTGCCAGCTTAGGTTTTTCTGAGGTAAGCAACTCCTCCATTTCCTGGGGAGTGGCGATATAAGCAAGCGGAGCTATCATTGTCTCCGGACGGGTCATGGTGGGGTGGTCAGGACCGAAGTTACAGAGGACGAGACCCTCACGGATGAGACTGTCAACGGAGATCATGTATATGCCCTGGTTGGGGAACATGATAGGGAGGGTGTCTGACCAGGCCAGGGGTATTATCACTTCAGGTTCCGGAGCCACAGTCACCTCCGGAAGGATGGTAGTCGGAGACGGGGGGATTTCAGTTACAGCTTTGTAATAGAAGAACCAGAGAGTGTCAGGTTGAAGCGACGGTGCGAGCACATTGATGTACTGGTCAGCCTTCACCACACGGCTGAATACCTCGTTGTTAGTGAAATGGTCACGAATTTTGTAGTTGAGCGCGCTGTACCTGCCTGTCCTTTCGAAATCTATGAACAACTGCTGGGTGCGCTGCCTGATGAGATCAATGATTTTAATCTCAGCAGTATATGAGCTGCCGTCATTTGCAGACAAAGGGGTGCGGAACACATATTCGCCGCCTGTATCCTCCCGTTTGATGTCATACTTATAAGTCGATGTATCAGCCAGCACTCCGCCAAGTGTATTGTCATACAGCCTCACAGAAAGAAGGATCGAAGCCATCGGCACTCCCTCCGGATTGGCCTCGTTGAAATAAAGTTCACCCCTGCGTATACCGATGTTCAGAACAGATGTCTCCGCATCTTCATTGTAGACTGTTATTCTGGGCGTGTAAATGCTTCTTGTGGGGTTGTATATATATGACATGTCCTTTGTGTCGGTGACGTTCTGTGTCACGGCACAAGATGCCATCAGCACAGCGACTGTCACGATCACTGCAAGCGCGGCATTTTTATATGTGAGACGCATTGTCATGGTATAAAGGTAATAAAGATTTCATTGCCCGTTCTCTTTCCATCTCATTCTCAGGCGGCATAGCTCGGTGCCGTCGCTCTCACGGGTGACAGAGTGAATGAATGCATTCTCTTCTCCTTCGCAGGAGGCGGTCAGGATGTTTATCATCTCGTCCTGATGCCCTTCAAGGAGATAGTTCACCTCGATGGTGTCAGGTGTATGAAGGCTGATGAATTCATGGTCATAGCAGTTCACTGCCCAGTGCACATACCTGGCGTTGTTCACGTGCCTGTTGACGTCGATATCGTCAAGCTTGACCTTCAGCCTTGTCAGGCGATGGTCTCCCCGGGGCAGTGATGGCACCTTGCGTGCGTTGGAATCAAGGGCCCTGGCCTCGGGAAACATGAGGTTCAGGTTTGAGAGCGCCTTGTCAGGGCGCTGTGCCTTACGTGTGTCGTAATCGACTATCACCCATGAGGATGAGGCTCCGGCGATTCTCCTGCCAGCGTCATCATACATCTCGAGGTCACGCAGGGCGAAGATTGTTTCTGTGCCACGCGGCCATGTCCGGAGGGTGACCTCGTCCCAGGCCACCGGTAGGCGTTCTATTTTCACCATCATGCGCGAAAGAGCCCAGAAGTACCCTCCTGATGACATCAGGTCATCGCGGCCCCAGCCGAGCTCTGCGGCATGGCGACCTGCCAGGTCCTCGAAGAAGCTGAAGAGTGCGCCGGGACTGAGCCGTCCGGTGAGGTCGGTGTTGAAGATATTGACCGGGTATTTCCTTTCAAACAGTATCATTGCAGTTCATATATTCCGCCTGGAAGCTCTCCAGTTCTATGTGGGCATTTTCCCACTGTTCCATCAGGGCTTCAAGCCTTTTTTTCTTCTCATCATAGGAGCTGTAGAACGCCGGGTCACTTATCACTGCTGGGTCACCGGCGGCGAGGCGTCCATCCATTTCAGCTATTTCATTCTCAGTAGCCGTTATCTGAGCTTCAGCCTCTGTGACCTGTTTCTGCAGGCGACGATACACACGCTCAGTCTCCTTCTTCTCCGTGTAGGACATGCCTGGCCTTGCAATAGCGGATCCTGCCCTGGTTCCTTCTCCTGCCTTCCCTGCAGCGCCTGTATTTCCTGTAGCGCCTGTATTACCCGCGGTGCCTGCCTGTGCCGCTGACGGCGTACTCTTCCTGTCGCCCTGGCTGCCCTTTGCCGTTGATGGTATACTCTTCCCTGAACCTGAACTCCCTTTCACTGCCGCCGGGTTCTTCCTCTCCAGCTCTCTCAGCGACTCTATCTTCCTGGCTCTGAGGAACTCGGCTATACCTCCGAGGTGCGTTCTGATCTTCCTGTGGCGAAACTCGTACACTTTCTCAACCAACCCGTCAAGAAAATCCCTGTCGTGAGAGACCACAATTAATGTGCCATCAAATTTGATCAGGGCTTTCTTCAGGATCTCCTTTGAACGGATGTCGAGGTGGTTGGTGGGCTCGTCGAGGAGAAGAAGGTTATATGGCTCCAGCAGAAGTTGTACTATGGCCAGTCTCGACCGCTCGCCCCCGGACAATACCTTCACTTTCTTGTCGATGTCCTCGCCATGGAAGAGAAAGGCTCCGAGTATATCGCGGAGACGGGTGCGGATGTCACCGACGGCAATCCTGTCTACCGTATCAAAAACGGTCATGTCATCATTGAGCAGCTCATCCTGGTTCTGGGCGAAGTAACCAATGTTGACATTGTGTCCGCGTTTCAGGACTCCCTCGAAATCGATCTGACCGAGGATCATTCTTGCCAGGGTGGTTTTTCCTTCGCCGTTGCGGCCCACGAAAGCTACCTTCTCGCCTCTTTCGATCTTCATTGAGACCCTGTCAAGTACCAGGTGGCTGCCGTAGCGTTTCGAGGCTTCATCTGCCTCCACCACCACCGTTCCCGATCGTGGGGCGGGGGAGAAGCGGATGTTCATCGCGGAGGTGTCCTCGTCTTCTATCTCGATACGCTCCAGCTTCTTAAGCTGTTTGATCTTGCTCTGCACCTGCACCGCTTTGGTGGGTTTGTATCTGAACCGTTCTATGAATCGCTCGGTATCTTCGATCATCTTCTGCTGGTTGCGGTAGGCGGCAGTCTGCTGTTCGCGACGCTCGCGGCGAAGCACGGTATATTTTGTATAGGGGACCCGGTAGTCGTAGATCTTCCCGAGGCTTATCTCTATTGTGCGGTGGGTGACGTTGTCAAGAAATGTACGGTCATGTGATACCAGCACCACCGCTCCCGGATAGGTCTCAAGGAACCCCTCAAGCCACAGAATTGATTCGATATCAAGATGGTTGGTGGGCTCATCGAGAAGAATCAGGTCAGGCTTGCGCAGGAGGATTTTTGCCAGCTCCACGCGCATGCGCCAGCCGCCGCTTAACTCACGGGTAGGTCGATTGAACTCCTTTGCACTGAAACCGAGGCCATTGAGAGTCTGCCCTGTAAGAGCCACGTAATCGCTTCCTCCGAGGATGCTGTGCCGTTCGCCGGCTGTATGCATGCGATCAAGAAGCCGGTGGTAGCTGTCGGTTTCATAGTCGGTTCGTTCGGCTATCTCGCGGGTCATTTCGGTGATCTCCCGTTCGAGGCTCCTTAGTTCGGCGAATGCTGTTAGAGCCTCCTCGAGGACGGTGGTGGTGTCAGACACTTTCATCTGCTGCTCGAGGTAACCGACAGTCAGTTCGCGTGGCCGCTCAACGGAGCCGGAGGTGGGCTCCTGGAGGCCGGCAATGATCTTCATCAGCGTCGATTTGCCGGCACCGTTCCTGCCTGTCAGGCCAATGCGCTCCTGCCTGGTAATGAGGAATGAGACCTCATCCAGTAGGACGAAGCTGCCGAAGAGCAGTGATACGTTGTTTACGGAGACCATCTGGCCGGATATATAAAACCGCAAATATATGCAAAATCATCCGGATGGGGGCAGGGGCGGATGGGGGTGGTGTTATACAATGCTGAATGGGCTACGCCCAATAAATTCCCCGTAGGGGATGAAGATTTGTATATGCACCCCACCATTGTATCATTGCCTGTAGGGCATTAAGCATTGTAATCAGCATGCCTTACCCCAAACAACCCAGGATACTCCATCTCACATTTTTCCGTTAATATTGCAGATAATACTGAAAGTCATGAAAAGCAAACCAACTCTCCGCTCTTTGCTGCTGCTCACATTGCCGCTGCTGATGATGCAGTCGTGCCGCAAGGATGATCCGGTAGACCCGTTCGCAGACAATACATACCTTGTCTCGAGCGAGGTTGAGATGATGAGAACGAAGGAGAATATCATCAGTGTCCTGACGCTGGCTGCCACCCAATACCAGGCTGCTGCAGAAATCATCCCCGACGTTGTAAGCGGGGTTAATGTTTACTCCGTCACCTACAACACTGAGTTCAAGGGAGCGCCTGTGGTTGCATCAGGACTGATCTGTACCCCGACTGCTCCCGGCACCTACCCGATTCTCTCGTTCCAGAACGGCACCAACACACTGCACTCTGCGGCTCCTACAGCTGATCCGCAGAATCTTGGCTACCAGATGATTGAGTACATAGCGTCAGCTGGTTATGTTGTTATATTACCGGATTACCTCGGATTCGGTGCATCCAGTTCCTTGGTGCATCCATACCTGCACAAGGAGTCGACTGTGCAGAGCGTGCTTGACATGCTTCGGGCCGTGGCCGAGTTCGATGAAGATGTTGCAAAAGATATCTCGGTCACCACCGACTGCTACCTGCTGGGATATTCCCAGGGGGGCTGGGCAACAATGGCATTGCTCCGGGCATTAGATGAGGACTATTCGTCAGAATTTACAGTGAAAGCCGCATCATGCGGGGCCGGGCCATATGACCTGAGATACTTCAACACTGCAGTGACCGGACTGACAGAGTATCCCATGCCGGTATTCCTCGGATACATAGCCAATGCCTACACAACCTATGATCTTTATCCCAATGAACTGACCGATATGTTCAACAGTCAGTATGCGTCAGCAATACCCGGTCTCTACGACGGCAAACACTCATCTGAACTGATAAACAGCCAGCTTACCACAAGCATATCAGGACTATTCACTGCTGAGTATCTCTCTGGCGCCGAGAGCGATCAGAAGTACCTGGGTGTTCGTAATGCGCTGAGCGACAATAGCATTTATGGATGGGATTGCGATGTGCCGCTCCTCCTGATGCACGGCACAGCTGATAGTTATGTTATGCCTGCAATCTCACAGAGTCAGTACGATATGATGATCGGTTCGGGTACGAGTCCGCTTACCTGCTTTTATGTAACGCTGAACGGGCTGGATCATTCACAGGCTTCGGTGCCGGCATTGCTTGCAGGATATGAGTTTTTCAAGACATACAGGTAGAAAAGGGTGGGAAGAAAGAAACAGTTGCCCATACTAAGGGGCGTCACGATTACGGATATAGGCTCAGAAGGCAACGCTATCGCGAAGGTCGATGACATGGTGCTCTTCGTGCCGGGAATGGTTCCCGGCGATGTGGTTGATGTCCGTGTCACAAAAAAGAAGAAGAGGTACATGGAAGGGGTTGCGCTGGAGGTTATTACCCCTTCGCCCGGCAGGGCAGAACCGCCATGCAGGCATTTCGGGGTGTGTGGAGGATGCCGTTGGCAGCATCTTCCGTATGACCGGCAGCTTTTTTACAAGGCGAAACAGGTGACAGACAACCTGACGCGGATTGGGCATATTAATATCGGGCAGGTTGACCCGATCCTTGGTTCTGAGAAGATTTACGGCTACCGGAACAAGCTTGAATTCACTTTTTCCAAGAGGCGATGGATGACACGGGAGGAGATCGGGACAGAGGCAGTAGTGACTGAGCCTGCCCTCGGATTTCACATCCCGGGAATATTTGACAAGGTGCTTGACATCAAAGAATGCCTCCTGATGTCAGAGCCGGCAGATACTATCCGTAATGAGGTCAGAAAATACGCGCTCGAGAAGCGGCTGCCCTTCTATGATTTCAGGGAACACAGCGGATTCCTCCGCAACATGATCGTCAGGAAATCCTCAACAGGTGAGGTTATGGTCGTCCTCGTGACAACCGATGCCTTACCCGGTGAGCGGGACCTGCTGCTTGGGTTCCTGACCGAAAGGTTCCCGGAAATCACTTCGCTGTATAGCATAATAAATACCAAGAGGAACGATAGTATCTCCGACCTGCAGCCGGTTCATATGGCCGGAAGCATGTTCATCACAGAGGTGATGGACGGACTTCGATTCAGGGTTGGCCCGAAGTCGTTTTACCAGACAAACAGCGGCCAGGCGGTGAGGTTGTACGGGATTGTGAAAGAGTTCGCGCAGTTGACCGGCAGGGAGAATGTTTATGACCTGTATACCGGTACCGGCACTATCGCGTGTTACCTGGCATCGCAGGCTGCGGGGGTGACGGGGATAGAGTATATTGAGGAGGCGGTGGCTGACGCCCGGGTCAACGCTGTTGAGAACGGAATTTCGAACGCCTTTTTCATTGCGGGCGACATAAAGGATACCCTTACTGATGAGCTTTTCCTCAGGCGCGGGAAGCCTGATGTTATAATCACTGATCCGCCACGGGCCGGCATGCACGCCGATGTGGTAAACGCTATGCTGCGCTCGGGCGCTGACAGGATAGTGTATGTCAGCTGTAATCCGGCCACACAGGCACGCGACATCGGGATCCTTTCAGCAGTGTACGATGTGGCGCGCATCACCCCGGTCGATATGTTCCCGCATACCTTCCATGTGGAGAATGTGGCGCTGCTGGTGAAAAATGCCCGGACTGGTTAAGTCAGAATAATGTAAACAGTCATGAGTTTAAAAGAGAATCAGAATTTTGTAAAGTATCCAATGTTTTTATATTTTTGCCCCTCTGTTGAAAACCGGGCAGATTACATTTACCGGTGAACAACAAGACAAAATAGTGTTTTTTGGAGCGATGGGTGAGAGGCTTAAACCAGCAGTTTGCTAAACTGCCGTACGGGTAACCGTACCGGGGGTTCGAATCCCCCTCTCTCCGCTGAAGTCAAAGCAGGCCGGGATACAGATAGTAACCGGCCTTTTTTTTTTGAGCTGGCCCGGATGAGCCAACACATAAATGCTGACCATGATATCAGGAAGACATGCGGGTATTCAAGTCCTCCCCGGGCAACCATTGACAATGCCCTTGATGAATTCCTATATTTGCATTAATACTGTCTGGAAGGGGGAGTGCTAATGACCGGTTCTGATGAAAAGGATGCTCTCTTCCATATTCAGCGGACTGTACAGTCTCGAAACCAGGAGTTTCCTCCTGTTCTTCCTCCTCTGCAAATACCGGTTCCGCCATTTCACAGAGCCGGAGATCAGCCGGTACCAGGCCAGACAGATCCGCCAGATCACAAAATACGCTATCAGACATTCGCAGTTTTTCCACAATCACTACAAGGACTGTGACCTGACCGATTTCACAAATCTCCCCACTGTCAACAAGAAAATCATGATGGACAACCTGACTGACTACAATACAGTCGGATTGACCCGGGAGGAGATAATAAACTTTTGCCTGGAAGTTGAGAAATCGAGGGACTTTTCCCGCCGACTGAACGGACTGAATGTTGGCATGTCGTCCGGCACCAGCGGCAACAAGGGAGTGGAGATCCTGACAAGGCGCGAGGAGATGTACATGAAGGCGGCCCTGTTTGCCCGTTTTCATTTCCCGAGGAAGGAGAAGCTGAACCTCGCATTTATCCTCAGGGTGAGCTCCCCTGCTTTCAACCTGAATATTCTGGGCCACAGGATGACTTACATAAGCCAGTTGGATTCGACGGAGGAGGTGAATGATCAGTTGCAGCGGCTTCAGCCGAACGTCATCTCGGCACCGCCATCGATGCTTAAGATAATCGCCAGGGAAGTCGAAGCCGGAAGACTTTCGGTCTCGCCGGAGCGGGTAGTCTCCTATGCGGAGATCCTTTATCCCGACGTGAAAAAGTACCTGTCCGACGTGCTTCACTGCCCGGTACATGAGATCTACAAATGCACCGAGGCGCCGATGGCAATCACGTGCAAATACGGCAACCTGCATATCAATGAGGACCTGGTAATGGTTGAGACGTTTAATAACGACGGATCGGAGACCAGTTCCGGACAGCCATGCAACAGGCTGATAGTCACCGATCTCCACAAAAAATCACAACCCATTATCCGCTATGAGCTTAATGATATCATTACCATAAGTCCTGAAAAATGCCGGTGCGGTTCGAATTTCAGGGTCATTCAATCCATCCAGGGCAGGGCCGATGATCTTTTCTGGGCCAGGACCACAGAGAGCAACAAATGGCAACCCATTTTCCCGGATTATATAAGCAGGGCGATAATATCATCGTCGGAGGAGATTGATGAGTACCAGGCCACACAGGACTCCCCGGAACATGTACTGGTGAGGATAAAACTGAAGGATGATGCGAATCCTGAAGAATTTGACAGGGGCGTAATAGCAGAGTCGGTTAAGGATGTTTTTTCAAAGTACAAATGCAATCTGCCTGAGGTATCGGTTGAATTCGGAAGCCCGGAATCCGGCAAAAATTCAGGAAAGCTTGTCAGAATCAGAAGGAGATTTGAGGTTAATGAGTAATATGATTACATCAGAAGGTTCAATCATTGATCCGGCAGTATGGATGGAATTCGCAGAAATCCCGGATTCGGCCTGTGATCCTGGTGAGAGGGGAAGGATTGACTTCCTCAGCTCAGATAAACTTTCCAGAATAAAAAAGGAATCAGACAACAATGAATGACCTGGCGGGAAATAAAAGGATCGAGTCGCTCGATGTGCTGAGGGGACTCGCGCTGATACTGATCATTTTCTTTCATTCATCGATCTATAATTTTGCCAATATCCATAAAATCGATTTTGAAGACCCTCCGCTACTTATTATTATAATGAGTTTCATGGCTCTCTGGGGAGGAATTTTCATCATTTACTCCATGGTTGTTAATACAATTATGTTGTCGCGAAGGAGCGAAGAGAGACTGATATTCAAACCTTTCCTGTATGTTATGATTGCCGGGCTGATCTATGTAATCATCCATTATCTGCTAAACATTTTCCTTGGCCGGTGGAATATCGATTTCATCAACAACATGCCTGATCTGACGGTTGTGGCCGCTTCACTGAGGGATTCGAAGCTGGAGTTCCCTGGTTATACCAAATATTTCGAGGGATCATCGCTGTCCACCATCGCCTTCAACCTGATTCTGCTTACCCCGGTCTTATTCCTGCTGTTGAAACATATCAGGAAGGAAAGAACCCAATACCTGCTCCTGGGTCTCTCCATAGCGCTTATAATGATCCTCTCCTTTGCCAGGATCTCGATTTTTCCTTCGTTTGAACGGGCTGTTGAATCGCGTCACTTTCTGGCAGCAACCTTTTTCAGTTTTACCATAGCCAATCCATATCCGCTTCTGCCTTATTCGGCCTATGGCCTTACCGGCATGATGATCGGGCTCATGGCATATCATGGCAGGAGGAGGTTGCTGAAACTTTATGCGTTGCCACTGGGTACGCTGTTCTGTGTCTATGGACTGGCCGGAATGACAGAGTTTGACAAGTCAATCTCAAGGCCAGATTTTTTCTGGTATTTCAAGACAAATTTTGAACTGGGGTTCTTCATTTTGCTAATTGTAACCGCACTGCTGACGCAGGAGAAGAATAATCGGCTGCTGACCCGCATGGCACTCCTGAAGTGGTTCAGCAGGGTCAGCCTGACGATATACCTTCTGGAAACAACAACATCGGAGCTGTTCAGGGTGCTCTGGTTTCACGTTGTCCCCGGTTGGGATCAGACCATCAACGGGTGCCTCCTCTTTGGCGGGATGAATGTGTTGTTGTGGAGTATAATATTATTCTTCTGGCAAAAAGCAGGATTCCTGTGCAGCCTCGAATATTTCTGGGTGAAGATGTTCGGGAGGCTCGGGAAGCAATCGACAAAGATGGATTTCATCCGATAGATTTTTTATTGGTACAGGCCGGAAAATTCCGCAAATCGTGTGACCCGGAGAATGTCCTTCAAATCATGCATGACGGGGCAGACCCTGCAAATCATGCATGACGGGGCAGACCCTGCAAATCGTGTATGCCTGAGAAGGACACAGGGCCTTTTGATTCTAAATTCTGATAAGAGCTATCGGGCACATAAGCTTTCTGTGCAGTTACGAAGGTGCGGAGAGTGAGCGGCCGGGGTGCCGGCAATACAGCTCCGCCAAAGAGAATGTGAATATCGGTAGCCTCAATCCCTGCCGTAAAACATCAATTTCGTCCTGCCACCAGCCCCCTTATACCATAAAAGTCCCCTTCAACACCCCTTAACCAACAGAGCAAGAGCTTCGCCCTGCAGGCGGAAACCCCCAGCCAGGGCCATCCCGGGAAATCCGCCAAGCCGAGATTAAATTTCCATTAAAAAAAACTGCCGGAGATTAAAACCGGATTAAAATTATTATATAAATTTGCATCGGTTTAGTGATACAAAACCGGAGACATTCTTAAAAATTACAACAGAACCAAATTTTAAACAGAAATGAAAAACAAACTTTTCTTAGCAATCGCTACTGTTGCTGTAGCTGCCCTGATGGCAAGCTGCGCAAAAGTTCCCCAGGAAGCTCTTGATGCTGCAAAAGCTGCTCTTGACTCAGCAAAAACCGTCCAGACTGACGTTTACTTCCCCGCAGAATTCGCTGCTCTGAATGACTCACTCACCGTCATGCTCCAGAACATCGAGACCCAGAAGTCAAAGACAGGCAAGGATTTCAAAGCTATCAAGGTTGCTGCAGAAGGTATTGCTCTCAAAGCAGCTGAACTGTCAGGCAATGTAGAAGCAAAGAAAGCTGAAGTTAAGGCTGAAGCCGAAACTCTGCTTACCGGCGCCAAAACCCTCCTCGATGAGGCTAAGGCTCTCCTTCTCAAAGCTCCTAAAGGCAAGGAAGGCAAAGCAGTTGTAGAAGAAATGAAGAACGAACTGACCGTCCTCGAGACCTCTCTCACCGACGCTCAGACCCTCTTCGACGGCGGCACCAACTACATGGAAGTTGTTGACAAGGTAAAAGCTTCTACCGAAGGCATCAACGGCATCATCGCCGAGCTGAAGGCTGCAATGGAAAAAGCCGGTATCAAAATCTAAGGATACCGCTGAACTAATAAAAGGATCCCCGGGCCTCGTCCCGGGGATTTTTTTAACTTCGCGCCCATGAAAAGAGGATCCCTGACAAACATTATAGTCTATGCTATCGTCGGCGTCGTGCTGACCATCATCGGAGTGTTGGTTTTTCGGGCCCTTGTGCCCGAGCCTCCGCTGCCGGAGGTGGAGCAGGCACGCGCCGCCATCGCCAGGGCCAGGGATCTGCAGTCGGAGATCTATTCACCAAAGCTTTTCCGCGAGGCGAAAAATAACTATGACTCTGCTATGGCCATCTGGCAAAGCGAAAACGACCGCTTCATTCTGACGCGCGATTACGATCGGGTCATACGCTTCGCGGAGATAGCTGAGAAGAAGGCCGAAGAAGCTCAGCGAAATACGATCTCACGATCGCAGAGCCTCAAGAGTACCCTTGAGAGCGAAATCGCACGCCTCAACAATGAGATAGCAGCGTTCGAGAAAATCTTTCTATCTATGCCGCTCCCCCAGGATGTCAAGAAGAAACACGCCCGCGGCAAACTCCTCATCAAGGAGGCTGGGATCGACTTCAAGAAAGAGCGTTACGTCGACGGAAATGTCAAGATCACCGAGGCAAACGAGTATATATCAGGTACATACAATTTGGCCAGAAAAAATCTCGAGGAGTACTTCAAAAACTCTGACAACTGGAGGGACTGGGCTGATGAGACTGTTGCCGAGAGCAAAAGGAGCGGATCATACGCAATTCTTGTGGAAAAGATACCGGCACAGCTTCATCTGTACCAGGGTGGCAAAAAGAAATATACCTTTGAGGCAGAATTTGGCAGCAACTGGCTGGGAGACAAAAAGAGCAGGGGAGACATGGCTACCCCGGAAGGTAAATATACTGTGACGAAGAAGCTGTCAGGAAGCTCGACGAAGTATCATATGGCCTTGTTGATCAACTATCCGAACAAGACTGATGTGCAGGAATTCAACGAGAGGATAAGGAACGGGCAGCTTCCGGCCGACGCCAGCATCGGCGACCTGATTGAGATCCACGGCGATGGGGGCAAGGGAGGGCACTGGACTCAGGGATGTGTTGCACTGAAAAACTCTGATATGGACATCTTGTTTAAATATGTCTCAAGGGGAACCCCGGTAACAATCATCGGATCGACACTGACCCTTGAAGAGTTCTTCAATTCGAGAGAGCAATGAACACGGAAGATCAGAATGAAAATTTAGCCGGAGAAGGTACACCAGGTAATGAACCTCCTGAGAGTCCGGCTTCTCGCGATATGGACTCCGGCAATATGGAGCCGGGTAAAGCACAACCGGGCAGCAAATCACAATTCAACAAATATCTGAACCTGGCAGTTGGTTTTGTGAAATCCCACCGCTGGGCAAGGGTAACCCTGACATCTGCAGTTATACTTTTGCTACTGCTGTTAATTTTATCGGTTCCGGTTTACCTCGCACCTGCGATGCAGCATTCATGGGGGAAGAGCCGTGCCGAGTGCAGGCCCGATTCGTCACTGCTTGAAAACAGGGCAATCAGGCGGCAGATATCCGCCACACGGAACGAGATCACCCGTCTTGAAAGAAGACTCGCTTCATTTGTTCCGACACAGACTTACCTTGTGATCAATACTGTTGACAACCGGTTCTCTCTTTACAGGAACAGGAAGCTCATTCGCGAAGGATACTGCTCATCAGGCAGTTACACGCTCCTTAAGACAGAGGAGGGCGATAAGGAGTGGATATTCAAGACTCCCAGGGGCAGGTTGAGCATACAGGGCAAGATTACCCACCCGGTATGGCGGAAGCCTGACTGGGCGTTTGTCGAGGAGGGGCTGCCAATACCGGGCCCCAGTGATCCGTCGAGGTATGAGTTCGGAGTACTGGGCAAGTATGCCATGAGTCTCGGTGACGGGTACCTGATCCACGGGACTTTATACCAGAGGCAGCTCGGGATGCCTGTAACGCACGGATGCATAAGACTTGGCGATGAGGACCTTGATGCGGTATTCAACTCCCTGAATGTAGGATCAAGAGTTTACATTTACTGACAAGAACTGAAGCGATGAACCGGGAAAGAAAAATCTGGCTGATAATTGCCGCTTCGGTGCTGGCAATTTTCATCATCTATTATCTGGTGATGGCGGTTTTGGCCGTCAATCGTACAGTAAACGAATTTGACAATGCATATTTCGCCTCGCTGGAGCAGAAGGAGGGAGACACTATAAACCTGTGTGCCATCCCGGGATATATTGATATGATCCGTGATAAAGCCTTCCTGAGCTCGCAGGTGAGGCTGGCGGAGTCGGACTCCGTAGGATTGCTGATCAACGTTCGCGACAGCGTCATACAGCTTCTTATTAAGGGACTGCCGGTGCGGACAGTGGCTATTGACAAGTATGATGTCTCGCCATTTTTCCACAGGGCAAACCAGGAGGCTATTTACAGCATGCTCTCTGCTCCCCTGACAATAACCGGCATGCAGGCTACCTTCATGAAGGATCCGGTGAGTGTGAAGATTGCCCCTAAGGATACATCCCAGGCGGTTGAAAGTGTAAAGCCTGATACCACTGATTTTGAGGCGGTATTTTACACGTTGGATACTGACCGTAATATTCGTTTCTTCTTTGAGCAGCAGGAAGATACGGTAGTGGCTGACCGCCGTGCGAGATTCTTTTTTGACCTTAAGGGCAGGGCAAAGGATGCTTCAGTAACAATGAGGTCTGTCACCCGGCTGAAGACGCCACCTTATGTACCGTATATTAAGATCTGGATCCCCAAAGCCGAGGCGAAGATCATTTACCGGGCTATTCCGCGGGAGGGGATGATTGTTCTGACGCAATAATTTCCGACCGGGGGATGATTCTGTTGATGCAGTAATTTCCGGGTGACGGGATGATTGTTCTGATACAATAGTTTTTTGCGCGAACTATATTCAAAAAAATATTACTTTTGCACGACAAAATTCCGGTCTGTAGCTCAGATGGTAGAGCAGCTGACTCTTAATCAGCGGGTCCAGGGTTCGAGTCCCTGCAGACCGACAAGGAGGCATGGTAATGAACAAATATTAAATATCTTGCGCTTTTTAAAACCACTTTGAGTACGGGATTAGTACCGATGCTGTATAGTACTAATAGCCTACTCGAAATGTAAAATTTACAAATTTCTGGACCGTCTGACTATTGACGGTTTTTTTGTATAAACCAACTCCGCCATGTTAGCATATAAACCTTCTGACAGAGTTGGTTCTCTTTTTTTACATTCTACATTCATCCTGCAACGAGTAGTATGACCCGTCACCATTCTTATTTGGAATGTAGATTGAATCATCGTTTCTGAAAAATGAATGTGTAGAGTTATAGGTGTTTCTCAACTCGGCAAGGCGGTCTTCTGAATAAGGCTCTGAACAAATTTGATATTTATCAAACTCTAAATTGATTGAGAAGAAATTAATTTGCATTGTCAAAATTTGCAGTTAACTGTTTATTATATAACCAATAATGTACTGTTAATAGTGAATACCTAATAGATTATTCTATCTCAAAATAAGAAAAACCTGCCTGATCGCAATTAACAGTATATGAGCCATTCCCAAAACTAATTATTAGGGGACCAAAATGTCCCGTTATACTTTGTTGCCTCTGGGAGGAGTATGATTGCTCCAAAAGTCCCCCAAAGGTGAATTCTACCTCCGTTGAGAAAGGTCCAATGACGGGGATACTTGCTAAGTCAAATTGAGGATTAAATCTAAATCCAGGCTCCCACCATCTTACAATTCTGGTTATCTTCTTCTTAGATTGCTATAGGGCAAATCAGTGCCAGCCAGCCTTCGTTCGATTTATTCTTTAAAAGTCTGTTTAATACTGTTTATCATAGTCATGATTATAAAAATTCTATATGTCTTATCACTACTGTCCGGTTAAGAATTCCAGAATGATAACTGGTTCTCATCGGATAGATTAATTGAGTTATTATTATCGTTAAAAAGTTCTTTGATAGGTGTCTTCTCGAATAGAGTAAGACCCATGGTTTGAGCGAAAGTATACAAGCTGATAGCGAGATACAGCTTCTTTTTTGCAATAGCAATCAGCTGGTAGGTACAAGTAGCAATCCAGATCTGACAATAGACGGCGTTAGGGCTTGTTCCGTAAAATGCCTTGATATGAAGATGTTGTTTGATCCACTTGAAGAAGAGTTCAATCTTCCATCGTTCACGGTAAAGCTCTGCTATTGCTAAAGCCGGAAGCTTAAAGTCATTTGTGATGAACTTATAGACAACCCCGGATGCATAGTCTTCATGGACTACTAGCCGGAACTCTTCTGGGTAAGATTTTGAGGACTTATAGCCAGTCAACCTGACCATCTGGTCGCTGATTATACCTGTTGATTGATCTGGGTCTACTGAAGAGATGATCTCACATCTTAAGTTCTCCTTTGCTCTGGTAACATAGAATGCACGGCATTGATGTATAAGGGAATACAACCGATGAAAATCTACGTAACCTTTATCCATAACATAGTATGAGCCAGGCTCAACCGGGATTTTATCCAAAACATTTATGTCATGCGGTGATGTCGACAAAGACAGGAATGGATCTCCGGAGATCAAGTAAGGTGTGCATCTTTACTGCCCCCTGCTGATGATGGAACTTAGCCCAGGGATAAAGACTCAAGCAAAGATCAATAGTGGTGCTATCAAAGGCATATACCACATTGTCCATGTCGAGCCTGAACTCTTTATCATCAAAGTACAGAGGCCTTGCCTTCCGGATTAGAACCTGAGCGAAGTCATCGTAAATGCGCCAATCACGTCTTTCGTTGGCATCTGCAAGGGTGGACCTGGAGATGGGTTGCTTGATACCTGAATGATACAATTTACCGGAGAATGCAGCCAGACAATTTTCAATATCACGCAAGCTTTCACGCCCTGTCAGTTGAGCGAAGCTCATTACAAGAAAGTGCTCACGGCAAGAAAACTTTCTCACCCGGTAGTCACCCTTGTACTGATCGACACACTTCTGAAAATCGTATTCTGGCATAAACAACATCAATTGCGCAAAAACTGTCTTTCCGGTATACATAATCGCTCAAAACGTTGTGAGAGCGAATGTATAAGTTCAAGT
>ENA-UOOK01001253-UOOK01001253.1-fermentation-metagenome-genome-assembly--contig:-NODE-1253-length-33597-cov-11.714149_pt1 | contig 33597 bp, 36 predicted proteins | sample MGYA00245777_ERZ724023 | MGnify/ENA primary metagenome ERZ724023 (study PRJEB28704, sample SAMN03018312) | fermentation metagenome | biome: anthropogenic terrestrial biome; feature: soil...
GCGCAATGGCTGAACAGTGGGCAGGGCAAGCCCGGGAGCCTACCCCATGACCGTGGCAGACAACCCCTGCTACCTCTGCCAGCAGCGCTCACTTGGCTGCCACAGTCGGTGCACGGATTACATAGCATACACGCAGTACCGGCAGGCAGAGGCTTGACCTTGACCGGGGTTCACTTGTTCTTTTGGAACAGGTTCGCACGGTATCAAAATTAAGGCTTCGCGAGTGCCGGGGGATATGCCCGCCCGAGATTATGGAACAGATAAACCGGGCGTTGAAAATCAGTTTAGGACTTGAAGGGGGGTGAATAATTATGACCCGTTTAATCGACCCAGCGACTGAAAAAATCCGCGCGATTGTGCATGACCGGGGAATTCGTCTTTCCGTGCTGGCCCACAAAGCGGACGTTTCCGTCGCCGTGTTATACCGAGCGTTGGGAAAGCACGGGAAGCAATCCTTGCGGGCGACCGAGTTTTTAGCAGTTTGCCGCGCGCTGGAAATCGACCCCCGCGAAGCCTTTTCCAACAACACTTCGACGAAGGGAGCGAACGAGTAATGACGCCGCAACAAGACAAACTTGTCGTCGATAACTACAATTTGACGTATTTCTATCTTCATAAATTCGGTTATTCGATTGACGAATATCTTGATATTGCGACGATAGGATTATGTAAGGCCGCGCTGACCTATGACCCCGACAAAGGGGCCGCATTTTCAACGTGGGCGCTAATGCAAATAAACTTTGCTGTTTTGCAGGAGCGCCGCCGGGAAGCCAGACGGCTGGAAAACAACGCCGGAACGACTTCCCTTGACGCACCAACGACCCCGAACGGGGACGCGGAATTGAAGAACATCATTCCCGGGGAACCGACCGATTTCAGCGGCCCGGAAGCGTGGGAGTTCTTGAAAACGCTTTCCGATGATGAACGGGAAATCGTAAACGGGGCGTTATCCCGGCGGCGTCAATCCGATACCGCCGCTATGCTGGGAATGAATCAAGTCGCCGTTTCGCGGGCGCTTCAACGCGTTCGTGAGAAATATATTAAATTTTTAGGGGGATACGCTGATTATGGCAAACGAAATTAAATTCGAACTGGATACCGTGAAACTGGAAACCGCTATCACGCAGGGCGTCGCCGGAATCATTACGGCGCTTGACCGACTGACCGCCGCCGTCCGTGAACAGACAAACGCCGTTACAGGCGGAAACGAAACGCCGACTATGGAAATCGCGCCGTCCGCGCCCGTCGCGGCCCCGGCTCCGGCTCCGGTGCAGGTTCAGCCCGTTGCGGCTGCGGCTCCGGCTCCGGCTCCGGTACAGATTCCGCCCGTCGCCGCAGTACCCGCACCCGTGCCGCAGGCCGCAGCGCCCACCGGATTGACTTACACGCTGGAACAGATTTCTAACGCCGCCGCGCCGTTGATGGACGCCGGGCGCATTCAGGACTTGTTTAACCTTTTGCAGAAATTCGGCGTGCAGGCCGTGACGCAGTTAAAGCCCGACCTTTACGGGCAGTTCGCGACAGAACTTCGCGCACTGGGGGCGAAAATATGAGCGAGTATAAAAGCCCGCTCATGCGGGAAGCGTGTATTTTCGGCTGGGCCTTGTTCGCTGGGCAACGCGCCGGAATTAAGGCGAACTTCGGCACGTTCAAGCCCGGGTTCGAAAGAACGTATGATGAACTAACCAAAAATTTGACGCAGGCCGATTTGAACAAACTGGCTATTGGAATGCTTCCGCCGGAAATGGCGTTCGTGGCCCCGGGTGAACCGCCGTTGTTTCATCTTATGACCCCGGAAGCATACCACGCCGAATTTGACGACGACGAGGACGACGAAACGCCAAACGACGAACCGATTGACGAGGAAGGGGACGAATAACCATGCCCGAAAAACACGCACTGTTAGGCGCTTCCGGCGCTTATATCTGGCTAAACTGTACGCCGTCGCCCCGCGCCGCCGAACACGTCCCAGACGCGGGAAGCGAATACGCGGCAGAAGGAACGCTGGCCCACGCGATAGGCGAATTGAAATTGCGGAAGCATTTCACCGAACCCATGGGAGAACGGACGTACAAGTCGCATTTGAACAAGCTGAAAAAAGACCCGCTTTTCAACAAGGAAATGCTGAATATCACCGACGGCTACCTTGATTTTGTCAAAGAACTTTCGTACAACTTCCCGGAAAAGCCGCACGTCGCCGTTGAACAACAGGTGAATTTTGGCGATTACGTCCCCGAGGGCTTCGGAACTTGTGACTGCATTATTGTCGGCTCCGGCGTTTTGCACGTTGTCGATTTGAAATACGGGAAGGGCGTCCCCGTTTACGCCGACCACAACCCGCAAATTATGCTTTATGCCGTCGGCGCGTTTCTTCGGTATTCCCTGATTTTTCCAATTCAGACCGTCCGCATGACGATTTATCAGCCCCGGCTTGAAAACGTATCAACGTTCGAAATGCCCGTTTCCGATTTGCTGGCGTGGGCCGAAAGCATCAAGCCCACCGCGCAGGCCGCGTTCATGGGCATCGGGGAAATGAAACCGGGCGACTGGTGCCGATTTTGCCGAATCCGTGAAACGTGCCGCGTGAGGGCCGAAAAGGCCATGAGCGCCATTCGCCATGCAAATACCGTCGGCGCGAACGTCGCCGCGCCCGCTGAACTATCCATTGATGAAGTCGCCGCGTTACTGACCGAACTAAACGACACGAACGCCGTGAAATGGGCGAAACAACTTGAATCATACGCATTGAAGAAGGTTCTGGACGGCGAAAACGTCCCGGGCTGGAAAGCCGTTGAAGGGAGAACTTCGCGAAGTTTCAAAGACTTTTCCGTTGTAGCGAAAAAACTTCTTGACAATGGCTATAAACGTGCTATGATATATAGGCAGGAGCCGGAAACGCTAACCGGGATTGAAAGATTGCTTGGCAAGGCAAAATTCAACGAACTTCTTGCCGAGGATATAACGAAAGCCCCGGGCAAGCCAACACTGGTTCCCGAATCCGACCCGCGCGAAGCATTCCACCGCGCAACAGCGGCGGACGACTTCAAAGACGCACCCGTTGAACCGCAAACCGCAGAACTGAAAACCGAAACAGCGCAGAGCGCAGAGAAAGGAAATTGATTGTATGTATCAGAATGACGCTTGTAAAGTAATGACCGGAAAGGCCCGCATTTCCTATGCCCATCTTACCCGCCCGTATGCCCACGATGAAAAGAGTGACCCGAAATATTCCGCAACGTTCCTAATTCCCAAAACCGACACCGCGACAAAGGCACAGCTTGACGCCGCTATCGCCGCCGCTATCGAAGCCGGGAAGCAGGGCAAATGGAACGGGGTTGTTCCGCCCCGCGTGGCTACCCCGATTTGGGACGGCGACGGCGTGAGGGCGTCCGGCGAACCATTCGGCGAAGAAGCGAAGGGCTGCTGGGTTTTCACCGCTTCCAGCAAACAGCGCCCCGGAATCGTGGACGCCAATATTCAGCCGATTATCGACGAAAACGAAATTTATTCCGGTATGTATGCCCGGGCGACTATCCGCTTTTTTGCCTACGCTTCGAATGGCAAGAAGGGAATCGGCGTTGGGCTGAACAACGTTCAGAAATTGGCGGACGGCGAACCGCTGGGCGGCAGAACTTCCGCAGAATTCGACTTCGGCGGCGGCGCTCCGGCGTATCCCCCGCAGGGTATGCCCATTCAGCCCGCCGCGCCGCAGGCCGCCTCCCAGTACGCGCCGCGGGCTCCGCAGGCCGCGCCGACTTATAACTACGCGGCCCCCGCTCCGGCACAGCCGCAAGCGGCCCCGGCTCCGCAGTATGCACCGCAGGACGCGCCCGCTATTAACCCCATCACCGGGCAGCCGATAAACGGCGGAATCTTGGGGGTTTAAAAATGAATACCTTATCGCTGGATTTTGAAACGTATTGCGATAAGGATATTAAAAAGACGGGCGCGTATAGATACATTCGCGACCCGTCTTTTGCTATCCTTTTAACCGCGTATAGCATCAACGGCGGCCCCGTGATTCAGATAGACCACACCGAAGGGGAAGCGTTCCCGGATATGCTTGTTGAACGTCTTTTCGACCCGACCTATATAAAACGGGCGTGGAATGCGACCTTCGAATGGTACGTCTTATGTAAAGTGCTGAACGTCCACGACCCCATAAACTGGCTTCGTCAATGGCAGGATACCATGATTTGTTCCCTTTATTGCGGCTTCCCGGCGTCTTTGGGCGCGGCGGGCGACGCCATGGGGCTTCCACAGGATAAGAAGAAGGACGCGCAGGGTAAAGCCCTTATCCGCTATTTTTGCACCCCGCGCAAGGCAACGAAGAAGAACGCCGCGACGCGTAACTTTCCCATTGACGACCCCGAGAAATGGCAGACGTTCAAAGACTACAACAGGCAGGACGTCGTTACAGAAATGTTCATCGGGAACCGCCTTTACAACTTCGCGCCGACGCCGGAAGTATGGGCGGACTGGCGGCTTGACCAGCAGATAAACGCGCACGGCGTCCGGGTTGATGAACAGTTGATTGACGGCGCGATTTATTGTTCCAGCGTTGCGACCGCCGAAGCCATGGAAAAGGCGAAAGAACTTTCCGGGTTGCAGAATCCGAACAGCGTGCAGCAGCTTACCGCGTGGATTCAGCGGGAGAGCGACGACGGCGTGGAACTGGAAAACTTACGGAAGGATACCGTTTCCGAAATGCTCAAAACGACCGATAACGAAAAAATCGCGTCTATGCTGAAACTACGTCAAGAACTTGGGAAAACGTCCGTCAAGAAATACGCGTCCATGCAAAACGCCGTTTGCGGCGACCACCGCGTCCGGGGGCTTTTACAGTATTACGGCGCGCAGAGAACGGGCCGCTGGGCGGGGCGTCTGGTACAGGTTCAGAATTTGCCGCAGAACCATCTTCCCGCGCTTTCGCTGGCCCGTGACCTTATCAAAGCAAAGAACATCAACGGCACTAAATTCATGTTCGGAAATATCCCTGACACGCTTTCCCAGCTTATCCGAACCGCGTTTGTGCCGTCCGAAGGTTGCGAATTCGCCGTCGCTGACTTTTCCGCGATTGAAGCCCGTGTTATCGCGTGGTTCGCCGGGGAGAAATGGCGGCAGGACGTGTTCGCCCGGGGCGGGAAGATTTACGAGGAATCCGCCGCTTCCATGTTCGGCGTTCCCGTCGAATCCATCAAGAAGGGCGACCCGCTCCGACAGCGCGGCAAAGTCGCGGAACTGGCGCTGGGGTATCAGGGCGGCGTTGGCGCTTTAAAAACCATGGACAGGAACCACGAAATCCCCGAAGAAGATATGCCCGATATTGTGCGCCGCTGGCGGGCCGCGTCGCCGCGTATTTGTGATTTGTGGTATAAGATGCAGGAAGCCGCCCTTGACACGATAGAAACGGGCAGGGCGAACGTTGTGCAGAACAAGGTAACTTTCCGCCGGGAAATTGACGCCGCGAACGGCCTTGATTTCCTTACGCTTCAACTACCGTCCGGGCGTCGGTTATTCTATGACCACCCGATTATTTCATACGATGATAGAGGACGCCCCCGCATTCAGTACCACGGGGCCGACCAGAAAACGCACCGCTGGACAGCACTTGACACTTACGGCGGGAAGCTGGTTGAAAACGCGGTACAGGCAATCGCCCGCGATTGTTTGGCGGTATCTATGGAACGGCTTGCGGCGGCGGGATTTCAGATTGTTTTTCACGTTCACGACGAAGTTATTCTGGACTGCCCGAAGGGCCGCTGGGCCGACCCTTACGCGACCGCCGTTGATATTATGCGGCAACCCATTCCATGGGCGCAGGGGCTTATTCTGAACGCCGACGGATTCACCGCATCGTTTTACAAAAAAGACTAAAAATTCTTGACAAAGCATAAAACGCGCGTATAATTAGAGATAGGCCCGGTAATACGACGCCGGGCCGTTTCTGAATAAGGGGGGATTTATCATGACAACAGTAAAAGCGACGGCCCATGAACTTATTTCCGGTTTATGGGTTCTTATTACAAACCGCGCCGACGGTACTTTAGGCCGGGTTTTAGGGTACGGGCATACCCGCGAAGCGCTGGCCCGACTTAACCCGCCCGAATGCCGCGGCAAGAAAATCGTTATAGAGGAATACAAGTATCTAAAAACGGGGGACTGATTCAATGGCTATCACAAATACGGCCTACGCGCCCGCAGAGGGCGTAAAAGCCCCGGGGGGTGAAACTGCCCAAGTGTTCGCCGTAACGACCGCACAGGGGCGCACAGGCCCCACATGGACGCGACAGTCGGCAACATGGGAACAGTTTTGCGAATCCTTGCGGAAACCGATTCAAAAGCGTATCACATTAGACCAGTACCGGGCCTTGGACGGCGATAAAAAGGGCTGGGCGAAAGACGGCCCTTGCTTCGTCGGCGGACGGCTTTCCAGCAACACGAAGCGCGGGAAGAAAACGCTGATTGACCGCGATTTAATTGTTCTGGACGTCGACAGCATCAAGCCGGACGGAAGAAGCGCGACGGGCCTTGCGGCGATTCAGCTTGCCGTTGCGGCGCTGGGCCGGGCGTTTGCCCTTTATACGACCCCGACGCATACGCCGCAGAAACCCCGCGCCCGAATAGTATTTCCGTTATCCCGCTCCGTATCCCCGCAGGAATACGAAGCAATCGCGCGCCGGATTGCGAACCTAATTGACCCGGCTTTAGGCGACCCCGAACGCGGAACTTGTATGTTCGATGCAACGACCTTCGAGCCGGAACGGCTCATGTATTATCCGGCTGTTTTTGGGGGCGGGCAGTATTATGAACTGGATAACTTATCTGGCGGCGCGGCGGGCTTTCCGCCCGTCGACGCGGACGCCATGCTTGAAGCCTATGGGCCGGAAAACGCGTGGTGCGATTGCTCACGCTGGCCCGGGCTTTCGGCGCAGAAAATCGACGAACACCGTAAATTCGGGCAGTTGAAAACGTCGCCGCTGAAATCGTCGAATCCTTGGGTTCGGGCCTTTTGCACGGCGTACAATATCCGGGAAGCCATGGAAGCCTTTTTGCCGGACGTGTACGGCTTTGATAACGACGGGCGCGTTCAGCTTATCGGCGGGAGCCGCGCGGACGGCTGTTTGATTTTCGATTACGCCGACGGCGCGCCCGAGGACTTCGCGCAAGACCAGTTTTTCGTATCCTACCACAACACCGACCCGACGCAGGGGCAGGAAGTCAACGCGTTCGACCTTGTGCGAATCTGGAAGTTCGGGGAAACCGACAAGGACGCCGACCCGAAAACCCGTCCGACTTCGCGCCCGTCTTTTGGCGCTATGGTTCAATGGATAAAAGACGAACTGCCCGAAGTCGTCGACCTTGCGGCAAAGTTCACCGTGTTAGTGCCCACGACGCCGCAGGACGACTTTTCCGGCGTCCCCCGTATGCTGGGGCGGCTGGCAGTTGGTGAACCAGCAGACGGCGAGAACTGGCGCAGTAAAGCCGACCTAACCGAAGTAAAGGGCGTATGGCAAAGTACGATTGAAAACGTCAAGCTGATTCTTCGGAACGACCCGGGGCTTTCCGGGCGCATCGGGAAGGACACGTTCAGCGGGAACCGCATTTGCGTTCGCCCGCTTCCATGGGATTATGAAAAGAACGTTCTTGTCCGCCCGGGTGATGCAATTTGGGGCGAAGCCGGGGCCGACGACGCGCAGTTACGCGCCTATTTGTCGAAACACTACGGCGTAAAGGGCGACAAGATTATCGACGACGGGGCCGCGATTGTCGCGGATTTGAACCAGTTCAACACCGTGGCGGATTGGCTGAACGGCCTTGAATGGGACGGCGAAAAGCGGCTGGAAACGATGCTGATTGACTACTTCGGCGTCGAGGACGACCCCGCCGGATACGTCCGGGCCGCGACGCGAAAAATGATGATGGCGGCAGTTCGACGCGCCCGGCTGGATATTGGCGAAACGTATAAATTCGATAACGTTTTAACGTTCATCGGGGAACAGGGGGCCGGAAAATCGACCTTCTTCAAAAAACTGTTGCAGTCGCACCCGCGCTTGTTCTCCGACCAAATGAAAAGTCTGGACGACAAGAACAAGGATAATCAGATTACCATGCAGGGTTTTTTAATTATGGAACTGGGCGAGTTGAACGCCCTTCGTAAAGCCGACAGGGACGCCGCAAAGAAAGTCATAACGGCGGAGTGCGACACGTACCGCGAACCATACGGCAAAGTCGCGACCGCTCACCCGCGCCGTTGCGTGCTGATTGGCACGGGCAACGTGTTCGAATTCTTGAATGACCCGACAGGCGGGCGGCGTTTCTGGCCTATTGATATTCCCGCGAACTATAAGAAGCGCAGGACAAAAAGCCTTTGGGACGATTTGACCGCCGACGTCGCGGAACAGATATGGGCCGAAGCCGTGGCGTTCGCAAACACAGCGGAAAGAACGGATATGGATACGCCGGAACTTCGGGCGGCGGCGGCTGGGGCGCAGGAAGCCCACAACGAGGAAAACCCGCTTGCGGCAGACGTGGCGGAATTCCTTGACCGGGAAGTTCCCGCTGACTGGGGTTCCGTGCAGAACAAGGTTCCCGTTTGGCCGCTGGAACGCCGCCGGGCATACTGGGCGGGCGGCGACACGTTCGACGGCGCGACCGTGGAGCGGGACAGCGTGACCATAACGGAAATACTTCTGGAACTTTTCCCGGGCCGCTATCCCGACGCCGCCGCGATTCAACCAAAAGACAGCGCCGCATTCCGCGACGTGCTGACCGCGCTTCCCGGCTGGGACTTTGCTTCCCGGAAAGTTCGTCATGGGCCTTACGGCATCGTCCGCGTATGGAAGCGCCAAAATGCAGGAAGCACAGACTGAACTTGCAAAAGCCCGTGTTGCCACCCGGCAACATAGCGGCAACACGGGAAAGGGTATTTGTGAACAAATTGTAAACAACTTTCAATTCCGTGTTGCCACTGAACTGCCCGGCAACACGAAACGGCAACACGGATTCTGATTAAGCCCAAACCCCGAAACCCCCATTATTACTACCTTTTTTACTCTTTAAAGAGGGTATAAATATAAGATGTTGCCAATGTTGCCAATGTTGCCGTTGTTTGAACAAAACTTGGAACTGACCGAATTTACTTTAGTTAGTTGAAGTATTTTAGACGAGTACAGAAAAGTCTTGGAACAGGGGCAACAGCGGCAACATTGGCAACACGGGTTTTTGACGGGTTGCATTTGCGGGGCTTCGGCGTTCAAAAATTCAAAGGGGGATTTTCTATGACAAAGCGCGATACGCGACCGCTGGAATCGGCGGAAGAAGCATATTTCACAAAACGGGTTCGGGAAGCTGGCGGGTGGTCATACAAATTCGGGCAGAACGGATTACCCGACCGAATTGTTCTTTTTCCCGGCGGCGTCGTTATCTTCGTCGAAATGAAGCGGCAGGGGGAACGGCCCCGGCCCTTGCAGGATAAACAGCAACGCGTTCTCCATGAAATGGGGGCCTACGTCGTGCCGTTCATTGATTCTCACGCCGGAACCGATGAATTCATACGATACGTTAAAGCCGGGAAGCTGAAAACGTATCTGGAAAGGTTCTGGAAGAATGAAACGGTATGAGCCGCACCCGTATCAAGTTTTTGGAATATCGTTCATGATAACACACCCGGAAGCGGGCCTATTCCTTGATATGGGAATGGGAAAAACGTCCATCGTTTTAACCGCGCTGAACGATTTGAAATATAACCGCTTTCAAGTGAACAAGGTTCTTGTTATCGCGCCGAAGAAGGTTGCGCTGACAACGTGGAACGATGAAACGGAAAAATGGGCGCACTTGAAAAGCTATCGCGTCGTTCGGGTGCTTGGCCCCGTTCGAAAACGCGTCCGGGCGCTGAACACCCCGGCGGATATGTACGTTATCAATCGCGAGAATACCCAGTGGCTTGTCGACTATTACGGGAATGACTGGCCTTTTGATACCGTGGTTCTGGACGAATCAAGCAGTTTCAAAAACCACCGGGCGAAGCGGTTTAAAGCGTTGACGTGGATACGTTCCCACGTCCGGCGGCTTTACTGCCTGACCGGGACGCCCGCGCCGAACGGGTTGCTTGACTTGTGGGCGCAAGTGTTTTTGATGGACGGCGGAAAGCGGCTTGGTAAAACCTTTTCCCAGTTCCGCGAACGCTGGTTCGACGCCGACCAGCGGAACGCCCAGCAGATTTTCAGTTACAAGCCGAAGCCGGGGGCCGAAGAAGAAATTTATGCCGCGATTTCAGATATTTGTATTTCCATGCGGGCAGATGATTATTTGACCTTGCCGGATATGCAAATTATCGAACACCCCGTTATTCTGGAAGGGGCCGCGAAGAACGCCTACGACACGTTGGAACGCGATATGCTGTTACAGGTTGACCCGGAAACGGAAATCACCGCGCAGACGCGGGCCGTGCTGGGGAACAAACTGCTGCAGTTGTGCAACGGGGCCGTGTACGACGAAAACCGGAAGGTTATCAAGATACACGATGAAAAATTAGACGTGTTTTCCGAAGTGCTGGACGCCTTGCAGGGCAAACCCGCTATTGTGTTCTATTCGTATAAGCACGACCTTGAACGAATCACGGAGCGGCTAAAAGGGCGCGGCCTACGCGTCCGCAAGCTGGAAACGGCGCAGGACGAACGCGACTGGAACGCCGGGCTGATTGATGTCCTGTTAGCGCACCCGGCTTCGTGCGCCTACGGGCTGAACTTGCAGGACGGCGGAAACCATGTTATCTGGTTCGGGCTGAATTGGAGCCTTGAACTATTCCAGCAGGCAAATAAACGCTTGCACAGGCAGGGGCAGAAGCAGAAGGTTTTCATTCACATTCTGGCGGTTCGCGGCGGCGCGGACGAAGATGTTCTTGCGGCGCTGGGCGACAAGAACGACGCGCAGGAACGATTATTGAACAGCTTGAAAGCCCGTATCGACCGGGCGCGCAGCGGGCAAGTAATCGACAGCAACGAAGCCGTGAACACCGAAGAAATTTCCAAAAATTTATTGACAGAAGCGAATTGATTTTGTATAATCAAGAAAAGGGGGATTTTTCATGAATAGCAAAGCAGAAAACGCCCGGCGGCAACGCGCCGAGAACTACGCGGCAAGGTGCGTCGAACTGGCAAGGGAGCGGGAAGCCGTCCTTGCTGAATGCAGGCAGAAGCAGGCCGAACTTGAAAAACGGATACAGGCGGACGCCGAAGCCCGCCGCGCCGCCGCGCTGAAAGAATGGGAAGCGGCGCATTCCTTCCCGGAAATCGTTTCTCCGCTTGACCGCATGGACGAACCGACGTCGCGCGTCTGGAACACTGGCGGCGTTGTGGAACGGCGCGTCGAGAACGACCACGGCGGCGTAAAGGCCGACGGCGAAAAGCCGGATATGTCTTTGATTCCGCCCGCCGCGATGGAACTGACCGCCGCCGTGCTGACCTACGGCGCGCGCAAGTATTCGCTGTTATGGCTGAGAGCCATAACGACTTTTTCGTGCCGTGCTGACCTACGGCGCGCGCAAGTATTCGCCGGATAACTGGAAGAAGGTTGAAAGGAAGCGTTATATTGCGGCGTTGCTTCGGCACGTTTGCCGCGAAATGCGCGACCCCGGCGGCGTGGACGAGGAAACCGGGCTTCCGCACGTCGCGCATATCGGCGCAAACGCCGCGATTCTTTGCGGCCTATACGAAGAAGCGAAGAAAGGGGAATCGGAATGAAGATGGAATATTCAATCCGGCAGAGCGGCGGCAGCGTCGAGGGCGCCGTAGAGCGGGAAGAAATCGACAGATTACAGCGGGCGTTCCTTGATGGGCGCACGCGGTATATTTTTAACGACGTGGACGGCCCGCAGGCCGTCGACCTGACCCGTTCGGAAAACGTGCTATGCTGGCCCGAGGAAAAAGAAACCCACGTGCTGGGCTTCCGTGAAGCAAAGAAAACCGTCCCCGGCGCTATTCTCTTTGACGACAACGACGAACCCGTCGTGAACTTGTCCCCCGGACTTTATTTCTTGTCCCACCCGTTCACGTACACCGAAAAGAGCGGGAAAACCCCGGAATGGAATCAAGCTGATTCTTCCCGGCTGGTGAAGCTTTTGGAAAGCCGCTTCCCGGATATTCGGATATTCGACCCCATAAATTCACGTCTTGGCTATCTCAAAGCGGCCCCGACGGAGCCGAACGAAGAATGGGCGCTGGCACAATGCGCCGGAATCCTTCATTACTGCAACGGCGTCTTGTTTGCGCCGGGCTGGCCCGATTCTTCCGGGTGCAACATGGAGCGCCGGGAAGCCGTCAACAGCGGGGTTCCCCGCTACTTCATCGGCGCAGATGTTTAGACAGGCGATAAAAGCCCCATTCTATAACGGGGCATAATAACACACGGCCCCCGTTTTTACGGGGGCTTTTCCATATTCGGAGAAAGGGGGCGGCGCGCATAATGTCGCAGAAGAAGATACCGGGCGCTGCTAAAACGCCGCAGAGAAAGAAGCCGTACAAGACACGGACGGGCGTTGCAAATAAAACGAACTATCACGAATGGGAAGCGGAAGATAAAATTCTTCTGTTGCAAGGCTGGGCGCGCGACGGGCTGACAAACGAACAGATTGCCCATAACGTCGGCGTCCGGCCCGAAACTATAACGCGTTGGAAGAAACAAAGCCCACAAATTTGTAAGGCATTAAGAGAAGGCCGGGAAGTGCTGAACCGACAGCTTGAAAACGCGTTGATTAAACGGGCGCTGGGATTTGAGTACGTCGAGAAAATGACGGAAATTTCCGATACAGGGAAGAAGCACCGCGAAACCGTGAAGCGTTATCCGCCGAACGTGGGCGCACTTGTGTTCGCTTTGGTTAATCGCTTTAGCGACCATTACAAACAGAAGCGACCGGACGACACCGACAGCGAAGCCGCGTTGAAGAAGCTGGACGACGTTTTGGGCAAGCTGGACGACAGCACCGAGGACGCGCCCGACGACGAGAAGGGCGTTGTTTCCGCGCCCGTTGAGAGCGACGACGACGAGAAGGGCGGCGACGACAAATGATATTCGCCCCGCATCAAATAAGGAATTGGAAGCATACAGTCGGGGAATCGCACCGCTGGAACGTTTCCGAGGGGGCAACCCGTTCGGGCAAAACGTATATGGACTATTACAAGATTCCGTATCGAATCCGCAAGGCCGACCCGAACGGGCTGATTGTGCTTTTGGGCAACACGCAGGGCACGCTTGAAAGAAACATTCTGGAACCGCTCCGCTCCATTTGGGGCGGCGCGCTTGTCGGCACAGTCGGCGGTGCATCGAACCGGGTGCATATGTTCGGGCGCGACGTTTACGTCCTTGGCGCGGATAAGCAAAGCGCGGTCACGAAGATACAGGGCGGCGGCTTCTCTTATTGCTATGGCGACGAAATCGCGACGTGGGCCGAACCCGTGTTTCAAATGCTGAAATCGCGTCTTGACAAACCGGGAAGCTGTTTCGACGGGACGACGAACCCAGACAACCCGAAGCACTGGCTTCATTCGTTCCTTCAATCGGACGTTGACGTTTACCGACAGCGGTTCACGCTGGACGAAAACCCGTTCGTTTCAGAGGATTTCAAGCGGAATCTGAAAAAGGAATACCGGGGCACGGTTTATTATGACCGCTATATTAACGGCCTATGGGTTGCCGCCGAGGGCATCATATACCGCACGTTCGCGGATAACCCGGACGCGTTCATCATCGACGAGCCGAAGAAGGAAGATATAGCGTTTTGCACGATTGGCGTTGACTTCGGCGGCACAGGCTCCGCGCAGGCGTTCCAGTGTACCGGATTTCCGCGTTCCATGAACCGCGTGATTACGCTTGACGAGTATTACACGAAAGACCCCGTTGACCCGAAGGGGCTTGCGGACGCGTTCGTCGAGTTCGTCAAGCGGCAGTTGATGAAGGGGCGGCGCGTCGTGGAGATACGCGCAGACAGCGCCGAACAGGTGCTTATTCGCGGACTGCAAACGGCGCTCGCGAAAGCCGGGTTGCCTTATCAGGTGAAAAACGCCATGAAGGGAAGCATAAACGAACGTATCCGCTTCTATACTCTTTTGCAGGGGGCCGGGCGGTATCAGGTAGTCAAGACGTGCGAACACACGATTGACGCGTTTTCAACGGTAACGTGGAAGCCGGGCGCGCTCCGGGACGAACGCCTTGATAACGGAACGTATAATATCGACACTTTAGACGCGCAGGAATATAGCACTGAGCCTTTTCAAGAACAGATTCTAAACATTATTTTGGCGGGGGGCTGATAAAAATGTCTGCAAATGTAGAAAACAAAACGGGCGTCGACGTGCGGCGCTGGCTCAAAAAGCAAGGTTATTCGACGTTGCCGTCTGACTGGTACGACAAAATCGAAGAATGGCGTTCATGGTACAAAGGCAAGGTTGATTCATTTCACTCATACAAGCAGTTCAACGGAAGCGTGTTCGTTCAGCGCACGCGGAAAACGCTTGGCATGGCGAAGAAGGTTTCCGAAGATAAGGCGGATTTACTGCTAAACGACCGTTGCGAAATCAACGTATCGCCGCAGAACGCACAAAAATATCTTGACGACGTGTTAGACGATACGCTTTTCTGGCCCCGTGGGAATCAGCTTGTCGAACTGGCTTCCGCTCTAGGTTCCGGCGCTTTCGTCGAATATCTTTCCCGGGGCAAAATCGAAATAGATTGCGTTCCGGCGGATTGCTGTTTCCCGCTTGCGTGGAATAACGGCGAAGTCACGGAAAGCGCGTTCGCGTCCGAAGTGAACACCGTCACGGGCCGCGTAACGTATGTAAACATTCATCGTTTGGCCCCGACCGGGAATTACTACGTCGAAAACCATATGCTTGATTGCGAGGGCAAGGAAATCGAACTGCCCGCCGGGTTGCTTCCCGAGTTTGACACGAAAAGCGACACGCCGCTATTCCAGTATATCAAGCCCGCAGGCGTGAATAACTACGATTCAACTATCCCGATGGGGGTTTCCGTGTTCGCGAACGCGATTGATATTTTAAAGGGCGTCGATTTGGTGTATGATTCCTATTGCAACGAATTCCAGTTGGGCAAAAAGCGCATTTTCGTTCGTGATTCCGCAACCCGTGTTAAAGCTGGCCCCGACGGCGTGACGTTCGTTCCCGTGTTTGACCCGAACGACACGGAATTCTATGCTTTCGATATGAAGGAAACCGACGACCCGATTCACGAAATAGATATGAACTTGCGCGCAGAGCCGCACGAAATCGCGTTGCAACGTAACCTTGATTTGCTTTCCGAAAAATGCGGCTTCGGCAAGGGGTATTATCAGGCGACCGCCGACAGCGTGCAGACGGCAACGGGCGTTATATCACAGAATTCGCAGCTGTTCCGGCGTATCCGCAAGGACGAAATCATTCTGGAACACGCCTTGAAGGGGCTTGTTTCCGCCGTGTTCGTGCTGGGCGGGCAGACGCCGCCGCAGGAAATCAACATTTCTTTCGATGATTCTATCGTGGAAGATACCGACGCTGAAAGCAAGCGTGCCTTGCTGGAAGTGCAGGCGGGCGTTATTTCTCATAAACGCTATTTGATGAACGTCTACGACCTGACCGAAAAGCAGGCAGACGCGCTGGTTAAAGAAGCCGCCGACGAAGCCGGAACTTCGACCGAACCCGACCCCGGGAACCTATTCCCGGAACAGCCGGGCGACGGGGAGGGCGACGGGGAGGGCGCGGAAGGGCCGCAGGACGGCGCGGGGGGCGACGGAAGCGGTTCAGAGGGGTAAACACCCGGGCCGGGTTTTCCGGCCTTACATACGCGCAGAGGGGGTTTTAACGAAATGGCTATCACAAAGAAGCAAATAGACGCGTATAACGCAAGTTTATACACGCTTTACGAAAATTTGCAGAATGACTTGATAAACGAAATATGCTCGCACTTCCGCGTTGACGCCGCGCCGTCCGCTATGGACGAATGGCGCTTCCAGCGTTTGGCGGAAATGGGCGGCTTCACCCGCTCCGCCGTTCAGATTATCGCGAAGCGCACGGGAAGCGCCCCGGCCCTTGTCGAGAAAGCCGCGCGCGGGCTTGGCGTGGCGACCGTGGCGGCGGACGACGCAAGATATAAAAGGGCGCGCACGCAAGGCTATTTCAAGACGACCCCGGTTCCCGCCGCTTCTTCCGCGGGGTTCCAGCGCATCATGAAGGAAACAACCCGAAGCGCGACGACGTACTTGAACGCGACGCACACGACCGCGTTGCAGTCGTCGAAAACCGCGTTCACCAACGTAACGAATCAAGTATATCTGGAAGTCACAACGGGCGTATCGACCTACGCGGAAGCCGTCCGCAAAGCAACCCGGAAGCTGGCGGACGCTGGTATTACCGGGGCGACCTACGTTTCAAAGACCGGGCGCGTGACGCGCTCACAAATTGACGTCGCCGTCCGCCGAATGGTTGTCACGTCAAATTCACAGCTTGCCGGGCAGTTGCAAATAAACCGCGCGAAAGAGTGGGGCAGTAACTTCGTGGAAACGTCGTCGCATATGGGCGCGCGCCCGACGCACGCCGTTTGGCAGGGCAAAATATTTCAATTAGAGGGCCGCGACAAGTACCCGAATTTTTATGAAGAATGCCACTTCGGGCGGGGCGACGGGATAAAGGGGTATAACTGCCAACATGATTTTTACCCGTTCTTCCCTGGCTTATCAGAACCCGCGTTCGACCATTACAACGAAGAAAAGAATAACGCGCAGTACGCCGCAGAACAGAAGCAAAGGACGTATGAAAACGCTATACGCACGCAGAAGCGCCGGGCAGTCGCCGCAAAGGCAACGGGGGACACCTACGAAGAAACCGCCGCACGCGTCAAACTGGGGCAGTTACAAAAGGCGTTGCGCGAACACGTTGAAGCGAATAATCTATACCGCGACCCGGCGCGTGAACAGATTGGAACGAAGGTTACGGCGCTCCGCTCCGCCCCCGCTCCGACCGCGCCGCCGAAGCTGACCCCGGCGACCACGACACCCGCCGCTCTGGCTCCGCGCGCGAAGGTAATTCGGGCCGAAGCTATCGGCAAGGCGTTCGCGGATATGCCCGAAGCGCAGACCGCCGCCGTTTCGCTTCTGGCGTCCGCTCCGGCGGATTCCGTGGGCGTCTGGAACGCAGCCCAGCCCGATATAAAGTTCGACACGCTGACACAGCCCGGCGCGGGGGCGTGGTACAGCCCGCGCACAAAGGGGCTGACCATGAACGCGAAAATCGTTGCGGCGGGCGACCCCGTGCATACCCCATACAACACGCTTTTTCACGAATCCGCGCATTTGATTGATTTCAAATACGGGACGCCCGGAAGTTTGTTTGAACTTGGTACGACCTTTTCGCGTGATTACGACAGCGGCGCGTTCAATACCGCGCTAACCCGCGACGTGGAAACGTGGATAACTTCGCAGGGCGGCGACCGAAGCGCTATGACGTTTCTGTTTAAGGCCGACAAGCGCGATTGGGGCGATTTCATGGATATGGTGCAGGCCGCGACACACGGGCGCGTCACGGGAAGCGTAGGGCACCCGAAGGGGTATTTCTCCGGGCGTTCGGGCAAGATAAGGCAGGCGACCGAAGCATTCGCGCAAATGTATGCGGCGGAAATCAGCAACCCGGAAAGTTTGAAGAACTTGCAGGCAGTCGTGCCGAACGCATACAAAGTATTCCGGCGAATGGTGCCGGCGCTTGAAAAGAAAATGCGGAAAGGGTGACGCACGATGAAGGATATAAAAGACCGTCTGGCGGACGCGTTGTTTGCCTACCGTGACAGGTTCGGGGAAGCCTATACCGTGGGATACGGGAACGACAAGCTGAACGACGAGGATATTATAAAAGATATTCGGACTTTTATCCGGCTTGGCATCCCGAAACGCTACGGCGACGATAAAATCTATTAACAATTTGTTCACAAATGCGCCCCGCTGACCGTCAAAGCGGGGCGTTTTTTTCTATGGTAAAAAATGGTACAATGTTGCCGCTCCGCGAGTGGCAACACGAAACGGCAACACGGGTTACAAGTAAACCAAAACCCCGAAACCCCCATTATTACTACCTTTTTTACTCTTTAAAGAGGGTATAAATATAAGATGTTGCCAATGTTGCCAATGTTGCCATAGTTTGAACATAACTTGAAACTGAACGAATTTACTTCAACTAAGTAAAGTAAATTCGACGAGTATAGAAAGTGTTGAAATAGGGGCAACAGCGGCAACATTGGCAACATGGGGCCTTAAACCCGCATGGGGCCTACGTTTTTCGTGTTGCCGCTCCGCGCGAACGAACGACGGGCGGCAACACGGCGGAAAACCGGGGTGTATTGGGCAAAATTCGTTCATAATTTATTCATAAACAGTCAATCCGCCCACCCTATGTTCAAATGAGGGTGCGCGCGAAAACTTGCCGGGTTGTATAAATTCCGCATACAACAACGATTATAAATTTGACAGGGGCAGTTCTTGCCCCGCGTACATTAGCCGTTCCCGCGCGGAGTGAAAAAAGGCGGGGCCGCGAACCGGGCACAGGCCGGAATAAAAAGGGTGCGGCGCAGGAAGGGGAACACGGTTATGTTGGAATGGCTGAAAATGATTCTTGGGGATTCATACAACGAGGACGTGGACAAAAAGGTTTCGGCGGAAATCGGAAAGAACTTCGTTACGAAAACGGACTTTAACGCCGTGAACGAGGAAAAGAAAACCCTGACCGAACAGGTGGCAGAACGTGACAAGCAGATTTCCGGCTTGAAAGACAAAGGCGGCGATGCCGAAGCACTGAAAGCGGAAATTGAACGGTTGCAGGGCGAAAACAAGGCGGCGAAAGAAAAGTACGACAGCGAAATGAAAGACCTCCGCAAAAACGCGCTGATTGACGCAGAATTGACAAAGGCCGGGGCCGTGAATGTAAAAGCGGTCAAAGCGCTTCTGGACTTGTCGAAGGTTGACGTCGACGGCGAAGGAAAACTAACCGGATTCTCCGATGTTCTGAAACCCGTGCAGGACGCCGAAAAATGGGCTTTCCCGAACGCTGGGAGCGCGGGCGACGGGGCGGACGACGGCGCAGGAGCCGGGGCGGCTTCGACCGGGCTTCCGCAGGGCGGCGCATCGGAAAAACTGACAGGCGTTGAAGCCGAGTTTTACAAGCGCTTCCCGGATTTGTCCCCGAAAGACGGCGAATAAAATGCCGTTGAAGAAAGGGTACAGTAAAAAATCCATTGGGGAAAACATCGGAAAAGAAATTGCCGCCGGGAAAAAGCCCGCGCAGGCGGCGGCTATCGCGCATAGTGTAGCGCGAAAGGCCAAAAAGAAAGCGGGAAAACGCGGGAAGTAAAACGCCCGCAGAATCAAAAGGGGTGTTATTAAATGGCTCACACTTTACAGGAACGTTACGCGTCGCTGGTTGACAAGCGGCTTCGCGCGGCGCTGGTAACAGTTGACACGGGAGCGGTTCCCGTATTCAATACCCGCTATGAGGGCAACCCGAAAGCGGGCGCAGTAAAAATCCCCGTTCGTGACGCAGAAGTCGCGACGGACAATTACGACCGCGTTGCGGGCGCAAACCTTACCGTTGGTTCCACGACCTATTTGACCGTGACGGACTTTAACGACAAGGTTGTGAATGAACTGATTGACGGTTACGAAGCGCAGGCCGTCCCGGATAATCTTGTCGCTGACCGTCTGGACAGCGCAGGCTATTCTGGCGCGCGGCTTCTGGATACCGATGCCATCGCGACTTTGATTGCGGGCGGCACAGCGAGTTCCAGCACTACGGCGTTGACCGCTTCCACCGTATACGACGCGGTTGTTGACGCGCGAACGGCGCTTTCCGAAGCGAATGTTCCTTCGGCTGGGCGGTTCCTTCTGGTTTCCCCGGCTATTTACGGGCTTCTGTTGAAGGATACCGACAACTTCATTCGGCAGGGCGATATGTCCCAGCAGTTGGTGCAGAACGGCTACACGGGCATGATTGCGGGCTTTGCGGTGAAAGAATCTTCGCTGATTCCTTCGACTACCGAGTTTATCGCGGGGCATTCTGACTGGTGCCACCGTATCCGCGAATGGATTGTGCTTCCGCATATTCAGTCGCTGGACGGCGACGGCAAGCATATCGGCGCTTCCGCCGTGCAGGGCCGCTGGATTTTCAAGCACGCCGTTTCTAAGGCTGGCGCGGTATTCGTAAAGAATGTCGTTGTCGTCTAAGTGAGAGGGGGCGCGGGTGAATGTCTTATGTAACGAAAGCCGACTACGACGCGTATAGCGACGTTGCCGTTTCCGAAGAAGATTTTCCCCGGCTTTCCGAACTCGCGTCCGACCTGATAGACGGTTTCACAATGAACCGAATCACGGCGGCGGGGGGCCTTGACAGCTTCCCGCCGTTTGTGCAGGATAGGGTGAAAAAAGCGACTTGCGCGCAGGTTCAGACTATCGCGTATGCGGGTTCGGCGGAATCGGTTATCGAGGACGCCGACGGCGGCACGACGTCGGAAAGTTTGGGCAAGTACAGCTATTCAAAAAAGCAGGGTTCCGGGGCCGCTGGCAACGGCGAGGGCGGCGACGCCGTGAATGGCGTTGAGTTGTCCCCCATGGTTCGGGTGTATCTTCGCCCGACCGGGCTTTTGTTCCGGGGGCTTCAAAATCCCATGCTTTTATTTCCGTAAAGAGGGGGCGACGGTATGAAGCCGATTCCGCGCAGACTTTTAATTCATTCCGTCGTTTGGGCGAGTAACCCGCAGGGCGACGGCTGGGGCGGGCAGACGGGAACGCCCGTAAACGTCGAACACGTCCGCGTTGAACCGTCGTCGAAGCTGGTGCAGACCCCGGAAAACGAAAAGGTAACGCTTTCCGCCGTTCTGATTTATGACGGCACGAACAGCACGCCGAAGGGCCTTGACTGGACGGGGGCGCTGCGGACGGAAGTCACGTTCAACGGGCGCAAATACACCGTTGTTGAAGCGGCTCCGTTCTACGACGCCCGGCGGCTCCATCATTGGGAAATGGGGCTGTTATAATGGCGAAAGCGAGTTTTAAAATCACGTTCGACAAAGGGGCCGTTAAAGCCCGCGTAAACGGGATAAATAAAAATGCGATTCCCATTGTGGCGCAGGAAGCCTTGAAAGACGCGAACGCGCTTGCCCGTCGGCAGTCTGGCGAACTTGTCGAATCAAGTTTAACAAATTCCGATTTGGAACACGGGAAGTTAGTCTGGCAGACGAAATACGCGCGGCGAATGTATTATACCGGGATTCCGCGAAGGAATAAAAACCCGCGCGCCGTCCTTATGTGGGCGCACAGAGCGGCGCAAGCGAATCTTGCAAAATACACGCGCATGATGAACGAACTTGCGAAAGGGGGCGGCGGTTGATGCTGGTTGAAGCCATGCAGGGCATATCCGATATGATTAAGGCGCTGGGGCTTTACGCCGCCCCCGAAGTCGGGGCCGCTCCGCCCGGAAACAGTATCGGAATGTATTTTCTTCCGGGAACGCCGGGCGAATACCACGACCGAACGCGGCATGACAATTATGTGCTTACCGTGAACGTGAAGCACGTTGACCAAAAAACCGCGATAGACGCGGGCGAAAAGATTTTGGCGCGGCTGACCGCGCGGGGAACCGCCTACCCGCCGGGAATAAACAGTATCCGGGTTTCGACCCCGTTGTCTTATGTCGACCGGGAAGAACAAGGGGCTTATATTTTTACGGCGGTTTATGAAGTCTTTACGACTACGAAAGGAAGGTAACGAAAAATGGATATTAACTATGGCTATGGGCTTTTCGTTGACACGACCCCGCAGGCCGGAAGCCCCACATGGGCAGAAGTCGCGAACGGGATTGAAAACTTTGATAAAGGCATGAACGAAGTTGTCAACGATTTCCAGTTTCTTTCCGGGAAAGGCTGGGGCAGTTCCGAAGTAACGGGCGGACAGCTTGTTATCACCCTGACCGGACGGCGCGTTCGCGGCGACGCGGCGCAGGATTTTATTTACAACCCGGCGCTTCGCTATAATTTTGGCGATTCCCGCAAGACCCGTTTCAAATTCACGTCGCCGGGCGGCTATGCGATTACGGGGCCTTGCACACTGGCGAACATCGAAAGTTCGGGCGGCGACAGCACCGACGGCACGGCGATTTCCTTTGATGTGAAGTTTAACGGCAAGCCGTCTATTACGAGCGCGCTTGGCTTTTTGATGCTTGTTTCCGTTCCGGGTTCGGCTGGCGCGACCGTCGTAACCGTGACCCCGGGCCTTACGGCTGGCAACGAGTACGTTTATAAGACCGCCGCAACGGTTGCCCTGCCCGAACTGAACGAAGTTTTAACCGATGGCTGGGCTTCGTGGGACGGCGCGGCGCAGATTCCGGCGACTTCCGGCAACGAACTTGTTATCGCAGAAGTGACAAGCGCCGGGCAGATTGCCCAAAAGGCCGGAAAAGTGATTGTATCCGCTGGCGTGTAAAACGACAGAATAATATAGGCGGCGGGAATCGCGGGGTTCAATCCTCCGGCCCCCGGCTCGCCGCATACATAACAGTAAAGGGGGATTTTATGTTATGTCATATGAATTAAAAAGACACAAACTAATCGACTTGTCCGTGAAGTGCGGCGAAAAGGAATACCCGGTTGTGCTGGATATTGGAAAGAGCGGCGGCGACTTCAGCACGCGTTACGCGAAGTTGGTGAACGCCGAAATCGAACTGAAACGCGCGCAGGCGTCGCTTGCGAACAGGACGGTTTCCGAAATGCAGACCTTGACCGACGCCGAAATTGCGTACGGAACGACCATGGTTTCTTTGATGGAATTACTTTTCGGTATTAACGGCGCGCACGAAATTATTTCCTACTTTGAGGGCGATTATACAGACCTTCTTCTTTCGCTGGTTCCCTTCATTCGCGACGAATTCGTCCCGGCTTTGAAAGCGGCCCGTCACGACAAAATGGACGCCTACGAAAAAGCCGTAAAGCCCGCAGGGGGGTTTTTGGGAAATGTTTTCCGTAAATGAGCCGTTAAAGGAATATCTGGAAGTCGACGGGCGGCGTGTTCCGCTTTGCTTATCGTTTGACCGCGTGCTAACCGTTTGCGACGCGTGGGCCGACGACGGGCTTGACGAAAACGAAAAAATTGCTATCACTTTCAAGCTATTGGTTCCGAAGCACCGTTTTCGGCGCTGGCTGGCCCGCAGGAGCGCCGAAACGCAGGGGGCCGCAGTAACTACTCTATTTAAAGATTATATTGATACAGGGCCGCACAGCGCACGCAAAGGCCCTCGCGCGTTCGACTTAAAACAGGACGCACCTTTTTTATACGCGGCGTTCCGGCAGATTTACGGCGTTGACCTTTTCATGGAACAGGGGCGGCTTGATTGGCGCACGTTCTCCGCTATGCTTGCCGGGTTGCCCGCGGGAACGCGACTTTCCGAAATTATTGATATTCGGACGCGCGAAATTCCGAAACCGGACAAATACAACGCAAAAGAACGCAGGGCCTTGATAGAAGCAAAATCGTTCTATCGGCTCCGCCCGGAAAAACCCGCCGAATCCATGCAAAATAAACTTGCGGATTTGTTCGGGGAGTTGGAAACATGGGCGAAAAGCTGACCTTGAAAGGGGGTGATGAATTATGCCGGGTGAGGACGGGAAGGTTGTATTCAGTTATGAAGGTGATACTTCCGGCATTGACAAAGCAAACGCCGAAGCTGAAAGCAAGGTAAAGAGCGGCGGCAAGGCCGTTCAGAACGCCGTAAAGGGAACGGCGGACGCCGCCGGGGAAGGTGCGGCGGAATCCACAAAAAAGACCAGTAGCATTATGACCGGGGTTTTGCAGGGCATCGGGCAGGCGGCGGCGGGCTTCGCCGTGAAAGCGGGCGGCGCGCTGGTTGACTTCGGCAAGCAGGGAATCGAACTGGCGTCTGATTTGGCAGAGGTTCAGAACGTCGTTGATACAACTTTCGGGGCAAATGCTTCGAAAATCAACACGTTTTCAAAGCAGGCCGCTAACCAGTTCGGGCTTTCCGAATTGCAGGCGAAGCAATATTCGTCTACGTTGGGCGCTATGTTCAAAAGCATGGGAACCGGGGCCGACGCGATGCTAAATATGTCCGAAGGGTTGACCGGACTTGCGGGCGATATGGCTTCGTTTTACAACCTTGACCCGGAAGAAGCATTCGAAAAACTGAAATCCGGTATCACGGGCGAAACGGAGCCGTTGAAGGCCCTTGGAATCAATATGTCCGACGCGAATTTACAGGCGTTCGCGCTTTCGGAGGGCCTGAGGGCCCAAACGAAAGATATGTCGCAGGCCCAGCTTGCGACGTTGCGTTACCAGTATCTAATGCAGGCGACCGCCGACGCGCAGGGCGACTTTGCAAAAACGGGCGACAGTTACGCAAACCAACAGCGTAAATTTCAAATGAATATGCAGACGCTTTCAACGGTTATCGGCGGCGCGTTGCTCCCCGTGTTGAACACCGTTTTTAATGCGCTGAATAGCAGTATGCCGGGGCTCCAAAGCACGTTGCAAGAAATTATGAAGCCCTTGGGCGAAATGCTCGCGACCATTCTTCCGCCGCTTATGGACCTGATTGGCGCGATTCTTCCGCCGCTTATGCAACTTGCCGCTTCTATTCTCCCGCCGATTGCGGCGCTGTTGAATATGCTTTTGCCGCCGCTGATTGAGATTTTGAACCTGATTCTTCCGCCGTTGGTTGAGATTTTGTCCGCGATTATTTCCGGGCCGCTTATGGACTTGTTGAATATGGTTATGCCCGTGATTGTGGCGGCGCTGAGGCTGGTTATTTCTGTGCTTCAAATCCTCATGCCAATTATCAAGATGGTCGCGCAGGTAGTCACAGACTATTTGGCAAGCGCGTTCAACAACCTACGGCCCATTATTACCGCCGTTATCGGAGTTATAAACGGCTTGATTTCCTTCATCAAGAACGTATTTACGGGAAACTGGGCGGGTGCTTGGCAGGCCGTTCTTTCGATTTTTAGTGATATCTGGAACGGGCTTGGCGCGATTTTGAGATGGCCCATTAACGGCGCAATATCGCTTATCAACACATTTCTGAGCGGGTTGAACCGCATTCGACTCCCCGATTGGATGGGCGGGTTTGGTGTGCATATTCCGCTGATTCCGCATTTGGCAAAAGGCGGGCTGGCGTTCGGGCCTACGCTGGCGCTTGTGGGCGATAACCCCGGCGCTTCGGTTGACCCGGAAGTGGTTTCGCCGTTGTCAAAACTGCAACAGTATATTAGCGCCGCAGTTTCCGCGAACGTCGCGGCGGCTCCGGCAAACGTTACCGTTATTGTTCAGCCCGCGCCCGTGAACTTGGACGGGCGGACGATTGCGGGGAACACCGCACAGCACCAGTTCACGAACGCGGCTATTAAAGGGGTGAAACAGTAAATGCTTATTCTTTTGGGGAAGAACGCCGTCCCGCGTCCTGATATGGACGCGGCGATTGGCGCAAACTTCGATATGACTTCCGACCATATCACGGAAGGAAAGCTGACCGTCAAAATTCCAGCGGACGCAACCCCGCCGCGCGAATGCGACCGAATTTATATTACTGAAATTGCCGACGACGCCCCCGTTTACGCGGCGACGCAAAGCGACGTTTTAAACGGGACGTGGGATTCCTTCGCCGGGGAGCTGTTAAATGGGGAAATGGGGATTCCGCCCCGTCGGTCATACTTCTATAACACCGACGTGATTTGCGGCGCGTCTGGCTTCAATACGACGCTGGATAGTCAAGCCGCGCTTTCCATTGGGGACGAAATCCGCTTTCCGACCGTCATTTTCAGCGGCGCGGTTATGGGCGTGGAACAGCAGGACGCCGGGCTTGACCCGGACGCGTCCTATAAAATTTACGACTTGACGCTTGCATCGTCTGCCCGCATCTTGTCCCGCGTTTATTGCAATATCAAGTATCCGAAGGGCGCGAGCGTGACGCAGATTCTTTACGGGAATCAGCCCGCGTATCCTTGGTATTCGGCGGCGTTGCGGGCGTTCCCGGGGCTTCTGGATATTCGGCTTGAAGCAGAGGGTTTTTATTGCCCGGATTTTAACAAGGACTATTACGACACCGCGAACCCCGACCGCTTCGACGAAGTGACGCTTGACAGCGCCGCGAACTTGTGGGGCCTGACTGTTGCCGAAGTGCTTGACACGCTGGCGACGAACGCGGGGGCGTCGTGGGAAATTGATTCTTTTGACGCTTTCACGTTTCGGGCGCTTCGCGGAACCGGGGCGACGACGCCCTTCCCGCTTGACACCACGGCCCCCGTGTTCGACTTAAAGCCGACACGGGATAGCTACACGACCTATTCCGCCGTGCGCCTTGTGGGCGGTACAGGGCCGTCAACGCCCACGTCCGCACTTTGTCTTTCGACGCAAAGGGACGAATTCAAAACGAACACGCTTGAAATCGTCGACAGCACGCACGGGGTTTTGCAATTTCCATTAAACAAATATATCCAATTTTCCGATGGCCCCAGCGCCCCGTATAACGGGCATTATTGTATGTATTTTCGACCATCGGTATCGGATTCCGTTGTCGAAGCGGGCTATTACCCGGTATTTTACGACGGGATTGAAACCGTTCCTCCCGGGGTGCAAGCCGCCGTTGTCACTTCGGGAAGCGCGAACGTTACACTGGTAAACGGCCTGACTTGGCCCGCGTTGCCGTCCACGCCGTGGGCTTCTTGGCGCGTGGCGATCCGGTACAGCCCGATAGTGCCCATAGTGGTCCGTTTGGTTGACCCGGTATTACAAAGCGAAGTACAGGCGCAGGCAGGCGGCACGGGCATCGTGGAGTACGTTTATAAAGACGAAGCGATAACCGATTTTACGCAGGCCGCGTCCACCGCGACGAACCTTCTGGCAAGTGTTTCAAAACGCACGGTTGCCATTGAGTTTTCGACCTTTACGCCGGGGTTTTCCGTGGGGCAGTCGTTGACCGGAGATTTACCCTATTATGGTGTTTCTGGGGGGTACGCGGTAACAGAAGTAAAAACGATTCTGGAACGCGCCGACGACGCGCGCGCGGTATGGCGCTATGAAATCGCTGCGTCAACGGCGGCGTATCGGGACGCGCTGAAAGGCTTGTTCTATACGCCGACCGTTTCGCAGTTCAAACTTGGCGAGGACTTCCCGGCGGCGGACGGGGCGCTAATTCAGTCGGGCGTTGGTTTTCAAGGGACTGTTTGGGCCTACGCTTGCGACCCGTGGACGTGGACACAGCTTGACGCCGAAAATCGTTCATGGAATGATATTGCGGCGCTGAACTGGGCGTGGAACGATTGGCTAAACCCGACGACGAAAGCGAACCACGGTTCGAACGACGGCTTCCGTTCGCGTTTGACCGACGAGGGGGCCGGGGTGCTGGCGAATATGCTTCGCGGTGGAGCGCTTCCCGTGAATGGGGAATTCGATTTGTCGCATAGAATACAGTTGGTATCAGACGACGGCGGGGCCGTGGAAATCCACCAGAAAACGGGAACCGACCCGGCGTATTATGGAACCAGCGTTGTCTTGTCGCAGTACACGTTCACCCCCGGCGCGGGGTATTTGTGGAAAACTTGTCAAGTGCAGAACGCGCAGGGAACAACCGTTGCAGAAATCCCCGTCAACATCGACACCCGACCGGGCGGCGACTTCGCGGGGCACAGCGCCGTTATTTATATCATGTGGATTCCGTCGTCGTCGGTTACGGGGATAGGCGGCTATATTACGGGCTGGCTTGCCCGGGCGCTGGCTCTGGCGGTTCGAAATCCGGCTTTCGGGATTCAAAACGCCTTGCACGGGGGGTATTTCATCGACACGTATGCGACGACGACGGACTGCGATTGGGGCGAATACAACGCCCGAATTTATAACATTACGCGGCTTCTTCTTTTGCATAACGACGGTGATACCCATATTTCATGGGTTTACCCAGTTGGCCCGACGACGATACAGGGCCGTAATCTGATTACGGTTTTCTACGTCCCGCCGGAAGAACGCTATAAATTCGCGACCGCTTACGCGGGCAACCCGCACACGCAAGGCCCGATTCCGTTTGAAATTGACAAGTCGGCAAATTCCCCGATTGGGGATTTCACCTTAACGATAATAAAGAAGGACGTGATTTTGTAATGGCTCATGTTGGAACAACCCCGAATTTGGGGCTCCCCGTCTGGAATGGCGGGGACAAACCGGAAATGGCGGATTTTAACGACGCCTTTTCAAAGCTAGACGCCGACGGCGCGGCGATTTTATCGGGAACGGGGGATAACTGGAACCGGGTTTTCAAGTTTGCGAATGGCCTTATGATTATTGTGTGGCAACAAACCTATCCCGCCGTTATCACTGAGGCCTACGGTTCAATTTTCCATAACGCGATTACCCGAAGTTTTCCGCAGGCTTTCACCGAACGGCCCTTCGCCTCCGTCAATGTAATGTCGCCCGGTATGGTTTGGACGACGATGAAGGCCGCCGGAATACAGCCGAACAAGATAGATTTCAATTTGATTTCCCCGATTGCTGTTTCTTCCGCGCTTACAGTTTCGGAAATCGGAATTGCGATTGGGCGCTGGAAATAATAAGGGGGGTTTTATTATGGCTTTCAAAATGACAGGCATTGACATTTCGTCTTATCAAGGCAACCCGGACTTTAGACAGGTTAAAGCGGCGGGATGGGATTTCGTTCTTCACAAGGTAACGGAAGGGCATACGTTCAAGGACCCACGGGCCGCACAGAATATCCCAGCGGCAAAAGCGGCGGGCCTACACGTTGGCGTTTATCACTTTATGCGAGCGCGGGATGAGGCGACGGCGGCGCAGGAAGCGGACTTCTTTATCGCCACGCTGAAACCGTTCCTTCCGCTGGATATGCCCGTTGCGCTTGACGTTGAAGGGTATAGCTTTTCCAGCGCTTTCACGCGCGACACACTTCGTAAATGCGCTATGGTAATTATAAACAAACTTCTTGCCGCTAATTTCTATGTTGTGCTTTACTGTAATAAGGACTATGCCGTCAATGTTTTCGACATTAAACAACGCCCGCGTGACTATGGTAGGGTTGGAATATGGTATGCCTACCCAAACGGGAACGCGGGACTTGTGGACGACACGGGGCCGTTAGGCCGGGAAGCTGGAATTATCCAATATTTCTGGAAAGGCAAAATCCCGGGAATCGTTGGCGACGTTGACCTAGACGCGTCCCGGTATGATTATCCCGGCATTATCAAAGCACAGGGGCAGAACGGTTATACAAAACCGCCCGTTATCAAAAGCGATACTTCGGGCGTGTTGAAAATGGCAAAGAACGGCGTCTACCAGTTGAAAACAAACGGCCCCGAGGGCGTGAAAGTCGTATCCGGCAACAGCGCGGACGCGATTGTAATTCCCCGGAAGCATCGGGAGGGGGACGCCGATTATTGGTTCATTGTCGCCGTGGGCGACGTTGGAAGCGAATGCGGCATTTACGTTTCCGGGCCGGGCGTTGATAGTTTCCGCGCGTTCATCGTGCGAGTTGTCGGGAAGTAAAGAGGGGTAACGAAATGGAATGGTTTCTGAAAGAGTGGGCGGGCCTGATAATCACCGCCGTTTTTGGGGCCGTAGTTGCGGCGTTATCCCGACTCTTCAAACGGCAAAAGGCGGTTGGGGACGGGCTGATTGCTTTGCTCCATTCAGAAATCCGCCGGGAATACAAGGACTGCGAAGCGAAAGAATATGCTTCGATTCCTGATTTGGAAAACGTTGAAAATCTTTATAAGTCTTACCACGCTTTGGGCGGGAACGGCACTGGAACCGAACTTGTTGAACGCATTCGGAATATGCCGACTTCCCCGCCCGATATGAAAGGGGAATTAGTATCGTGAATGAATTTTTTACCGCGATTCAACCCGCGCTTGCAAGCGCCGCCGTCACTATCGTAACCGCTGTTGTCGCCGCTCTTGGCGCATACGCCGTAAAGTTTATCGCGGCGAAGCGTGACGAAGCCGTTTCCCGGCTGGGCTTGCTGGAATATCAGAGGAAATATGCCGCCGCAGAATCCGCGTGGAAAGCCGTTGACGAGTATTTCCGCATCACGCCGACCGTTGTAAAGACCGTCGAAACCACAATGGAAAAATTCCGGGTTGAAATTAAAAAGGTTCTTCCCGGGGTTTCCGACACCGAAATTGACGCGTTGCGGCTGGCTGTTGCCGGGGCCGTCAACGCGGGCCGGGAAGCGATTTCCCCGCCCGTCACCGAAACCGCGCCGGATATGGTTTCCGCCGCGAACGGTAACGTTGAGGGGGTGAACGCGTCCGACACCACGGGCGCGGATTAAGGACGCAAAGGCTCCGCCGAAAAGCGGGGCCTTTTTCCCGCTGAAATTTATTTTATCTTTTTCACGAAAGGTTGTTGACAAAACAAAAAGTGGCGCGTATAATAAGGGTGTACCAAAAAAGAAAGGGGTTCTACATAATGACCATTCAAATTCACAGAAACCGCACCGCGATAACCCGCACGACCTTTTCGAAGCCCTACCGCCGGTTTGCAGCAGTACATAGACCAGCACAGCGGGCAAACATACCACAAGCAAGAGCCACCGCAACCACAGTACAGACGGAAACACGTTAATCCCGGGAGAATTTAAAAAGGAGTGACAAAAGCATGACCATCACAAACATATTGCTGCAGATTATCGGTGCGGCAGTGGCAACGTACACAATCGTCCGTGTGAGCATCGGCGCATACATTATCGGAAACCGCAAGCGGCATCCGGTACGGCACGGTGTCAGCAGTAAACAGTCAGAGCAAAATACATTCAATCGTCAATTCCCTGGATAATCGCCATCTGATAGTTATTGGCAATGCCCAGCATCCAGAGGTGCAGGGAATTATGGGATGGGCGCGTTTCGGAGTTTCGGTTATTGATACTGAAGATGCGGTCTCTGGGATTGATACTGACCTGCCTGTATCAGTAGTGGTTCAAACTACTTTTGATCAGCAGAAATTAGCTCGGATTTTAGCAGCTTTAAAAAACAAATTTGTCAATATAGAAATACATAATACCATCTGTTTGTCCACACGAAACCGACAAAATGAAGTCGCTGAACTGGCGGGCAAGAGCGATCTGATGTTGGTCATTGGCGGCAAGAACAGCGCCAATACAGGTAAATTAGTGGAAATTTGCAAGCAATCCGGTGTCGAAACACATTATATACAATCAGTAAGTAATATTGAGCCCCATTGGTTTAGCAATGTCTTCACCGTTGGCATTGCCGCGGGCGCATCGACTCCGGAATGGATTATAAGGGAGGTCGTGGATATGGTTATGGAAACTAATAATGAGGGCATCGAAGAGGTAAAGGAGGACTCCAACGCAATTCTCGATGAGCAAAGCAAACCCTTGGGGGTTGGCGATATAGTCGTTGGCAATGTCGTTCAAGTCAATCCCGATGAGGTTCTGGTCGATGTCGGCTACAAGATGGAAGGCCTCATTCGCAAGGATGAATTGTCATTCCGGAAGGTGGAAAATTGCTCCGAGCTGGTGAATGTAGGCGACGAACTGGAAGCCGAAATTACCAGACTCACCGAAGATTTGCTCGAACTTTCAGTGCGCAAACTGACCCAGAGCAAAGCCTGGAAGACTGTTAAGGAAGCTTTTGATAATCAGACTTCAGTCTCCGGACGGGTTGTGGAAGTTGTCAAGGGCGGCCTCATCGTCGACTTGGGCCTAAGGGCATTTATGCCGGCATCTTTAGTGGATTTGCGCTTTGTCGAGGATCTCAGCCAGTTTGTGGGCCAGGAAGTAACGGTGCTTGTCATTGAACTTGAACGCCGCCGCAACAAGGTTATTGTCTCAAGAAAGGCCCAGCTCATGCGGGAAACAGAAGCCAAAAAGGCTGAAACCCTTGCCACGCTGGAAGAAGGAACTACCGTCAAGGGAATTGTCCGCCGTCTCACAAACTTTGGCGCCTTTGTCGATATTGGCGGCATCGATGGCCTGATTCATATTTCTGAATTGGCTCATCACCGGGTGGAGCATCCCAGCGAAGTCCTCAAAGAGGATCAGGAACTGGATGTCTATGTAATCAAGGTGGATGCCGAATCCGAAAGGGTATCCCTGAGTCTAAAAAGGATTCTGCCTGATCCCTGGACAGAAGTAGCGACTAAATTTAAAACCGGCGATGCTGTCGAGGGCAAAGTTGTGCGCCTGGCAGACTTTGGCGCCTTTGTTGAATTAATACCCGGAGTTGACGGCCTTGTTCACGTTTCTCAGATTTCTGATGAGCATGTAGAAAAGCCTGAAGACGTATTGGCCACCGGCCAGGTTGTCAAGGTTACTATCCTGGATATTGATGTTCAGGCCAAGCGTGTCAGTCTGAGCATGCGGGATGCCGTCAGAACCGGCAAGAAATTTGCCAAGGAAGAAAGACATCAGGAAAGCTCCATTGGCGCTACCATCGGGGAACGCCTAGGCAATTTCTTTGATCAAGAGGATGAATAAATTCCGGATTAACCGGAAAAGAGAACATCTGATCCTTGCTTGCCAAGGATCCAGATGTTCTTTTACTACCCTCTATGATGATATTCTCTTGCCCCACGACAGTCTGACCACGATAAATCCGGATGAGACAGACCTTTCTGCTGCAATTTGCGGCATAGAAGTTAAATCCCCGCTGTACATCAATGCCATCACCGGCGGGGCATTGGTCAGCGAGTCCGTCAACCGCCAACTGGCTATGCTGGCCAAAGAGTTCAGTTTGCCCATGGCCGTGGGTTCTCAGTTTGCTGGCATCAGTAATCCTCAGCTTAAGTTCACATACCAGGTGGTGCGTAAATACAATCCCCAGGGAGTAATAATGGCAAACCTGCCTGCCACGGCGACGTTAAAGCAGGCAAGGGCCGCAGTGGAGATGGTGGAAGCCCAGATTCTTCAGCTTTACCTCAACCCTGCCCAGGAGTTTATTATGCCCGAGGGAGATAGAGTGGCTAAGAGACTGTTGGCCAATGTGGCGGAAATTTGCGGAACTGTGTCTGTGCCCGTCCTAGTCAAAGAAGTAGGCTTTGGCATCGGCGCCAGCCAGGCTGCAAGTCTGGCCCAGGCCGGGGTGCGGGCAGTTGATGTCAGCGGCACAGGGGGGACTAATTTCGCCCGGATTGAAGGCAGACGCAATTCCTCTAGGTGGTGGACGCCTCTGGCCTCCTGGGGGTTGCCCACACCCCTTTGTGTAGCAGATGTGGCTGTAAACGGTCCCAATATTGAAATATTGGCTTCAGGAGGCGTTGATGACGGCATCAGCGCCCTCAAATGCCTGTGTCTCGGCGCCGCTGCCGTGGGCAATGCCGGGGGCGTCCTGTGGCGGCTGAGAAATCAGGGACTGGCCGGGGCACGAAAATATACAGCAAATTATCTGAGGCAAATGCAAGTGGGCTTGGCCCTTATGGGCAAACGTTCCCTAGATGATCTCGGGCAGGTTTCCCTGGTCATTACAGGCAGGTTCAAGGAGCTTTTAAAGCAAAGGGCAGTCAATCCAAAATATTATTGGCGGCGAGGCTATTAGCCTCTTTTTTTT
>ENA-UOOK01001254-UOOK01001254.1-fermentation-metagenome-genome-assembly--contig:-NODE-1254-length-33585-cov-8.944169_pt1 | contig 33585 bp, 44 predicted proteins | sample MGYA00245777_ERZ724023 | MGnify/ENA primary metagenome ERZ724023 (study PRJEB28704, sample SAMN03018312) | fermentation metagenome | biome: anthropogenic terrestrial biome; feature: soil; material...
CATATAAGGTAATATCACTGGCAGGCATTATCGTAAAATTAAATTCGTTTTCTAACTCAATATCACTAAACCAACCCAAAAACAAATAATCATCTTTAGTCGGTGGGGTTGGTTCTAAGATTCTTCCTTCAAAAGTTTGAGTAATTGAATTTACTAAACTGCCTCCATTTGAATCAAAACTAATTGTATATTGATTAATCGTCCATTTGGCATATAAAGTAAAACTATGGGAAGGCATTTTTGAAAAACTATAAGCTTCTTTCAAGTTTATATCACTAAACCAGCCCTTAAATGAATAACCAGTTTTTATTGGCGTTTCTGGTTCAATAACGGTGCTTTCAAACAAATGATTTGTGGGTGTAATAGAACTTCCCCCATTCGATTCGTACGTAATGGTATAAGTATTAGGAATCCATTTCGCATATACAATAATATTTGATGTTAGTTGATGGTAAGAGAAAAGCTCTGAAAACTGACTATCTAGATACCAGTTATCAAAAGTATACCCTTCTTTTATTGGATCATCCGGTAAATTAAAGTTATTTTCATCGGTAATCGTAATAGATTCTATCAATGACCCTCCGTTACTTTCAAATGATATCGTATAATTAGGATTTTCAGCACACCCTATCATTAATACCAGTGCCACCATCATAAATACTATTGTTAATTTTGATTTAAATAACCTATTCATATTATCATCTCCTAAATGCCTCATTATTCAAATAGTATCAAATAATGCCTGAAATGTAAAATCAGTATTTGAAAAAAGAAACAGTCCAAAATTAACCTATTTCTACTTTATAGTTTTACTGATTTGGTGGCTGTAAAAGTATAAATACCATAATCTTTTAGTTTCCCTTCAGTATTAGTATCTTCATATAAATCGACTAACGTAAAACCCGCTTTTAATTGTCCCCCAATTTGTTCCGACAAATCATGACTAAACTGAATCCCATAATCGTTTTTGACCATATAATCGTATTGTTCTTGGTCTTCTAAAGGATTAAACGGCAGTTTGAAGGCAATTTTACCTTCTTCATCATCAAAGGCAAAATTAAGCCCGTTATCTAAACCAGAAAGTAAAATTCCTCCGTGTCTAAGAATTCTGAAACATTCTTTAAAGACGGGTTCCACTTTTTCAATATAGACATTTGAGACAGGATGAAAAATTAAATCAAATTCATTATCTTCAAATGGTAAAGGTTCTGTCATATCAGCTTTAATCAATCTAATTTGATAACCCTCTCGACGAGCGACCAGTTGTTCACTTTTTAATTGTTCATCTGAGTAGTCTAAGCAGGTTACGATGGCGCCAAGTGCTTGAAATATTGGCATTTGTTGACCACCACCACTCCCAAGACCTAAAACTTTTTTCCCTTTTAAGTCTTTAAACCATTCTTTTGGGACGGGTTTAGTTGGGGTTAATAACACCGACCAGTTCCCTTTCTTAGCTTCTTGGTAATCTAATGTTGAAATAGGAATCCCCCACGCCCAACCTTCTTTAACCCACTTATCAAATGTTTTTGAGTTTATCTCTTGGTATTTTTTCATTCACCATCATTCTCCTCATAATTTTATGTTTATTTGAGAAATTCACTTTATAGATTCCTATTTCAAAACAATCAATACGACACCTGTTTGTTAAACATATATTTTATAAGATTGATTTGTTTTAAAATATACTATATTAAGTATTTTCAATACCTCATCTAAACAGATATTCTCGTTCATAACAGGTATTCTGATACCTTTTATATAATAATCTTGATCAATGGTTCTTGGGATTACATCGATAATATTGGCAAGATCTATTATGTTAACATATAAACAATCATCCACTACTTTAGGTTGCCTTAGAATAATCTTTCGCTGATTTAAATAAACATTTAAATTTTGATCAATGGTCACTATTTTTTCTTTCTTTTTAAAATAATTCTTTTGAGCAAACTCAAGAATTTGATACTGAATATCATTTAACCCTGGTTTATAGTCTTTATATTTGCCTCCATTGGCAATAAAACAAACCCCAAAATCAGATTCTTTAGAAAATAACATTAAACTACTTACCCCGTAAGCTGAACCTGTATGTCCTTTTAATAAAACACCCTCTATAGAATCCTTAAATTGTAATTGTAAGCCTTTCGCTAAATAATCTTCTCTACTACCTAAGAAGTGCATCGATAACATTAAATCAATCGTTTCTTTTTTTAACAACCTTTTATCTTGATAAACCCCATCATGAAGTAATAATTGCATCAATTTATTAAGATCAGGCATGCTAATAAATAACCCACCAGCTGGGCCTCGATAGTTTTCACCTAATGGAAAATTATTATAAGTCATTTCAATAAAAGATTTTGCGGTTCTGTCGGTTTTAAACTCTTTTTTTAATTCATCATAATAAAACGTATCAGAGATTTTATCTTTCTTATGAATTTGATTGGCCTTAAAACTAGCATCCACACCAAGTGGCTTAAAAAATGCCTCTGTGACATAATCATTAAACATTTTGCCACTACATTTTTCTACGATACATGCCAGTATACCAGTCCCAAAATTAGAATATGAAAACTTTTCTCCGGGTCTATATTCCGCAAATGTTTTATTCGTATAATAATCACTTAACTGATTAGATAACAAATCTTCTAAAGCAACAAAATATGGTTTACCATTTACCCCGTTATAACCTTTTTCAATCCCACCATGTGTTAAATCCTCATCCTTATAGCCATCTATGATACCTGAGGTATGTAACATTAACATTTTAGGCGTAATAACTTCATCAGGATATTTTGGGTTTCTAATCTTAAATTCTAAAATGGTACTAATATCAGCATTTAAATCTAGCTTACCTTCTTCCATCAATTTAAGAGCAGCCATTGCGACAACTGTTTTTGAGATAGAGGCAATCCTAAAAATGGTATCATTAACAACATCTTCATCTTTCAACAAAGAAGATTTACCATAATTATATTGAACTTGTTTTGAATTGTTATAAATTACGAGTTGTGCACCAACGACACGATCTTTTAAGATACTGTAAACTTTATCCATAAAATTACCTCAATCATTAATTAAAGATTTTTAATTCTATTTATATCTTCTGGTGATAATTCAAAATCAAAAATATCTAGATTTTCTTTTTGTCCTTCTAGTCGGTGCGATTTAGGAATCACAACAACGCCTCTCCTCACTTGATAATTCAAGATGACTTGAGCCCATGTTTTATCGTGTTTTTTACCGATATCCTGTAAAATATTCTTCATCTCAAAGGTAACTCTATTAAGGGGACTCCAAGCTTGTACGACAATGCCATTGGTTTGATTAAATTCAATTAAATCATCTTGCCAATGACCTGGATAAGAGGCTATTTGGTTAATTGCTGGTTTAATTTGACAATGGTCAAGAATATATTTTAACTGGTCATTATTAAAATTGGACACCCCAATTGTCTTGATTATCCCTTTTTTAACAAATTCTTCTAATACTTGATAAACCGAAAGCATCTCTTCGTTATTATCCCATGGGTGATGCATTAACAGGATATCAATATAATTAGTTTTTAAGTTTTTAAGACTTTGATTAACCGCATCAATAATTTCATTTTTTTGAATATAACCGACTTGGCCAGGAAGTTTTGTGGTAAGAATAAAATCGCTACGCTTGATTCCACTTTTTTCCACTGCTAAACCTATTACCTCTTCATTTCTGTAGGCGATTGCAGTATCTAATAACCTATAACCGACTTGGATTGCAGTATCCAGTTCTTTTGTATCATAGTTTATTTCAGCAGCATATTGATTATCAACTTTGCCAAATGTGTTGGTGCCAATTCCAATTAAAGGTATTTCTAAATTGTTATTTAGTTTTATATATTTCATACTATATCTCTTTCCATTATTTTGTGTAACTCTATTTTATCATGAAACGGTCTAGATTAAACATTTCATGATAAGAAAAGATCCGCTTCATTTGCATAAGTCATTTTTATATACCGTTCACTAACATGTGGAATAATATAACTCTTAATGGCATTTGTATGAATGTGATAATTAAGTTTTGATAACTCTCTTTTAACTGTCCATTTGATTGAATGTGATTCTTGTTTCTTAAGTCTTTGAAACGCCGTAATTAAATACAATTTAAATTCTGAAGATATCCAACTGGCAAATTCAAAGGCAATATCCTTATGTGCGAACATACCACTTCCATATTTTCCTGATTTTGATGTAATGCCGATAGCATTAAATTTTTCAATCCATTTCTTCGGTGTCATTGTAAAATAATTATGCCCAACCTCCAGTTTAACCGCATCGAATTCAACACGGTTAAACTGATCATTATTCAATATCTCCCATAAGCCAATAAAACTTATCGTATCAATAGTTCTCATCCAGTTTTGTATCACAAATCTAGGATTATCCGGATTTTTAACTTTCGCAACATCAGTTAATGAAATGTACTCATCTTTTCTCACATTCACACGTATGTTTTCGACAACTTTTTCTTTCCTACTACTTCATACACTTTTTTGATTATCACTAGTTCATCCAAGGTGACACCTAAGGTATCAGCAATTTTAATATCTGATTCTAATGTTGGTGATTTGAATCCTGTTTCATAATTAGATATATTTTGCTGATTTATACTAGATTTGTCTACAAGTTCTACTTGTGTCACTTTTTTACTGATTCTAACAGCCTATAGATTGAATTTCACTACTTTTATATCTGCTTATCTCTTTTCTCTTGATAAATACACGAATATGTACATAAGTGTGGTAAAAAGAAAAAATGCCACATTTTTTATGTAGCATTTCTAATATTTTTAAATGTCTTGCTCGAAATGAAATGCTACCAATAAAAATAGCCGTGTAAATGAAATGCACCCTATTTGAAATGGCGTGTAAATGAAATGCACCCTACCGAAAGTGGCGTGTAATCAAAATGCACCATACCGAATGAATGGCTTTGTTAAGCCTTTTTTATTATCTTTTTAACTTTTAAACTAGATTTTTCAACATTAAACGCTTCAAATTTCATACTTTCAAAATGATTAACCATTTCTATTTGTTCTTCTGTTGCGCTTGCTAGATTTTCTTGAATTTTTAGAAAATCAAGGTAACCATGAATACCACCGATATCTTCTGGTGGGAATTTTCCATTAAAATCTATAACACCTATTAAATTATCATCTTCTACATATTCTAATAACTCAATTTGAAAATGATTGTCATCCCCAAAATCATATGTGTATCTTGCCACTTTGTATTCAGTTAACAATTCTTTAATAGTAATTTCTTTAGCCTCTAAAAGATCAGGATATTTCATATTCTTATAAGGTCTTTCTCTCATCCTTATATCGTTTTCATCAATAATTTTAACTTCATAGTGGTTATCAAATGCAAATGACCACATATGATAATCCTCATAATTAGTACAAGCCATAATTATTTTATGTAATTGTAAAAACGTTGTATTTGATGGAATCACAACAGTAAAATATAATCCTTTTGGATATATTAACTCTCCATCTTCCATTTTTACCATCAACTTGTAATTCATTATAATTCCTCTTGTTTCTTAAATATCTCTTCTTTAATAATTTCTGGTATAACTGTCTTTACTCCAAACAACTCTTTAATTTGAATATGTGCAAATCTAATCGCATCAATCTCAATAGACTGTTTTAAGTAATCTATATCTGCTAATGGCTCATTCTTTCCTGATGGGTTACTGTAAGAATTAAAGTCTGCTTCCCATTGCTTTAAGACTTCTTTGGATTCATTAATCCCATTCTTAATTGAGTGTAATTGATATGCGTGTCTTGCTTCATGAAAGCATGTAATAAAGACTTCAATTTGAGGACTTTTTATTACCCATTCCTCATTAAATATTATCTCATAGTCCTTACCAATAAACAACCCAGTGATCTCCTTATTAGGTAGATTCTTAGACTCAATAAAGTACACAGACGGTTCTGGTATTTCTAGTATTTTTGATGCAATTTTAACTCCAATTATTGCTGCTTCTGCATTGTTCATAATTATTCCTCGTTTCTATTTTAACCTATTATAAACAATAACCAAAATCAAATCTAGTTTTTTTTGAATTTGAAAAAAATATATAAAACTATAATTATTTTGATTTTTCTTTGATATAGAAGATACACAATGATATAATCAAACTAACAATCTGAGTCGTGAGGTAGCCTATGAAAATTGTCAAACGAATATTGTTTATTTTATTAATTATTTCAGTTTCTTTTTTTACTGTTTCATGTAGTTATGGCAATAATAATATTAATAATGATAATAACACTACTGATAATCAAACCTATCAACCTAATTATACTCAAATTGTAAATGAATTAACCAACACCGTTATTAGTGCCAATGTGATGATTGAAAAAAAAGCTTATAATTACAGTTCTCATTATGGAGAAACTGATGTTATATATTCTAGGGCTAGCGGTGTAGTATTTTTACTAAATTATAATGGTTATTATTTTGTTCTTACTAATGAGCATTTTATAAATAAAAAAGGTAGAACTTATGTCGATTATACAATCTATGATTACAAAAACAATTCATATGAAGGTTTTATGCAATTAAATAGTGACCAAGAAGATTATGATTTGTCTGTGCTTTTCTTTAAAAAAGAAGATGAAAATCTCCATGTTATTAAAAGAGCCAATAAAAACCCTTTAATCTCTGATGAAATTATCTCAATCGGTCAGCCTAAAGGACAATTCAATTCAATAATGTTCGGCAAAATTAAGCATTATGCTAAAACAAATTTTAGCGATGGCAAAAACCTTACTTTTGATGTTATAAATCATGATGCTTTTATAAATGATGGTTCAAGTGGAGGAGCTTTACTTGATTTAGATTTCAATCTGGTGGGAATAAACATGTCATCATCCACTGACTCAGTATTTGGTAATGCAAGGTCACAAGCTATACCAATAGAAACCATCGAGTATTATTTACAAACTTTCTTTTTCACTTCATGATCTTTTTGAAATCAAAAAAATAGGGCAATCTAGTTGTTAGCTAGACTGCCCTTTATTATTGATATTCTTAGATACAGAAATCACTGATTCAATTATCTGATTGATGACTTCCTCTTCAATAGCCAAGTTTTCTTGAGTTAAGAAGGCGCCAATATGTGCGATCACATACTTCTTTTTCTGATCACCTTTTTTATAATGTTTTTCAGCTAAAATACAAAGTTCTTTAATCTTTTCTTCTACTTCAATATATGCCTCGTAGTATTTTTTGGCTTTTTCATTTTTCTTAGATAAAAAACCAAACACTGCCGATATAACTGATAATATTATAGTCACTATAGTTGTTACTAAATCTGGGTTATTCATTCTCACTACCATCCTTATTTATGACTTCTAATATGTTTTTAATTACCTTTGGAACTTTAAGACCCGCTAAGGCAGCATTTTCTAAAATACTTACTCCTTCCATAGATATAAAAGCTATAACTGCACCATCTCTTACGAATGATGTTTCTAAGATAATATCAAGTTGCTGAGACATGGCAACTAGAAATAAAATAAATATCTTTTTAGCAAGCCCTTTTATACCTGCCCCACTACTCAGTCTTCCAGTTACTGTCTTCTTACTTTTTTTGAATACTATAGCTAGTAGTATGCCACTTAAAAAATCAATACTCATCAAAACTATTAATGCAATCATTAAACTGTCAAATCCTCCAATTAGGTATGAAAAAAAGGACCCTAAAGTCCCAACAATGAATAGTGCACTATGTTTATACTTCATCCTTATCACCCTTAAAATATACTTCTTTTAATTTTATTATCTCTTTAAGGTAACCTCTTAGTTCATCTAAGTACTCTGTTGAATTCAGGTTCTTAAAGTTCGATTTGTGATTTCTTATTTTATCTAACCAATTATCATCTAGTTTTATATTACAAGTTTTGTTTCTCAATACTTCTTCTAAAACTGCCCTTATTCTAATAACATGATAAGCTCTTTTAACTACTGCCATTTCTTTGTTTAATAAGTCATCGTAATATTTAATAAATGCATCTAGATATAATGGCATCACATTAAAGAAATCAATTTTAATAATACTTTCAAAATCCTTTTTATAAATAGGATTTACATAGATTAAGTTTCTTTCAATCTTTACAATATCATCTGCATGTATTAAATTATAGAGTGGCAAATCATCAGAGATAGATTGTCTTGCTAAAAACGAATCATATCCATAAGCGAATATATCAATGTCTCTTGTTGAAGCATGAATGATCCCATTTAAGTTTCTAAAGACTGCAGTTACATCGATATCTGATAAATCACTACTGGTATCATATGCTTTTGAACCGCTGTAATATAAAAACATGAGTTCATTGTTGATAAACATATTTTCAACAATTTTTGTAAGTTCTTTATTTGATGGTTTCTTCTGGCTCATTAAGCTCAACCTCTCTTTTTTCTAAATCATCTATTGCATCATCAAAACCTTCAATATTATCTTTTAGCCAAAGGTATGTCATTTCTAATGGATCGACCCCTATAAATAGATTGAAATCATCTTTAGGAACTTCAATATCAACCACTTCAAGTGGATCAAACATTCGGATTCGACTTTCTAAGCTTACATAAGAAGCTAGGCAAATAGTGATAGTTTTATCCTTATAATTGATATTTGTTGCAAGTACTCTATGATAACTTATATCTATACCAACTCTTGATTTTAAATTCTTAATTATGGCCATAACTGGTCCTCCTTATTTTTATGATTCATATACTGTATTTCCATCCAGTGATTCTTTTGTGACATTACTATTATTTATTTTGTTCGAACTTATCTTGGTACCATTTAATTAAATTTGATTGATACCACCTGTTCCAGTAATAGTAATTGCTCTTCTTGGTGTTGCCGTTATTTTAAAGAAAAGCTCTATATAATAAGTTCCAGGACTTACGCCATTAAAATTTACTATGATTCCATTTCCTGAAATTGGATCGTACATATCCGAATAATATAATTGTTTAATGATGGTACCGCCTGTTAATGAACTGTATAGATTTATGGTAAAACCAGGTATTGAAAAACCACTACCTGATAAACTAAAGTACATTCTTAAAGCAACATTCCCTAAGTTTTCAGCAGTTGTTGGACTTATACTATGCAGTGTTAATGTATAAGCCATTTTACTCAACCAACCATATCTTTTCTAAATAAGTTGTTGTCGTTGAATCTGTAGTCCATGATATTGTTGTTCCACTAAAATCTCCAATTAAATGTTTGAGGGCCCCAACTGTTATTGTGTTTGATACACTATTTGAACAATAGGCTTTAAACGAATGAGTTTTAAAGTATCTACCATCAAAAACTGACCATGAATATAACCTGTCATAGCTAGCACTAGCCATTGTAGTTGTATTTGAACCAAGTCTAGCGAATACAACATGCGTTTCATAAGAGTCGGTTCCAGTCATTGCTCTGACTTCAAATGCAACTAACCTATTATAAAGATTTATCATTCTATTTAATGTAATATTATTGGTGGTAACAATTGTAGGTATAGTTGCTGTTCCTTGATAAAGCAATGTAAAGCCACTACCTACTTTTGTAACACCTGAGTTACTTCTAACAAACACCTCACCGGAACTTGTATTGATCGCCATTTCACCAGTTTGTGTAAGATTATATATAGTTGGTGTTGTTGTGCCTCTTTTAATTCTAATAACTGCCATTAATAAGTTCCACCATCAATAACAGAACTAGGTGTCAACACTTTTGAGTTATCAATACCTAAGTGATAAATCATTTTTGCTGGTTTATAAGTATCATCAATTACATTGAATAATACAAGTGCATCCATTAAAACTCTACTATCAAATGTGGATTTTTCTGTAACAAACTTTGCACCAATACCCTGACTGATAGTAGTATTTTTGACATTTCCAATAATAATTCTTTGATCAGATGTTAGATGTGCATTACTTCCTGTATGTGTATCAAATGCACTTAATGAAACTCCTCCCAAATCAGCAAGTGTTACTGTTACTGCACCGGTTTTACCATTGACACTTGTAACTGGACTAATATTTGGAATAATAGATGTTGGAAGTTTACCATCAGCTCCAATTAATGGAACAGTTCCATTTGAAGTTCCTGTATTTCTTTTTGATGCGGTTCCAAGTGCAAGCGCTGTAATTTTAGAATCTATTAATGTAGTAGTATTAGGTTTAGACATATATTCGATATAATCTGTTAATGCAATTGGGTTACCACTGCTGCCCGTTTTATCAGCCTTTGAAACATATAAGTTACCACCATTTAAATCAATTAGTGGCTCACCTGCTTTAATTGATCCGCTGCTTCCAATAATTGGACCTGTTCCAGTTGATGTTCTTCTTTTAAATTGAATAATCGCCATTATAAATTCCTCCTTCCTATAGTGTTGTAAATACAACCCTTGTTAAAACATGACTCGTGTGTCCACAAGTTAAAGTTAAATTCCCACTTTGGTATGATAAGTGCATTGAGTAATCACTACCATTATTTCTATAAGTTACCGAAGCAGTTGATCCAACAAGTAAAAATATTTGAAGGCCTGGAAATGTGATTACTGTTGTACCACCTATAATGATTTGAATAATGCTTCGTTCTAACATTTGTGAACTTAAATCACCAATTCTATAAACTCCACTTGATACTTGTGTAGGTGTATAGCTATTAGGAATAAATCTTGATAACATTTCACTCCTGAGATTAGATATTTGTTCTCTATAGTTTGATATAAATAGTCTTTCATAGCTTGGAACTAGTGCAACTGAACTCGTTGTCTTTGTATATGCGCATAAAACCAGTTCATATAACCCATCACTGTTTAGTAGATTAGTTCTCGTAAGTGGTGGATAGCTTGATGCATTTTCTTTTAGATAAATTTCTACACTATTGTTAGTAGTATTAATACCAAGTACTACAAATCCATATCTTGATGCATCTGTTGAAATACTTATTTGAGTATTATTTTCAATATATATTAACCTGCCATAAACACTCACATAGCCGTCTTTAAAAGTTATAACGTTGTTTGATAAGGTAAATGATAATCCATTTTTATAATTTTTTAATATACCAACCTCATTTGATAATAAAAAATGATAGATCTCTGCATCAACTTTTGCGCTGACGCTTGATCCATCAAATGTAATCTTTTGTATACCCATTAAAACTCTCCTCCATCTAAATCTGAGTAACCACTATTATTGATTGTCACGTTTGATACATTACTTTTGATTCCTTTATTCAAGATTTGTAATTTATCTGTTAATTTGATTCGATACTCACCTAATGTGATCTCACAAAGATCAAATGAATCATTATACTTAATACATGAACAAATAGAATCATATATTTTACCATGATATATAAATTCTAATAAAAGCCCCACTTCGATATTTTTTAGAACATCGAGTGAGGTTGTTTGTTTGTTGATCTTAAAAGTAATTTGATGATCAGCTTTTGCTATAGATAGAATTGTTTTTGCTTTATCAGCTAAGTCTAGATAGTCGTTATCACTATATGTTTCTAGTTTTTGTATGACTTTTTCAAATCTTTTACTGTGGTTAACATCAGTTGTGATTGTTCCATCTGTTAATAAATAGTAAGTGACATCCTCTTTAAAGAATAAATTATCGACCTTAGGCTTGTACACTACTTTATTAATGTTTTCCTTATTAGAATCATTAATTACCAGATCATCTAAGTACAAATTATCGGCTTTTAATTTTACACCAGTAGAGGTGCTTACAATTCTAAGTTCAAGACCAGAAAACTTACCATCTTGAATAACAACTTTATACTTTAGCATAATGCCATACATCTTAAAAACCAAATCAAGAAGTTCATAAATTGTTATGACTTTATCTTTATCAAAGGTTAATATTCCAGTCTTGCTTGTTTCACAGCTAATTGATAAATATGGCATGTTTGCTTTTGAATCGCTATTGTTTATAAGTGTGGCTCTTATTATAGATTCTATATAAGTTGCTAAGTTACCATTATAATTTCTTGCTACATACTCAATTTTCAATATCTCTTTAAAATCAAGTGCAGTTATAAACGTATGATCTTTTTCTTTTTCTATTGAATCAATTACACCAAAATATAATTCACTATCTCTTACATAAATATAATCTCCAACACTTGCTAGAACTTTATCTTTATTAATCTTAAAACTTGATTTTTGAGTTAACACAAGGTCAATTATTACTTCATATTCACTATCTACATATGCATAATCTTTTATTTTAAAATCAAATCTATCTAGTATCACAATTTCCATAAAATCCTACCCAAAATGATACTCAAAGATAGTCATTTTACATAAAGTATTTGATGATCGACCAGACTTAAACGCAATTAACAACTCACCAGGAGGTAACATGATAAAATTGTCTTTACTAAAATCTTGAAGTGCATAAACGTCTGTTTCTATGTTTCCTGATAAATCTTTCATATATCTATTATTTGGAATAGATGAAATAACTAATCTCGCATTATCTTTTGTGATATCAAGCTTCATAGATGTGAGTTCTATTCCTTGTCTAAATACGCTGAGTTCTGGTATATTCACATCACCAACTATCTCAATGACTGTCGCAGCATATTTAATACCCGAGATACTTAGTCTAGTTTCTTCTGCTTTTGTTAGTACATAGCTAACAGGATAAGTATAAGGATAATTCTTACCACCAACTTCTTTACCAAAGTTTAAAACGAGTTGCCTTTCCTTAATCCAATAAGACTTCTTATGAAGAACTATTTCACTCTTTAAGTAGCCATCAACTATTTCAGTTTTACTAACACTAAATATATCAACATAAATATATTTAAAATCGATATCCTTATAATAGAGTTTTAAATTTTTAGATTGTACTGTTAAATAATCTATAAATCTTTGATAACCCAGATAACCATCCAAGAAACTTAATGTTCCACTAATTTCTGCAAGTGTGACATCTTGTTTAATTGTTTCATAAACATGGTCAAACTTTAAATATTTATAATCAAAGGTAAATCCAAGCCCAGTAACTTCAGATAGTAAAACACTATTAGAATACTTAAAATTAAAGACTTGACCTTTATCATTTTCAAAATAAAATTGTCTAATCAAATGAACTTACCTCCTAGTGCCCTATTTATCGAATCAATATCGAAAGTTTGAGAGGTTGTGTTAATTGTAATGCTATTGTTTGTGGTCGCTTGTGAACTCATAACTTTTGCATTATTATTTGAACTCTTTTTTAAATTGAGTGCATTTCCAAAGAAGTTACCAATACCCTTTAGAGCACCACAAACCTTATCTTTAGCATTATTTGCAAAATCGGAAATACTATTTGATATTGAACTTGTCACATTTGCCACTGCCTTGGTTGCACCACTTACAACATTTTTAACTCCATCTACAACGCCACTAACTGTACCACCAACTTTATCAACTACACCTTTTGCAAAGTCACCAACACCACCTAAAGCATCTCCGATTACATCACCAACACTGGATGCAAAGTTAAATATCTTTTCAAAAAAACTTATAATCTTTTCTAGCACTTTTAAGATAGGGTTTAATACTTTTTCTAACACTTTAAATGCTGGAACTAGTACTCTTTGTAATATACCTCCAACCATCTCGATTAATGGTGATAGCATTTCAAAAATTTTGCCTAAAAACTCTAGTTGTTTTATTAATGGTATTAATATGACATCTAGAATCGGCATTAAAATATCAATTAGTTTTGTAATAATTCCTATGACTATATCTAATATTGGCATCAAAGCATCCATTAAAACTTCTACTATTTTCATAATAGGATTTAGAAGTTTCATGAAGGTTTCCATAAGCTTTGCAAGTAACTCTTTGAACTTCTCATTTTTTAATAACGCAATAGCAACAATAGCTATCAAAGCACCAATTCCAAGTGTAGCAGCATTAATTCCTGCTCCAGCAAAAATACCTGCACTACCTAGTGCTTTAAATGCTATACTTGCTGTTTTTATTAGTGGACCAACTTTACCAACAATCGTTAAAACTGGACCAATTGCAGCTACAAGACCTGTGATAACAACTATAATTTTCTTAGTTTCATCATTTAAACCTTGCCACCAAGAAGCAGCTGATCTAAAAGCAGGTATAATACGATCTTTAACAATATTAACTAATGCTTGCATTGCTGGTATCATGACTTCAGCAACTTCAACTGAAAGAGCAGTTGTTGATTGTTTTAATTTATCTAATGCTTCCTTATAACCACCAACAGTATCAATTTGGTTACTTGTTACTATACCTAGTTCATGTGCTTCTTGTCTTAAATCATTGATAGCTTTTTCTTCTAACCCTAACATCGGTAAGAGATCAGACCCAATCTTATCACCAAATAGATGATTAGCAAGTGCAGCTCTATAAGATTCATCTTCTACTTTTTCTAGTGCATTTCTAATAACTTCAAATGCTTCACTAGTATCTTTACCTTCAATATCCTCCATCGATATGCCTAATGCATGAAACACACCAGCAAAGCCTTTTACATCACCTAAGGCAATATCAGCAATTACATTATTAACTTTTTCAAATGCCTTTTCTAGTGTTCCTGTTTCAACACCCGACATTCTTGCTACATGGTTCCACTCTTGGAGACTTTCTGCAGACATCCTTAGCCTTTTTGCAGTATTTCCTATTGAATCAGCGGTGTCTATTCCTTTATTAGCAAATACCGTTAATGCAGTTACTGCACCAATTATAGGTGCAGTAACAGACTTTGTTAATGTAGATCCTACTTTAGCAAGATTATCAAATTTTAAATTGCCTAAATCTTTAACTTTGCCTTTAGTTTTTTCTAATTCATTATTAAGCCTTTTTAAATCTGCTTCATTATAAGTAACATTTCTTTGTAACTTTCTAAATTCTATTTCAGATGTTGTGCCTAATTTTAAACCTAGTTTTGCTTGCTCTAATTGCTTCTTTTGAGTATCAAGTCTTTTTTTGGTTTGGTCTATTACTTCATTTAATTGTGATTGCTTCTTTTTCCAAAGGTCAAGATTTGAACTATCATAACGAAGGTTTGTATTAATGGCTCTAAGGTCTTTTTGTTGCTCACGCAAATCTTTATTTATCGACTTGAGTTGATTATCTAAATCTTCACCATCTAAACTCAATTTAATGTTAATACCCTTAATTGTCTCAGCCATTTATATCACCAACCTCTCATAATAAGAATAAATCAATATCCTTTTGTGTTGCCCGCCTTGAACTACCGTCTTTAGAATACGTTTTTAATTCTATATCTACAATTTGAGCATAAACATTTATATCAAAATAAATAGTATCACTAATTGAAATGCCAAGATGAGCAAGATTATAGATGATGTTTGCGGTTATTTTCTCATCATCGGCTTCTACTTTGGGCTATCTTTTTTAATGTCTCCACCTAACATCTCAGCAATTGTATTCGAAAGAACTTCAAGTTCACTAGGGTTAGATAGAATACTAAAGTCTAGACTCATTAAAAACTCATCATAACTTTTCTTTGTAAATGGTCTATTTAAAATATAAATAATTTTAAATAACACATCGATTACTTTGACAGCATCATCTTCTGTAGTTGTTAGTTCCATCTTCTTGATGTCGCTAAAAAGTTCACTACCAAAAACATTACGGTATTCGATAATAGTAAAAAGGGAACTCTTTAATTTTAAAGGTTCCCCATTCAGTGTGATAGTCTTTTCCATACTTATATTCCTATAATAGGTAAGCTTGGTACATTTGAAAAGAATGTTTGATAGTTTGTATCACCAAATTTTGCAATCGTTCTAATCACTGAATAATTACCTACCTCAATTGATCTTGCTGTAATACTTAAGGATACTGAGTTTGGTTCAATTGACTCAGCTTTGCTCTTGGTTGCATCACTTACTGGACTTGCTGTACATAAAAAATACCACACTCGCCTAGACTTAGCATCACCTTGTAGTTCATAACCTAATGCGAAGGTTTTAGCTCTATGATTTACAACTTCAACTAAATTATTGTTTTGGTCTCTTTCAAAACCTAAAACATCTACTTTAAAATCATCATCAAGTTCTGTTAAAGTAAGTGTAATGTTTGAACCACTATTTGATACCAAAGTTGCTAAGATTCTATCATCCGCATAAACATCTGTCTTACCAGCAATAACTTCTGCAGATAACTCTTGTGCTCCAATAAGTCTTTTAGGCTCACTATATGTCCAACTATCATCTTCATTAGGTGTTGCAAGTGCATAATGAACATTCTTAAGTCCAAATGTTACTTTATTGCTCATACTTAAATTCCTCCATCTTTATTTCATATATGCGGTAAATTCCGCTATCTTTAAGATGAAACTCACTAATCATTTGATATTCAATATCATGATCATCAAGTTTATCTTCTAATTGTTTTTCTAGTTTTAAATCCTTATTACTTGTTACTAGTGAAATTTGTATTGTAGTAAGTTTCATAAATGAAAAATCATCATGAAACTTTACTGGTCTTTTATTAATTTCTTGATAGACTATAAAAGGTACATTGGCATTTGGATTAATCTGTAATGCATAAAATACATTACCTGGTAGGACTTCATTTAAGATCGAATAAATATAGATCAGATTATTTTCCACTGATGATCTTCCTAATGTCTTCTAGCATTTTTGGTGTCAGCGTATCAAATGCGGGTCTTAAAAATGGTCTAGGTCCTACATACTTACCACTTTTATGAACAAAACCAAACTCTAGTAAATGTGTGATACTCCCTTTTGTCTTTGCATAAATTGTAATTGTCTTAGTGATGCCTGTACCAGTTTCAGATTTAATAAAATCATCAGCTAGTGCATCACCTCTACCACTTCTTGGTGTATTTGACTTAATATACTCTATTATCTTATCCCCTGTTAAATCTAGACTTGCTTCAATTTCTTGTAAAGTAGCTTTACTGTAATCTTGAAATTCACGGTTTATAATATCTATAAAGTTATCCACTGTTGCCATTTATATCACTTCGCTTTATCTTTGTTTCCATTAAGTAGAGTTCGATATACTGTCCGGTTAAATAAGTTCTTTCGATTTTATAAATGATATCGTTGTATTCTGCATACTTACTTTCATCGTATAAAAAACTGATTATTTTTAATGCAACATCCACTTTGTACTCTTGTTTTCTACTTTCATAGTACTCTTTTGAAGTAATGGATTTTGATATGCCTATTACTTCTTTTTCTTTGATTAATTTTAATGTACTATTGCCAATATTATCTACGTCGTTTATTAGAGTTAAAAGTTTGATTTTAATGTTAGGACTACTTGGATACATAAACATCACCACTACTTGATGCAAGTTGACTAAGAAGCATATCAAAGCTTTTAGGTAGTTCCTTAACAGAACCATCAGTCTTAAAACCAAAGAAAGTCTTACAATAAATTAATATGAGCGAATGGGCTATATTATTTTTATCAATTACTGCTTCACTTACTCCAGTAGATTTAATGAGATCCTTACAACTGTTAATTAAACTGGTTAACTCTAAATCTGCATAATCTTCACTTTCAGGAATCATTAGTGATTTTTTTACCATCTCAAGTAGTCCCATAACAATAAACCTCTATTTCTTATGCTTTCTTTTTAACTCTTAAAAAGCCTTTATATCCCACAACATTACCACCGGTAAACACAGATGCTTTATATGCAATAATGCCATCTTTAAATTTATAATCTGTTGATTTACCAATTTCCACAGGTGAAAAAATTGGTACTTCATAGTTTTGTAACCCACCATAAGCAATACCGTACTCACCTGCAACAGTGTTTGTATCTGAAATAGCTTTACAGTTTGAATTGATAATATAAGGAATGCCATCAATTGTGCTATTCACATAATCAATGGTATGTACTTTTCTACCCTCTGCAGTTCTAAGTCCTGCAAATGCTCTTAAATCATTTTTGTTTAAGATTAAGTATGCGCCACCTTCAATATCCTCATCACCACCATAAGCAAAGATAATATCATCTAATGTTGAATCTGTAATTGATGAGAGTTCTAATTCTTTAGCATCTGCTAAAGCAATTGCTTTATCACTAAAGATACCAGTAAATGTATTAGATGTGCCAGGACCTCTTAAGATTTGCTCACTAATCTTTTTCTTTAAAGCAATGTTAATGTTTTTGATTACTTCTGCTTGATAAGGTAGACTTGGTAGTTTTTCAAGCTCCTCAGTAATTTCAGTATAGGCAGTAACTTTTACTTTAGTAATTGTTAAGTAACCAAACTCTGGTTCTGTTTCACTGTAAGGTGCGCCTTCTGCAGTTAAGCCTGCAGTACCACTGCCTTTAATAAATGATTTTTTATAAGTTTCACCACCATTTAAGTTAACAACTTTTACACGGTCAACTAAACTTGAAACTTGAGCGAATGGATAAGCAGAGATACCAGCTGCGGTATGTTCTGGAAGTAAGATCTCTTCACTTGAAACTTGGATCACACGATTTTCTTTTAAAGCAGCACCACGTTTTTCTAATGATTCTTTATCAACTTTACTTCTGTCTTCAATAACAAAAGGTTTGATGTCTGCTTTTCTCATAATTGCGAGTTTGCGTTCAATCTCATCGTTTTCTTTAGTTAGTTCATCGACTTCATTTTCTAATTCTTCTAGCACCTCTAGTGTTGCTTCTAACTCAGTAAGACCTTTAATTTCAGTTAGTCTTACTTTAATTTCTTTTTGACGTTTTTCTAAATTCATTTTATATTTCCTCCAATTTTTAATTTTAGATTTAGTCTTTTTCTTAAGAGTACTTCTTTTTCTTTACTTTTAGCTAACTCCATAGCCCTTAGTTCTAAGTCCATAGATTCTAAGGATCTAGCATAGAGCGAAGTATTATCATAAGCAGGTATATCAACAATTGAAACATCATACAATCTCTCAATTTTAGTAATTGTTCTTTTAGGGATACTTCCTTCATGGTTCCAAGTTTGCTCCTTAACTACAAAAGCAAAACTCATCTTATCAAGAAGCCCAGAACGAACCATTTTATAAATATCTTTATTATGCTGAGTATCTAAGAGTTCAGCTCTCACTTTAAGACCGTGTTCATCAGATGTTAATTCAAGCGATCCATTTTTAGTTCTAGCAATAATTAAGAAGGCATCCATATGGTTATATTTCATTGGGACATCTTTAATCGCATCAATTGATATAGCATCAGGAGTTATTGTTTCATAGAAACCATACTCACTATCACCAATTAAAGTCTCACTGTTATATACAATTGCGTAACCTTCTAAAATCATCTTGTCATCAACTTCTGTTAGTTCAACTTGACCTAGTCTGATTTCTTTATTCTTACTCATCTAGTTTCAACCTCTACTTTTTTAGTTTGTGCTGGTTTAGAAAATCCAGTCTCGTATTCAAGCTCTGCATCTTTGTAATAAACGCTTGCTAATTTATGCTCTTTAGCAAAAGCGTCAATCACTTGTGTCTTTTCTTTTTGTTCATCAAGAATCGACTTTAATACTTCTTTATTAACTTTGCCGTTAATTGTTACTTTCATCTTTCTCATCCTTTCCGATTTGATATTCGTTTGCTTTAAGTGAATCTACATAATTAAGCGATTGTAATCTCTTATCCCCATTTTCAACTGGCTCAAGTCCAAGTAGCGATCTTGATTCATTTAAACTCATAATTCCAAGTCCCATTAACTTCTCAATGGCACTAACCTTTGTATTCCAGGATGCGTACTGTAATCTTTCACTAAAAAAGATTATCTCCTCACCCTTCTTTAACTCACTATCTGTAAGTAAGCCTAAAGAAAAAGCCTCAGACAACTGAATGGCTAAAGGCTCAATAGTTTGTTCATAAAAAGAGTTAAATTCCTCTTCACTATAATTCGATGATAATATTTCTTTTGACACGCCATAATAATCAAGTATTTTTGATTGTAAGAATTCTAAGGTATCTTTATCAATCAATTTAGGATCTGTTTGAATTGGAATGTAATCCGCCTTTAAATCAACCGGTATAATTGAACTTCCTTTATTCTTAATTGACTCTCTTAAAATGTCATTAAATGAATCAAGTTGTTTTTGTTTGTCAGCATCATTTAACATGGCGCTCATTTTAACAATACCTTTGATTTGCATTGAACTTCTAAGGGCATTATCAATGCCCTGTAAAACATTCTCATTGATGCCGATCGTTTTAAGTAATGCTTCTTGATCGCCTCTTGAATTATTACCACCAAAGATATCATTACTATGATAAAACCTTTTTAAATGAATGATATTCTCATATGGAATAGTAAAGTTCTGGTCGTTTTCAAAATAGAATTTTAAATAGTAGTTATCATACTTATCAACCAAAGGTTCAACAATGGTAGGTTTAAGTGGATAAAGCCCTTTAATCTCTAAAGTTTCTTTATCAAACATTGGATAAACAAATGCGTTATCATTCATGAGTAGGGTTGTAACAACTTTATAGATGAACTGATAAGGTGTCATTACCTCATTTGGTTTCTTCTGTAAAATAAAAGACAGTGCACCTTTTTTCTCGGTTACTGTCTTATCGTTTTCTACTTTAACATATCTTGGTTTTAATTTGGCACACTGGGTCGCTATTCGGTCTATCGCTATTTTAACTACATCTGATTTTGAGATGTTAGTACCAAAGGGAATGAGCGGATTATTAAAGTCTGTTATTAACTTAAAGGAATCCGTAGAGCCCTTTTTCTTTTTTCTTGTAAATATGGCCATTAGAACCTCTACTTTCTATTCAGTAGTATTTTTAACTATCATTTCTTTCAGTTTATGTATATCAAAACTTATCTCTTCAGCTACTTTAGCTCCTAAACGATAATCATCATTAAGTAATTTTTTAACATAATCTAAATGTGATAAGAATGTCGCATCATCAAACAACATCTTTATTATTACCAAAGACATAGCGCTACAAACACTTTCTTCATTTGATTCTAGATTACTTCGATTAATACCATAATGCGAATAAAATACAAAGTGACACAATTCATGTGAAAACTGATAAACTGTTTTAACACTATTTCCAAAGTCATCGATCCCTAATCTGATAAACATCACTTTATCAAATAAAGGTTTAATATGTGGAGAGTAGCCGCAATTTGCACCATTACCATCATCCCAACAATTATCAATAAATAATGGATACCTTTCCATTAATTCTTTGCCAAATACATTATTAAAAATAGTTATTACTTGTGCTATAGATATCTCAAACACTTTGTAGTTTTTTATATCACCTAAATCTCCACTTATTTGATACATATAATCACCCTTATCTTTTAAAGTAATTATAACATATTCTCATATTCAAGTTTATACCTATTAAGAACGGCATAAGCAATAATTAACGCAACACTACCATCAATTCTTTTATATCTACTATTTAACTTCGATGGCTGGATGTTTCCATTAACATCAACCTTCGCTTGTGTGTTAGCCAGATTCCATTTTAGAATTGGATTATTGTTATAAACTACTTTTGTGTTTTTAAGGTCTGCCTCTAACTGTTTCATTGGTTCTGATAAAGAATAGATACCTTGACGCACCTTTTCCATATTGAAACCTAACTCTTCCATTTCCTTAGTCCAATACTGACTATTCCATGGATCGTATCCAACCCAGAGCGGTCTGATTTCATAAGTTCTTATCATATGCAAAAACCACTGCGTTACTAAAGTAAAGTCATTTTGATTACCTTCAGTTACTGTTATAAGTCCACGCTTCACCCAGATATCATAAGGAACGTTATCTTCCTCACGCCTCTTTTCAATAACACCACTTGGCATAAAGAAATGAGGGATTATAAATTTCTTACCATTTTTGATGATTAGTAGGACAGCGGCCGTAAGGTCCGTTGTACTAGATAAGTCAACACCAGCAATTGCGTAACTATTCTTTAAATCATTTAATTCGTATGTTTCATCATTGCTCAGATCCTCAAAGCTCAACCATGATCCTTGTTCTAACTGTTTAATATTAAAGTCTTTAGATAGCATTGTAACTCTTGTTGCTAGGTCGTGTTTTGATTTATTCATTAAATCTTCTAAGTATGAATAAGTCTTAACAGTACCTAAACTAGGATTAGACTTTTGCCATGTTCTTTTATCCTGATAGATTTCATCAACAGAATCTTGGGTATATAACCAAGGCAGCACTCTTTCATCTTTGATTTCACCTTTAATCATCTTTCTGACATAATCAAGTTTACTATCTAAAAAACCACCGACCGTGTTTCCTTCAGTGGTAATAATAAATATCAGTGGTTCAGCTTTAGTTGATTGACTTTGTTTTATAGCATCATAAACTTTACTATCAGTCATTTCATGAACTTCATCAATACAACCTACCTCGATGTTATAACCATCTTTATTTCTGGACTGAGCAGATAGTTTTTTAATCTTGTTTTTGGTCTTTGGTGAATAGATATGAAAAATGTTCTTTTTACTTCTTTTCTCATTTGATAGGGCTTTGGATTGTTCCCTCATATTATTGATTTCCTCAAATAAGATATTAGCTTGATCTGTTGTATTTGAAGCACAAACAATATCAACACCACCCTTTGATAAGAAAAACTCAGCTAAATCGATACCAGCAATAAATGTTGTCTTACCATTCTTTCTGGCAATTAATAACAACACTTCATTAAACCTTCTTAAATTGGTATCAGCCATCTTAAATCCATAGGCTGCTTGAAGGACAGCTTTCTCCCATAACTCTAAGGTAAAAGGTTGACCGTTAAATGGACTCTTCGTATGTTTACAAAAGGTCTCAATAAAATCAATTCTTACATTACCTGCTTTTTCATCAAACACATATCTTGGATTATCAAGGTCATCAATTAAACCTTCTATAACAGTTGATAGTTCTTTTCCAACTAAAATGTCACCCTTTAGTATCTTGTGATAATACTCTACTAAATAATTCACTATTCTAACCTTTTCATGAAGTTGTCAAATTCATCGTCATCATCAACGATATTTTTACCCATAATCGAATTAAGAGTTTTAATAACCGTCCCATAACTATTAACAAGTTTTGTATAGAACTTCGCAGCTTCAGTTTGTCTTTGAGTGCCTTTTGATGAAATTTGAACTGCACCATACTTTCTTATTTGAAGTTGCAGGTTTTCTAATTGAACTCTCATAAAAGCTGCTTCATTAATAAGATTATCTACAAGTTCTGCTTTAGTTGGATCAACCGATGAAAAAAGCGACCTTAGCCGCTCATATTCTAGTTTTACATTTTCAAGTTTACTCAAGTCTTAATCCTCCTCATCAAGTAGGTGCTTTGGAACCACTAATACCGGACCTACTAAATCTACATCAAGGATTAGCTTGGCTAGTTTGTTAAATTCCATGTCTTTTAATAAACCCTCTTCATTACAGACGATGGAATTTTCTTTCCAAGTCTTGTAATACATTTCAATCAATCCTTGAACATAGGTTTGAAGTTCTGCAAGTTCAAAGTAATCAGCTGCTGGTTTAACAAGTGTTATTGTATTATCAGTATTTAGCAGCATTGCTTTAGTCTTGTTTTCATTTGCTAAAAATAATCTGTAAGGAATAACTGCTTGATAGTTAGCTTCAAATGAACACTTGCCATTTGCTAATGGATGAGCATCATGTGCATCACCTATAATTTCATTACTTGTAATTACGCATTTACTCATTTGCTTGTCCTCCTATGAACCAAAGTGTATAACACCAGTTTCTAATAGTTCACCATCATGTAACATTTCAATGATTCTTGTTATAGTTCTGTAATCACCGTGCTTGTCACCATCAACAAAATCCCACCACATCGATCTTAAAACTTCTCTTTTTTCTTTATCGCCAACTGAACCTAATTTGCTATTATAAAGTTCATGGTCATAAATTTCAGCTTCTTTATTAAACGCTGCTTTTAGTTTTAACCATAACTCGTGTGCTACTTTGTAATCTTTATCGTTTGCACCATCTGAAATTTCATCAAGTGAAATGTTTTTGTAACCATTAAAGTTAATTTTTGTTTTTTTGTTCTTTAGAATATCGTCTAGGGTTTTCCATTCATAATTGTAATTAATCATTTTTAATTTCTCCTCTTTTTTCATACACATATTACCGTATAAGATACAATATATCAACTCAATTTTTGACTATAATTTATTATCTTTTTATATGTGTAATACCAAAAGAAAAAGCCTCTATAAAGAGACTTTCTGTTTCATATTTTTGGTTTAAAAATCAGATTTTCAAAATTTTGGACTTGCGTTTTTTAAAGCCCCTCCCGTGCGGTACCCTTGTCTATCTTTCAAGTGTTGAGTGGGGGGATTATTTAAATATAGATATTCCTATGGCAATTAATGAAATAACAATTGCGGTAATTGGTAGAAAAAGTCTATGAACGTGTTCTATTTTGTACTCTCTAAGGGCAGAATAACCACGTGCATTTAGCTTGATTTTTCTATTAGATAATAGATTTTTGTCCAAAAAATCTTCTATTTCTATTGAATTAATAAATTCAATACTGTCAATTACCTTCCAAGATCTATAATACTTCACTTGTTTTACAATTTTTTCTAATTCATCAAACGATAATTCTTTGTTTGTATGATGTAGTCTGTCTAAATAGAATTCTCTTGTTCCTTTTATTACTTTCTTTTTTTCATCATCCAAAGGTTTATCTTTTTTTGCCTTTAAATACCTTCTTTTTGCATCATTAATATCTTGAATACTTGTTTCATCATTTTTTCGTTTCTTATATTTTTTTGATATTATTTTTAACCATTTATATTGTAACGGACTAACCATAATTATCACCTTTTTATTCTAATTATATCAATTAACCGGTGAAATTACCATCTTCATCAAAGAGATTCTCTTTTTTATTAAACCTTCCATGTTCTTTGTTGTGACAATCCTTACAAAGCAACTCTAGGTTTTTTTGACTTAGGCTAATACTCGTATCTGATAGATTAGATAGTGTTAATCTTATTTGATGGTGCACTTCCTCACCAACGCCACCACACCGCTCACATTTGCCCTGTGTGGCGTTTATTTTAATGTTGCGAGCAAGTTGCCAAGCAGGCGACTTATAGAAGTTATGTAGCGCTTTTGGCTTTGCCATGTGCTTTCCTTAATGCTTCTGCCTTAGTAGTTGTATCTTCCCAAGGAACATTTAAGTCAGTTCTACCAACATGACCAAATGCTGACAAACTACTAAATCTCACTTCATTTAATCTTAGCTCTTTTCTAATATTTGAAGGTGTGAAATCAAAATATACTTTTAATAGATATAACAGATTTGCATCATGAAGTTTACCAGTATCAAAAGTATCAATGTAAAGTGATACAGGCTCTGCAACTCCAATTGCATAAGCCACACCCACTTCACATCTATCAGCAAGTCCTGCATCAACAAATGACTTAGCTGCAAACCTTGCGTAATAAGCAGCACTTCTGTCTACCTTTGATGTATCTTTACCACTAAAAGCACCACCACCATGATGTGAAAAACCACCATAAGTATCAACGATTATTTTTCTACCAGTGAGTCCTGCATCAGCTTCTGGTCCACCAATTAAAAATTCACCTGTTGGATTAACTAAAACATTAACACCGTCAACATTATCAATGATTGGCGTTAAGAGTTCTTCTATGACGATCTTATTTAACAACTCAGGATCAATTGAACACTTGGTTTGAGCTGATACAATAATTGTTTGAATATCTACTGGTTTGTCATCTTCATAAAGATAGGTGACTTGGCACTTACCATCTGGTGCGAATAATCCTAGATACTTGTTTTCTCTTAAGAACTTATAACGTTTTGCTATTTTATGAGCAATCGAAAGCGGTGCTGGTATTCTTTCCTCTGTTTCATTAGTTGCGTATCCATACATCATCCCTTGATCTCCTGCACCTTGAAGTTTGGATCCACGCTCATTTACTCCAAGTGCAATATCAGGACTTTGAATTGATATATTTTCTAATACTTTAAACTTCTTTAGATAACCTAAGTTTAGTAATGTTCTTTCTGCTATTAAACTATAATTAACTAACGCTTTTGTTGTTACTTCACCAAAGATATAAACTGTATCATTTTTAATGGCAGTCTCAACTGCTACTCTTGCATTTATATCTTCTTTTAAGATTGCATCTAGAATTTCATCACTAATTCTATCGCATACCTTATCTGGATGCCCATCAAAGACAGACTCACTACTTATTACTTTTATCATGTTTTTAAATTTCCCTTCAGTTTGGTTTTAGATTTGCTTTGAAGTGTAACTCGCACTTAAAATAAAAAAGCCACACGTGCGAACGTGGAGCCTTGTGTTTAAAAGAAAAAGGCTTATTAAAGCCTTATTCAATACGCCATGCTGTATATATTGCTTTATTGCTAGAATCCCAAGTATCTAGTAATTTACCATTTTTGATACAAGCTAAGTGGCCTGCCATCCTAATTATGAAGGTTCCCTCATTACCGTATGTTTCAATAAAAGTTCTTGCTTTCATTCTTGGGATACCTTTAAGAACTGGAATAAGGATTCTTTCATATGGTTCTAAATAATCATTGATGAACCTTTTTTCTTTATAACTTTCAGCACCGATAAAACGTTTATGTTCATTTAAACTTCTTCTTGTTTCTAAGTAGTCAGCATTAAACGCTATTGTTATTGCTCTAACGACACAGTCACCAGTTTTTAGTTCTTTTGGATGAGGATTCGTATATTCAAATATACTCATACTTAACTTACCTCTTCATTTAACCATTTAACTAATTCTCTTGATGAGTCAGTCTCAAATAGTGGTTCTAAAAATACATTACTTATTCCATAAACTGTATAGCGTTTCTTTTCCCATGGTGATGTTATCTGAATAGTGAACTGTACTTCTTTGTTATCAATTCTTGCTATTCTAAAATCATCATATAAAGGATGAGCAACTGGACAATTATTTTTAAACCATACATACGTTTCATCTAAGTTAACTTTGCCGCCATTTTTGATTTGCTTGATGATATTGCCCATTTTCTTTGTTTTGTTTTTTAAACTCTCATCTCTACAAAACCAATCATACCATCCAGCTGAAATTTGAACCTTTTTACTTACATCATCAAACTTGCCATTATTAAACAGATCAATCCAGTCTCTTAGCTTAATTTCAGTTTGCACTTAAACTTCCTCCTAAATCACTTTTTTTAATGTATGCTGAGTATCTTGCATATGAGTAACCTTCTGATTCTACTAAGATTCCGTAGTCTGCATTTTCGCTTGTTACAAAGATACAATTGTATACACCATTTTCATCAACATACATTAACTCTTTATGTTCATCGATGAAATCAAAATCATCTAACATGTTATTTAAAAACTTATTAAAATCAGTTTCAGTTAACACGACCTCTTTTAAAATTTTGAAATCATCCTGTGGTATGATTTCTGCTTTAAGCGCTTTTCTTTTGAATGTAACTTTCGTCATTTTTTTTACTACCTTTCTTTTGTTATGTAGCATATTAAAATAACTTTTTTGTTATAGCAAGTCATACCTTCAATATTCTTAATATAAAAAAATATTCATAACACTCAAAAAAATCATTAATAAGAAAAAATCGAATTTTATCCAGAAAATGACTAAAAATCATCTAATTTATAATCATCGATTTCACTTAACAGATATTCTTTGCCATCTCTTATTAAATATGCGCCTTCATAATTTTCAGTGAATTTTAAATACCTCTTAACAATCACATCAACAAATTTCTCATCTAACTCCATTAATCTTGCATATCTACTTGCTTGATGAGCTGCAATTAAAGTTGACCCACTTCCGCCAAATAAATCTAAGATAAGTTGATACTTTTTACTTGAGTTATTAATTGCCTTACCGACTAATTCAAGTGGCTTCATGGTTGGATGTAAGTTATTAGATGATGGTTTGTTATATTCCCAGATAGTGTCCTGTGTTCTATCATCAACGAAATAATGAGCAGCACCTTCTTTCCATCCATAGAGTATTGGCTCATGGCGCCAGTGATAATCTTGTCTACCTAATACAAGTGAATTCTTAACCCAGATTAAAACTTGAGCGAGTTTGAAACCAGCTTCACGATATGACCTTCTAAAGTTATAACCTTCAGTATCAGCGTGACATACATAAATGGATCCTCCTGGTTTAATTGCATCTGACATATTAGTAAATGCTTTAAGTAAGAATTCATAGAAGTCGCTATCTTCTTGTTTATCATTTTGAATCTTACCGGCAGTTCCTTCATAGTCGACATTATATGGTGGATCAGTAAATACCATATCGATTACTTCAGCACCTAAGAGCTTTTTAACATCAGAGCTTTCAGTTGAGTCACCACACATAACTTTGTGTTTACCTAAAACAAAGATATCGCCACGTTTTGCATATGGATTTTCTGAGTATAACTCCTCTGCATCAAAGTCATCATCAAACACATCAACCTCTAAAGCACTCTCTAAATCCTCAAAGCCAAACTGAAACATATCAAGTTTAATTTTCTCAAGCTCTGCGATTAGCTTTGCTTCATCCCATGAGGCAAACTCATGTGTTTTATTATCTGCGAGTCTAAAGGCATTGATTTGGTCCTCTGTTAGGTCATCTGCAATAATTGCTGGTACTTCCTCTATACCTAACTTCTTACAAGCCTTAACTCTGGTGTGGCCAGCAACAATCACATTATCCTTATCAATGATAATAGGAACCTTAAATCCAAACTCACTAATTGATGCAGCAACCACATCAACAGCTGAGTCATTTACTCTTGGGTTATTATCGTATTCTTTTACATCACTAATTCTAACAGTCTTAACTGATATCATCTTTGCTCCACTCCTCTTTGCTTTCCTTCATTTTGTTTTCTAGCAATTCATACTCAAATGATTTGTCACTAAACTCACGACCAAAGACCCTAGATAATAAATAAACCGCTGAGTATTTATCAGGCGGTATATGTTTAGTCGTTCTTACAATTTTTCGTCTTGGTGGTCTACCAGCAACTGCATCATCAATATGTTGTGTTTCCTCAATAACGTCATAACCAACAGCCCTTTTATAAAGTGCGCCCATCAGATCCATTTTTAAATTAAGTTTAGCCTCAACTTGAATATTTGCTAAAGCCGGATACTTTCTTTTTAACGCTGCATATGTTTCTTGTGTAATACCTAAATGCTTACACATTTCTTTTTGTGTTACAAGTTTTCTTGAGCATTCTTTAATAAACTCTAAAACCTCATCAAGTTTACCCATTTCAACCCAAGTTTGATATGTATCTTTTTTTGTTGTCATATCTATCTATCCTCTCAAATTTAGCAGAGGAACCTACGAATTTTCGCAAGAAAAAAAGGAGCTAAAAAGGGCTCCTCTTAATCCTAGACTTTATAAGCCAGATATCCACGATAACTGTAGTATACGCTAAAACGTTCACTTTGTAGTTATTCCAACCGAATACAAATTAACTTTTTGTAAGTCTTTTTATTAACTTTTTTGCTTCCTATAGAAACACATTAAAAACATATCTTTACTTATTTAAGGCATTGTATTTCTTATCTAAGTAGGCGTTCACATATATTATTGACTAATCTCTAATAATAAATATTATGGTATAATATTATAATGCGAAGGAGATAATGAATATGAATAATGAATCAATACGACGAATAAGAAAAAAATATATATGGCTATTTGTTTTGATAACTGCATTATCAATGGCATCTGCATTCCTATCTGCTTTTCCCCTGCAAATATTGAAAAACATAATAGATGAGTTAATGCTAAAAGAGCAAGGAGGATCTTCTAATTCACAAATTATCACTAAATTTCTGACTCTTAGTTTAACTTATATATTATGTCTATTAACCAGTTATATTTTAAATAATTTACGAACCTATATATCTTCATTAGTAAAAATTAAGATATCTAACGATATAAGAAACATGATTTTTAATCATTTAATTCTTCTTAATCAACAATATTTTGATCAAGCAAATTCCAGCGAATTATTAGGAATAGTAATGCAAGACAGCGACTTTATTGCGTCAGGCATTGTTTCTCCAATTACAAATATAGGTAGAGTAGCATTTAGTTTTATCTTTGGAATATATTTCATGTCAACAATTAATGTTCTCTTAACAATAATCATTATACCTATCACAATCATTGTTGGCATAATTTCTAGTCTTTCGACAGGACGCCTTAAAATATTAGCTAAGGAAAACAGAAGACGGAACACCATACTTTGGGATTATACAACTGAAAGTATTAGTGGAATAAGAGATATTAGATCAGTAGGGAAAGAAACGAATACATCAGAAAGTTTTTATGCAAAAAGTATTAGCATGTATGAAAATGAAAATTCTACTGAAAAATACAAATTTAAAGTCGAAGCAATAAATAATATTTGTCTCATTATTCTTCTATGTGCCGCCTTAATAACAGGAGGATACTTGGCAATCAACAATATAATTACGCTCGGATCTCTTGTTGCAATTCTGACATACAATTCATTGTTAACACAACCAATACAAAGTTTTGTTTTAGTTTTTCAGGATTTGTCTAGAGCAAAAGCCTCTAAAGAACGCTCCAATAAAATATTGATGGTAGAGATAGATAAGTCATATTTTTATACTGAAACTATTGTTATCAAAGACACTGATCTTGCCATCAAATTTTCAGATGTTGGATTCAATTACAACAGTAATAGAGAAATTTTTGAGTCTCTAGATTTTTCAATCAATAAAAATACAATCACTGCTTTTGTAGGTGATACTGGAAGTGGTAAATCAACAATTTTAAAGTTGCTAAACACCATTTATGACACTAATAAAGGGGAAATTTTTATTTACGATCAAATGATCACTTATAAAAACAAAATTAGTTCTAGAAAATTACTAAGCTATGCCTTTCAAGAAACATATTTGTTTAATGGTACAATCATAGAAAACATCCTTTTTTCAAATGAAAGCGCAGAAAAAGATGCTATAGATAAAGCGCTAACATCCGCTTGTATTTATGAAATGGTTTCCAAATTCCCGCTTGGATTAGAAACCATTGTTGGAGAAAATGGTCTTCTGCTTTCTGGTGGAGAACGCCAGCGGATTGGAATCGCTCGAATGTTAATAAAAGAAGCTGATATTTTTCTTCTAGATGAAGCAACCAGTTCCCTTGACAATAATACCGAAAAAAATATTATGAATAATATACTGAAATCATATCCAAATAAGACCTTATTAATAATTGCACATAGATTGTCTACAATCGTTAACGCAGACAAAATATTTGTAATCTCTAATGGGAAAATAATAGAATCCGGAACTCATTTATCTCTTATGAGTTACGATAGTAAATACAAACAACTATATAATGCAAACAAGCTAAAGCAATTGCAATGAGGCGTTAATGAATCCACCATTTTAATTACTAAAAACATCGAAAAAATTGTTCTTTATCTTTATCTAATGATCGCCTTCAGAAAAATGCAAAATAAATCCTATAAATCAAAGTTTATGAAATAAGTCCCTAGTAAATATTTTTTCCCTTACATCTCTAATTTCTTCAGTAATTCTATTTGCAATAATCAAGTCACATACTTCCTTTAAGTATGATATATTATCGGTAATCTCAAACTTATATAAACTTCTATCTTTTATCAAAGGTTCATAAACTAAAATATCATATCCTCCTGCAAATATATTTTCAGCTAATTCAAGTGATGAAGAGTTTCTAAAATTATCAGAATCGGTCTTTGCTATCAGTCGAAAAATACCTATTTTCTTTGCGTTTCTTCGTTTAATTTCATTAAAAATAAAATCTTTCCTTATAATATTTGAACTCACAACTGCAGAAATTAATGATTGCGGTATTCCTTTATAGTGACTTAAAAGTTGCATTGAATCCTTGGGAAGACAATATCCACCATATCCAAATGAAGGGTTGTTATAATGTAGTCCTATTCTTGAATCCAATCCTACGCCACGTATCACATCCTTACTTGATAAATCATTAACATTTGTATACGTATCAAGTTCATTAAAAAAAGCAATCCTCATCGCAAGATAAGTGTTTGCAAAAAGCTTTATACATTCAGCTTCTTTTGAATTAACATATAAAAAAATGATATCCTTTTTAGGCGAGCAATTGGCAAACAAGTTTCCAATTAGTCGTCCTATTTCTGTTTTATCTCCAACAATTATTCTCTCCGGAAACAGTGCATCATGTAACGCTCTCCCCTCACTTAAAAATTCTGGTGAAAAAATTATCTTGAGATCGGGATATTCAAAACGTTTTAGATCAGTGTATCCAATTGGTATAGTAGATTTTATTAAGACAATAGCCTTTTTATTATACTTATTCACCAGTTTGATGATTCCATCAATTGATGAAGTTTCAAAGAAATCATTACTTGCGTCATAGTCTGTTGGAGTGGCAATAATAACGATTTCGGCATCATTAAAAGCTGTTGATGCATCTGTTGTAGCAATCAAATTGAGTTTTTTTTCTTTGAAATATCTTGTAATTTCCTCATCATAAAATGGAGAAATTTTTTTATTGATGCTCATAACTTTCGCTATATCTACATCAAATGCAATTACTTCATTTTTTTCACTTAACATAACTGCATTTGCTAACCCTACATACCCGATTCCAACAACAGTTATTCTCATATCATTCACCTCCATGATAACCCTTTGAATATATATCCTCTATCACTGATAATGCTTTTCTACCCTCAACACCATTTATTTTAAATTCTTTTTTTATAGCATAATCCTTGTATAAGCTTGAATGTCCGTTACCGTAAATATCTGCTATTTCTTCATTTAGATGTTTCTCACTTTTTTCTGTTCTCCACTCCAAAACTTGGTTTATTGCTTTCCCACCTATATGTACAAAACCTTTTTCAGCAATAACTATTATATTTTCAGCATAGTCACCTTCGTAGATGTTTACTGTGGATTCAATATTAGCTATTACATCATCACTGAATTTAATTCTTGCAACCGCATAATCTTCGACTTCATTGATTGGATGATTAAAATTTTTAATCAATGAGTCAATTGAAACTATTTCAAGTCCCAACAACCACAAAACTATGTCAATTATATGGATGCTTTGATTCATCAATGTTCCGCCATCCATTTTTCTAGTTCCACGCCAATTTGATTGCTTATAATATTCCGGAGTTCTACACCAATGTGTCTGAGCGTTAACTACAAAAATCTTGCCTAAATCCTTATTTTCAAGTGCCTTTTTCAACATTACAATTGCGTTATTAAATCTTTTTTGATAGCATACCCCTATCGAAACTCCGGAATTTTTTGCATAATTAATCATTAAATCAGCTTCTTTTACTGACATCGCCATTGGTTTTTCCACTAAAACATTCTTACTATACTTAATTGCTGTCATAGAATGCTCAAAATGATGGCCACTAGGCGTTAAGATTGAGCATTCTATGACAGCAATTAAGTATAGTAAGA